>Ga0302292_1002748_pt1 | contig 10335 bp, 11 predicted proteins | sample III_Fen_N2_1_FD_194553 | JGI IMG/M metagenome (GOLD analysis project Ga0302292, IMG submission 194553) | Peat permafrost microbial communities from Stordalen Mire near Abisko, Sweden - III_Fen_N2_1 | ecosystem: Environmental > Terrestrial > Soil > Wetlands > Permafrost | place: Sweden: Abisko...
CCCTGCCATCGTGACTAGTGAATTCTTCAATTTTGACTTTTACACACAGTGCTTTTAGTTCCTTGTTGTAGATTTGGTTTGTAATTTTCAACTGTGTTAAATCCCATTGGTATTTAGCCAATATTTTGGTAGATAATGGATTTAGATTTATATATGTAAGATTATCTTTTTTATGTTGGGTCTTTTGTGGATATATCCTAATGCAGTTATTTACTATCATATCCCTTGTTACAGTGAATGCATCACCAAATCTAAGCCCTGTTGCACACTGCCATATAAAACGGTCTCTAATACGTTCTTGTGCTGGTGTAAGCCCCTGTGCAAATATGAACTTATGCCAATTATCACCTACCATTGGGTGCGGGTCATTGACACTGGCACTACCTTTTTTCCACTGTTTTTCCCTAAAGGTGTCACTAATTTCAATTCCTAATTCTGTGCGTCTCGAATAGAAATGATTCATTATTGTACGTAGAATTGAAAAAGTCTTACCAATAGTGCCTTGTTTAAAATTTTCGCTATATAGCCAAACACCAAACGCATCACTAAAGCTATTGTTGATATCGGCAAATTTCAACTGTTTGCCAATTTGGGCTTCATACCTTTTAAGTCTGTTTTTGCACGTAGTGAATTCTTTTACTGTACCCTGAACATCACCTCGTGCTTTTCTGTATGTGATATATTCATCTATGTAGTCTTGAATATATTTGGACTTCTTAACAACTGGCTTTGGCGGCACTAGTGAATTCAAATAGGCTTTCTCAATACTAGCATTTTTTTGCTGGTAGTCCGGATCACTTTTAAGTACTTCTTGCTTTGACTTACTCCAACACTTTGGACTTACCCTGACCCCTGTAGGAATTCTTTTAGTGCTTTTATTGAGATTAGCATCATATGTGAGATACTCAATATAAACTGCTGCCAGACCCTGTTTGTCCAACTGCGTTTTGATAATCATTTTTCTTACCTTTGCTGCTGTAATGCTTGTTTTGGCTGTCATTTCTAGTAGATTTTTTTGGGTTGGTTAAAAAACGTCTGAAACACACGCCAAATATACAATAGATGTCGGGATATAGTAGAAATATTTGAAATAAAATTTGAAATAGTAGAAAAACTTTGTGGTGATATCGGGCTTTTCCGGAGTTTATTTAGACCTCTCATCCCGACTTTTTGCCTTGTAATCAATTGATTTACAAGGCTTTTTCTTTTCTAGTAGAAAACCTAGTAGAATTATTTTTAAGCCAGTACTGCTTATGCTAATTTATATCGTTTCTAGATTACCCAGCGTTTTGGTTATACTCGAATCCAATTGGACTTTGGGCTGTTGGTAGTGGTGCTACAGGTGTTGGTGTTGCAACTGGTACTTCGGGCTTTTGCGGCACAAGTGTAAGTGCTGAATTACCAGTTATAAGCCCCGCTAGGGTGTAATAGATGACATCTGCCACCACTACACCGGATAAGTTAACAATTACTACAGCTATAAGAAGAAACAGGCATACGATAGCTATAAATCGTTTACTGCTAATACTAGTATTTGAACCAGTTAATAAAAGCCAATATGTCCAAATAGCATTCATCGATTAACTTGTTTACGAATTAAATAGGTGTTATTACCGCCTGAAATATGTTGATCTAATTTATTTTCAATTCTATTGAGTGCATTTTTTACATCTTGAAATTGTACGTCTACTTCACCTTTATTTACTTTTTCACTTTGGGCTTTCTCTAGCTGTTCAATCTTTTCTTCATTTTTTGCATTTTGGCTTTTGTAAATTCCATAAGATGTTATAGCAGCAATAATTAGTGGTAAAGCAATAGTTAATAACCACGTTGGAATTTGAATATACTTTTTTCTATCTAGTGTCATAAAGTGATTTTATAAAATATTATAATTTTTGCAGTGGTATCAACAATAACACTAGATATATAAATACTAATTTTTTACTTTTTTCTACTTCATTATTTGAAATTAATTATCTAGCTGTTTCCAAACACTACCGTTATAACCGTAAAAATGATTGTCAGTAGTATTAAAATAAATATTACCTCTAGCACCTGCTGGTGCTGTTGAAAGATTAGGTGTTTGTAATTCATTACTAATTACAATTTTTGGTGTCTGTAATTCATTAACTATAATTGTTTTTGCTGTTCCACTGCCAATTTGAAAATTACCCCCGACCACTTGTGCAAAAACACTTGAATTTATTTTATATTGTGTTCCTGCATTTATCCAAGTATTACTGGTAATTCCACTAGCGGCACTAATGCTGTAATCACCAATAAGTGCAGAAGTTAAATATGCTAATTTACTACTGGTATCAAATTTTAGCTGATCATTGGCATAATGATAAATATCACTATCATCGACTGTATCCATCACCGCAATAAATTGATCGGCACTAAGTGAATAAATACCACCTTCATTAGTAGTGCCTAATATTTCTGCATTACCAATATAAACACTGCTTGTAATTACTTTATCGCTGCTATAAATGCTACCAACAACAGTAAGTGCATAGCTAGGTGTAGTTGTGCCAATACCAACGAAAAAATCTTTGTTACCATCACCAGCACCAAGTAAGGCAATTGTGTTATTTTGGGTCAAAACATCACCGCCATAAGTACCTGTATTAATCATCATTGACGGACTACTTGTACTAGCAACACAGGAATAATTACCAATTGCCATATCACCATAACCGCCCAAATTTCCACTCGAACCAATTACTATTTGTCTACTGGCATTTATTGTGTTATTGTTTCCAATTACTACTGCTTCGCTACCATCCCAAAAGATGTTATAAGCACCAATTGCAAGATTATTTACACCTGTCTGTATGTCATTACCAGTACCAATTCCAAAGCTACCACCACCTACAATTGTTTGGCTTTCACCAATTGCCATTTCGTTTGATGTGCCAATTGTATTGTAACGCCCCATTGCAAGACCTGTTGCAGTGCTGAAATACAAACTATCGACTAATTTAGTGCCTGACCATTTCGGTAAATAATTACTAGTAAGCCCTGTAATTGCCAGTGCAAAACTAGTACTGTGTTTGCCGTCTAAAAGGTCTGCATTCAAATTAGTAACTAGTGTTGAACTAGCTACTGTTAGTGGTGCTGTACCTGTTGCAACTGTTGACTTTAGGATATTTGCAGTGATATTATTTACACCTAAAAAAACACTAGCAGTTGCACCACTATAGGGTACTAATAATGATGTATTTGTACTAGTGCCGCCAGCATTAGTACTGGAATTACTAACATTAGTTCCAGTGTAAATTCTACCGTTTCTGCTTCGGGCTGGTGTTGAAAAAGTATTTATAATTAAATTGCTCATATAATTGTAGTTGAATTTTCGTTTATTATTTCTTGTACTGTTACTTCACTGTTATTTTTAGCTAAACTTGTTTTGCATGAAGTAATTAAAAACTTCCTATTTGGATAACTAGGAAAATAATTACTGTATTCCAGATAACCACATGCATCGATTTTATTAATATTCAGGTCTAATTGAATTGTTTTGTTTTCGTAGTTTGCTTGAATAGTTCTTAGTAGAAGTTTTTCAAGTGGTGCTGTAGCACCTACACGTGTAAAGTTATGTAACCAATAATAGCTGCCGCCACTGCTAGCCATCAATCCACCACGTTCTGCTGGATAATCCCCAATATTTGTTCCATGATTTAATTGTATTTCATCACCACTTTCTTTAACTAATTTATTAAATTTACCTTTATAAACTTTATCGCTAGCACTATATTCATTGCCGTTTATATCACAAATACTTATTTTAATATTTCTTATTCGGCATTCCTGAATAGTCACTTCATTGTAATCCATATCATAACACCTATACCCATATATTTTAAAACTAAAAATACCTGTATTAATTTGTTTTGTATTAATTGGAATGATGTGATTATAGTGTACTATATTTCCGTTTATGTTTGTTTTAATTCTATCGCAGGTTTTCCACTGTTCTTCAATTGGTGACGGTGAACCAGTGCCAGCATCGCTATTAAAGAATAATAAATTAAAATCTTTTGCATCACTATCTGCAACCCAAGTAGCATCCACGTTATGACCGTATTGCCACTTCTTATTGCCAATTTGCAAACGTGAAGTTATAATTCCATTACTAATTACAAACGGCACATAAGTACTATTATTATAATCACTTGTACGGCGAAAATATGCATCTAATTCAACTTTTAGATAATAATTTGCCGGAATAATATTGATGTATTTGTTAAATTCAAAACTTAAATCAGTACTGGCAGTATGACCGTTACCAACAATTGAAATACCACTAGCACCTCTATTAGCAAGACTTAAATAAGTATCACTATCACTTTTATTTATATCATCATGCCCCTTTATAGTAACAAATCTTGCATCATTGAATTTATTAAAATTACCGCATTTACTGTATGTTGTTTCATCCCATCGATAACCACTAGTTCCTTGAACAGTGGTTGAAATTTCACCACTGAATTCTTGTGAATCTACTAGCACTTCATTATAGGGTGAGTAATTAATTACCTGTTCGTTAATAGCTGGTATTGTAGTTAGATTAGCACCTGCTTTAGAAATACGAATTGTACTGACATCACCTTGAAATTTACTTTCTAGGAATTGTCCGACAAAATAAATACCAGCGTAATAGATATACTTTTTCCAATAATTGCTTTGGTGAAATGCACTTAAATCACTTATGATTACTTCATTATTTACTATCTGAATAAATGCACCGTAAGGTGCTAAAATGCTTTCTAGTATTTCTCTTGCCGTCATGCTTTTGCCGTCTTCATCATAAAAGTTTGCACGATTAACAAAGACTTTATGAAAAATAGTTTCGCCACTAGCAATTGTGATGTCTGGAATTGTCGTACTAATATTTACGTTTATTGAATTCCAATACGGTAATAAGCCAGTAGATGCAAGTATCCAAATTATCATTTGCCACTGGCTAGCTATGCCAGTATAAGTGCCACCAGTTGGATTATAGTAATACATCCTATCAAGCAGTGCTAAGCCATCATTACAGCTAAAATTTACAGGGTAATCAGTTAAACTATCAAACGGTTCATTATAGACTTCAGATGCTAAATAACCACTCCAAATAGTGTTGCCAGTTGCAGATGTTCCAACAGTCACTAAATAACCAAACATATCAGCAGTATAGAGTGATTGAAATTGCATATTTTCGACACTAATTAAATTCAATTCTAGTGCTGAACCCCTAATTGGTGCGTATTTATTATCAATACTAAAATCAATTACAACAGGGTCTGCACCAGCAGTTATTGTTGTTGGTGTTATCCCTGTTGCTGCTGTGTATTCCAATATTTTTACAAAATAATCTATGTTATTTATTGAATTAGTTTTGAAATTATATTTTTCTAAATACTGCATAATTATCTTGTGTTTCTTCTGTAATTATTTTCATTGTTTAGTACAACTAATAGGTCTTTTCCGCTTATCCTAGTTGTTAATTCACCACCACCTGAATTACCTCTACCATTAGCTAATTGAAATAGTTTAGCCTGTTGCCCTGCATTTAAAATCATTTCACCTGAATTAACACGTGCTGGTATTGCATCACCAGTAAAGCTAGTACCACCAATTATACCACCTGTTTCATAACCAACACCGCCACTTGCAAGACTTTTTAAAACAGCACCAGCACCAACTAATGCTATACCAATTCCAATTGTAGCAATAGCCCCCAAAGGATTGAATATGTTAGCAACTGCTGCCTGAAATCCAATCATAAGTGTACCAAAAGTTACAACTGCTTGACCTAATTGTTGAATAAAACCACCGAAAGTTGATAGTATCATATTACCAAATTCCTGCCAGCCAAAATTTTTGTCTGTAATCATATTTGCAAATGCTTCACCAATTGTTGAAGCCATGTCTTCCATACCACCGTTTACTACATCGGTTATACCATTGTTAAAATCTTCTGCGTTTTTAAGTTGTATTTCAAGTGCTTCTAATTCAGTTTTGGTATTCTTATCTACTTTTTTTTGCGTTGCGTCATTACTAGCACTAGCAACACTTTCGAGAAATTTCATGTCTTCATCTTCAATGATTTTATTACTTTCTCGATTTGCTTGTTGTTCACCAATTTTTTCTGCATTAAATGCACTAAGGGCAAAATCATAATTAGTACCTTCTGAAACACTTAAATTAATACCAGTATTTTTCTTTGCCTTTTTTTCGTCTTTTTTATCAGCATCCAATTTAATTGTAGCTAGGTCATTTTGATATGCTTGTTCAATTGCAAGACGCTGTGCAGTACTTTTTACTTGTAGATTTAATTTAGCTTCATTATAGCTTTTTTCATCAAAAGTACCTGCTTCTATATCTTTACGCTTTTGCGTTTCTAGTTCAAAAACACTAGTGAAAGTTTTTTCAAATGATTCTTTTAATGCAAGCTTTTTTTCTTCACCTAATTTAAGACTTTGTAATTGTGCATCACTTATTTTGCCCTGTGATTTTAATAAATTCCATTGTGATTCTTGAAGTTTTGCAAATGCATCTTCACCTGCTTTTTTTAATTCTTTATACGCTTTACTATTTTCCTGAATTGCAACAGCATTTGTTTTGGCTTCTTCACTACTATCACTAAATGCAGTAATTAATTTATAAAGCCCATAAGCAATAGCAGCAATAACAACTACAGCACCTGCAATAATTCCAATTGTAACACCTAGAGCTGCATTCAATAACCACGTAGCTGCTGCTGCTGCTGTCGTAGCAATAGTTTGACCAACTGTTATTGCTATATCAGCTACCTTAGCTGCTATACTTTGAAAAAGCTTAGTTTCTAGTACGTCTTGTAATACACCAAATCCCTGCATAACACCAATTACAGTAGTCATTGCTGCAGCAAATTTTTTGCTCTGTTCTTCATCAGCACCAAATAGTGTTGCGACACCAAAACCAATTTCAGCAATTGCACCTAGTGCTTGTACACCTTTGGCTGCAAGTGTTCCAAACTCCATACCCATGCCTTTTTGCTGTGCACGTAAATCACCAAAACTATCAGTTAATTCACCAATTCTTTTATTGATAGCTTGAATTTCTTCTTTTGATTTTCCGGCAAAACTAATTTTCTTCAACTCCATCAAGTTCTTTTTCATTTCGCCAATACCCATTGATGAAATATCTTTAAAAGCCCTTATTGTTTCTTTACTAGCACCACCAATTACTTGTTGAAATTCCCTAGTATCTTTTATAGCAGCATTAACACCGCTATTAAATCCCGAAGCGTTTAGTGTTAGTGCTGTTGCAAGTGTCATTTTTCCCATTTTGATAAATTATTTCTTACTTATAAATACTGATTTAATTCGTATTAATTGAATTGTAGTTATCAATTAATTCCCTACCTCTAGCAATAAATTCTTCTTGTGATATCTCTACTGGTTTTTCCCATGCAAAACGTACAAGGTCTTCGGGCTTTTTAATTTTGTTAGAAACAGTACACGCTGTGATGTACGAAATAAAACGTGTTTGTTCCCATGATAATCTATATTGATATTTGATGTTTTCACAAATTGCATTAACTTCTGGAATAGTCATTTGATCAAAAAAATAGTCAGGTGTAATACCATGCGGCACTACCTGACTATAAATTTCCATTATACTAACGTGTACTTCTTCGCTTATTTCTTTTTTTTTGCTGGTACAGTTTCTGCTAATTCAACAAGGTACTTTTGAAAGTCTTGCATAATTTTATCATCAGCATCTAGTAAATCAAAAAATTCATCTTGACTATAATTAAACGTATCTTTATTATTGGCACATAACATGCAGTATAACAGCGTTACCATATCTGTAATGCTTTGGTTCACTTGTGTTGCAAACTTGCCTGTGAGTGTTTCAAATTGTGCTAGGGCACGAAATGATTGCTTGATCTTGTAATCTACTGAATTAATTTTAATTGTTTTTTCCATCTTGTGTTTTTAAATGATTGTAGTTATTTATTATAAATACTCAGGAAAAAAGCAAAATCCCAAAATGCATAAAAAAAAGTAGGCAATTCTGAAATTACCTACTTTCTCAAAAAAACACCAACTAAAAAAAACTGTCTTACGACAAAACTAATGCACCTGTTCCTTTAAAGCTTATATCCCATGATTGAATTGTGCCATCAGATATTTTTGAACTCATTGATTCAATTAAAACTGTTCCTGTAAATTTCTTTTTTGCTGCGTTTACAGTCCAAGAATTTGTAGGTGCTGTGCCAGTCATTGAAGCAAATACAAATGCAACTGGTGCACCTGCTAAATAGAGTGCATAAAGTGTATCGTATTGCTGGCTAGTACTACCACTAACAAGACCTTCAGCACTCCTAAAAGTTGCACTAGCTGTGTAACCAACTTTACCTGCAATATATTCTTCATTTTTTCCAGCGTCTTTAGACCCTGCATCAATCATATTACGACTTGTATCTAATGATGCATCAGTACTAAAAGCTATTGGTTTACCACCAATAAATATTGCCATGTCACCACTATAATTAAATTTTGTGTTTTCGTATGCCATTGTTTTATATTTTTAAATTCTGTTATTATTTTCTCTAGTAATAAATACTGATTTATTTATTTTTTATTTCTTATTCAGCACTTTTTACTGCAAAACTCAATCGCTGCACAAATGCATCATCTTCATATGCTTCATCACCTGCAATAAGACGTATTTTAAAAATTCTCTTATTGCCACTAGTGCCGTAATAATAATTAAGTGCTGCTGATATTTGTAGTGCTATTTTAATAGTTTCTTCATAGTCAAAAGAAACAATTGTAAAGTCTAAGATATTATCGCTTATGCAGCCATCTTTGTCGTAATCAACATCGAATCTACGAGTGAAAGTAAATGCTGGTAAATCTGTTTTTTCTGGTAAAATAACCGGATATATTCTAGCAGCAGGTACTAGTGCAGTTGTGCCAGTGTGACCAGTAAGTATTGAATAGATTGCTTTTCCTATTTCTATCATTTTGATTTATTTAAATTCTGTTCTAGTGATTTAATTATAGCAGCACTAATTGCATTAAGGGCTTCTGTACTACGTGTTTCAACAGCACTGTAAAAGAAATTTGTTTTCTTTATTTGACCCCTATTTTGATAAGTACCACGTTTGGCTTGTTTCCACTTTGGGCTTTTAATATTTGATGTTACTAGCATTTCACGCTTTTTTGTACCCCATTGAATCCAACGTAATTTGTAATTCTTAACACCAACAACTGCACCCCCTAATTGCTCTGCATTTAGTGCCTTTTTAGGTTCAATTCTAAAAGCTTGTGAATAGTATTGATAACCTGTTTTGGACTTATTCTTTTTACTTGCGTATAGGTTTTGTTTTGCTTGCGAATTAATTATTTTAGCACCTGACAAAATTCCATCTTTAACTATCTTAGATTGCAAAGCAGGTTCAATGCCTTTAAGCATTTGGAGCATTTTATTTATATCAGCAATTTTTAATCCGGTTTCCATACTATAAATACTTACCAATTCAGATATTCTATTTTTTCTTTTAGTTCTGCGTGTATTTTTTTATGGCAATCCCTTGAAACACTCATTAAATTATCGTAGGCAAAGCCCAATGCCTTGATCTTTTCTACGTTGTCACCAGCAGTACTTATTGGAATTATATGATGTACATCATGTGCAAGAATAACTATTTTGGCAGTTTTACAACTAGGGCATTCACATAGTGGTGAATTTTTAAGCTTCTCAATGCGTAGGACACGCCAAGACACGGTATTATATACGTGTCGGTGTATTAGACTATTCGTTTTAATTGTCTCTGTAGTGCGTTTATATTGCTTTTTAACGGGTCTAAATATTGTTGGCATTATTTAAGTAGTGTATATATTTCAGCACCTGTTTCTAAATCACGTGTAATTACATAAAGTTTACCACCGTTTGATCTATCACCAACAATTCGTTTCTGTTCATCTGTTGCTAATAGTGTTTCAAATTCACTTAAATTAACACCCGAACCTACAACATAGGCTTCCCAAATAATATTTCTGGCATTGGCTGGTAAAGTGGTATAATATAAATTTGTTAGTGCTGTTATGTTTTCGCATCCATCTGGAAAATAGCAACCATCACAATATCCTAGAAAATTCAAGTGTGTACAATAACCGAAAAAACTTAATTTAGTAGTATTGGCAAAATGACTATAAATAAGATTTTGAATATTATTACCCCAAAAGTCAGCACCTGTAACACAATCAGCAATTCTACGTATTGAATTACTTGGTGTTTCACCGTTGAAAAGCATTAGTGAACTATTGTTAATAACGTTACCTGTACCAA
>Ga0302292_1002751_pt1 | contig 10332 bp, 8 predicted proteins | sample III_Fen_N2_1_FD_194553 | JGI IMG/M metagenome (GOLD analysis project Ga0302292, IMG submission 194553) | Peat permafrost microbial communities from Stordalen Mire near Abisko, Sweden - III_Fen_N2_1 | ecosystem: Environmental > Terrestrial > Soil > Wetlands > Permafrost | place: Sweden: Abisko...
ATACCGCTGACGAATATGTCTTATTGGATGAAATTAATGAAGCAATTGAAATCTATATTCAATTGTTGGATGGGTTGAAGTTGTAATCACCTGAAACATTATAAACCTCTAAAGCCAAATGTGTGTGTAGCACGTTTAAGTGTTTTGCAGGTACTTACAATTTGTATACTTCAAGCTATTCAATCAGCTTTATGATTTCATTTACTTCCAGTTGCTTGAAAACCCCACTTTCAGATTCAATCATTGTATCAAATAATTTTCTTTTTTCATCTTGCAACTTTAATATTTTTTCTTCAATCGTATTTTGTGTTATGAACTTATATACAAATACTTTGTTTTGTTGCCCAATGCGGTGTGCCCTGTCAAAAGCCTGTGATTCGGCAGCTGGATTCCACCATGGATCAAGCAGGAAAACATAACTTGCCCTGGTAAGGTTTAACCCCACACCACCAGCCTTCAGCGAAAGTAAAAAAACCGGATAATTATCGTTTTGCTGAAACCTCTCAACTTGTTCCTTACGGTCCTTTGTGCCTCCATCCAGATAGCAATACTGAATTTTTCGTTCGTCTAAATACGTTTTATATAATTTTAAATGCTCTACAAATGAGCTAAATACCAACACCTTTTCACCGGATAGTACCACGTCAACCAACATTTGTGTTACTGTTTCAAATTTACCGGATGTATGTGTGAAGCTTTTGTCAACCAGTACAGGGTGATTTGCTGTCTGGCGAAGTCTAAGCAATCCTTCGAGTAATAAAATTGAACTGACTTTCTCTTTCTTACCCATTTCTTCAAGAAATCGGTCACGGTAATTGTTGCGTGTCTGACGGTAAAATTCCTGTTGCGAGTCATTCATATAGCACTTTTGCACAATGATTGTTTTCGCAGGTAACTCGGTTAATACGGCACTTTTGTTTCTACGAAGCAAAAATGGTTTAATGAGTTTCCGATACATCTCTAATTTTTCAGGCAGTTTACATGCTTTGGTAAAATGGCTGATTGAACCCAGCATATTCCTGTTAATAAAATGTGTTTGTGACCATAAATCAGTAATGGAATTTTCTAATGGTGTTCCTGTTAGTGTCAAATACCTTTTTGCATGTAGCTCTAAACATACCTGTGTAATATCAGACTTTGGATTCTTTATGGCCTGGGCTTCGTCTAAAATGATGTAATTGAGATCAAAGTTGCGAAACAGTTCTTTATCTCTTCGCAATATAGCATAACTGGTTATGAGCAAATCGGGTTGACCGAAATTGTTTGTATCCTTCGTTCTGTCAAATCCTGTGTGTACATAAACCTTTAAATCAGGACAAAAACTGGCAGCTTCCTGCTGCCAGTTATATACCAGGCTTGTTGGAACTACTAACAGCGACATGCCCCGTTCGTTTTCTTTCATCCATTGTAAGAGGCATAATGCCTGGATTGTTTTTCCTAATCCCATATCATCGGCCAGGCAGCCCCCAAGTCCCAATTCATCAAGCAATCGTAACCAATTATACCCTTCGATCTGATACTTCCTGAGTTGCCCGTGAAAATTCTCAGGCATGCAATAGTTTGCATCCAATTTATTTTCAATCAAACGACGCATGTTTTCTTTTACTGTGAACTCTACTTTCCCAATGCGATGGAGTTCGTTTGTAAGCACACAAAACTGTTTGGCAATTACCGCTTTCCCATCCTCAAACTTGCAAAATTCTGTAAGTGAACGGAATTCATCAAACCATGCCTGCGGAATTTGTGCTGTTTCACCGTTTGATAACAGTATCTGTGATCTGTTTTGTTTTATATAGTATAAAACCTGTAGAAATGGTACTTCAAATTCGCCAAAATGGACTTTGCCTTTTATATCAAACCAATCGTGACTTTCTTCAATCTGGATAGAAATTGTCCGTTCACCTACAAATATACGTTGTGAATTGTTTTGTTTTTTATCGAAACGGATTTCAACATCCAGCATTTCAATTTCTTTGTAGTGTTCATTCAGCCATTCCACACCTTCGAGATAAGGCATTTTTTTTGCTTTTCCGTTCAGATCAATCCCGATTTTTTTGAAATTATCAATGTATTGGTTTTCTAAACGATCATCCCTCTCGACATGAGTAATCAAAATAGAATCATTATTCATGACAAGCCTGTTTAATTCGCCTGTTTTGCCTGCCCAATACAAAAAGTCCTGATATTCAAATATTAATTCAAATACCAGATTATTTAAACCGGAGTCTGGTTGGTTATCTTCAAAGAGTGAAAACTGTTTCAATACGGGGATTTCATTTACCCTGAATATCGTTTTTGTGACTTCATTGACAGTCATTATATTGAAGCCTTCTGTAATTACACGATTGGTTGAAATTAAAGGAATAACAATTTTATGGAGGTAATCTTCTATGTGCTGGGGTGGTATTTGAACAATGTTTTTACTTAGAAACGGGATTAATTTAGCCCCGTCAACCTCATTGTCAAATTCATATATTTTATTGTACAGGAGTATCCGGGCAGTTTTGCGTGAAACCAGTGTGGCATTATTTAACTCGAATTCCTTGCTCTCACAACTTAGATCCAGCGAAAAGTATAACCCATCTTCCTTCTTTTCAAAGCAATAGAATACTTCAGGCATTTCAAGTTCTACATACAATTGTTTCCACATAAAAGGAAACTTCCCGATGGGCAGGTATATTTTTTTGTCTGCAACGTTTTCAAAAAATGTATTGAGATACTGATTGATATAATCTACGATATAATCCCGGAAGTACTGAATTTCAGGTTTTTTGCTTTTGCTTTCGAAGTATTTTTTGATCAGACTATCCCAGGATAAAACATTCTTATCATTTACTTTTGAAACAATGATTTCCTTTTCCAGTTGAAAACAACAATTAACCAGTAGTTCATCATTCTTCTCAAACAGATTTGAGTATCGTTTTACGTTTTGACGGGTTATTTTTATAAAACCGGTAGAGGGATTGTTTTGATTATCATTATTTATTACAACACATTCGGGTAAACAACCTAAGTTTTTGTTGTCGTTTAATGTATATGCAATTTTTTGATTCATACCCAATATGAATTATAGAAGTGTAGAAAAACCACAGGTTGCACAAATTGGTTCGACAACTTTTCGCTGTTCGAATCCTTTTTTTATGTCTTTAGCCCGCTGGGTTTCCAATATATCCGCAAGTTTTTCAGTGAAAATATCACCGAGTCTCATATTGGCATCTGCATCAAGACAACATGGCACAACCTGTCCATCCGACAGGATAGCAATATGATCGCGTAGGGCATAACATGTTTTCGAAGTTTCTACTCCTGTATGATGTTCATCAGGCCATTCAAAGCGTGGTGAACGTTGAAGGAAAACATGATCGGTAAGCTTTAGTCCGTTTCCAGGAGTTTCTTTTTCCAGTAATGAAGGTGAAAGATTAAATGTTGTAGCTATTTTTTTTAAACAACGTGCATTGAACTCTGCACTTTTTTCATTGGTGGTATTCCACAAACGCAGGCAAATGTAGGTTTTTGGTGCAAAATCAGTTGCAAAGTCTAAAGCAGTTTGCAGATAATCATTCCACTTCTCTTCAGGGATGTTTTCTTCTGCGTCATGAAGTGAAATGTTTATCTGGCGTATGGAATGGCGCAAGAGTATTTCTCTTTTCTTATCCAGCAAGCTTCCGTTGGTCGTGATATTAATGTTTAAACCGCTATTCTCAGCAATAGCCAGTATCTCATCAAGATGAGGATGTAGCAGTGGTTCACCCAATACATGCAAATAAATATAGTTGGTAAACGGACGAATCTTTTCCACAACTAACCGGAATTCTTCCACTTGCATAAAATGGGTGTCGCGGGTAGTTTTAAAACAAAAACTGCAATCGAAATTGCAGCTATTTGTTATCTCGATATATATTTTCTTGAATTTCAATGTGTCAGGTTTCGAAAATCGATGATGTTATGAATGGATAGTATACCAACCACCGTATCTGTGTTGTCAACGACAGTCAGGGTTGTAATCTTGTTGACATCCATCATTTCCAATGCTTCCGTCAATAATTCATCCTGGGCTATCTTTTTGAATCCGTGAGTCATAAAGTCAGCTGCTGTAAGCGGCTTTATTTCATCGAAGCGCTGAATGGCTCGTCGAATATCCCCATCAGTTATAATTCCGATAGCTTGTTCGTTTTTGTTGAATACCATGGTCATTCCAAGGCGCTTGTTGCTTACTTCGTAAATAATATCCTTGAAAAGTGTAGTCTCATATACTTTTGGAATGTCAGTAAACATTTCATCCTTTACCCGTGATATTAAACGTCTTCCTAATGCCCCTCCCGGATGATACAGTGCATAGTTCTCTGCTTTAAATCCTCGTCTTTCCATAAGGCAGACAGTCAGGGCGTCACCCATTACCAGGGTGGCAGTTGTGGAGGTTGTAGGCGCTAATCCGAGAGGACAAGCCTCCTTTGATACACTTACATTCAGGAACAATGAAACTTCCCTGGCAAGCAATGATTTAGGATTACCTGTCATGGCAATCAACGAACAGCCTATTTTTTTTAAAGGAGCAACGATATTTAATATCTCAGAAGAACTTCCGCTGTTTGAAATAAGGAGTACAATATCTTTTTTGCTGACCATTCCCAAGTCGCCATGCATAGCTTCAGCAGCATTTACAAATATGGCAGGAGTGCCTGTGGAGGCCAGTGATGATGCAATCTTATGACCTATAATTCCGGTTTTACCTATGCCCATTATAACCAGTTTCCCGGTGGAAATATAAATCATTTCCACGACTTCATTCATTTCCGGTCCAATCTTATCTGCCAGCTTCTGAAGTTCGGCAATTTCAAGCTTAAATATTTCTTTACTTCGTTCTGTAAAATCCATTTATTTGAGATCAATTATTCAGGTTTAATTCTTATAATATGATTATCACGTAATACGATAAGATCGCTGTTTGTCTTTTTCTTTGAATCTATAAGCTTTTCATAAACCTTATCCATACCATGAAGAATTTTATCCCTGTCTGATATTTTTTTATTATTATTTTTCATCATAATATTTTTTGAATAATTTATATTTGTCTGTGTTATAAACAGTGAGCTCTGACGATTTGTTTTTCTTTTCAGCGATAAAATCAGATTTCTTATCTGAATTATCAAAAATCATTATTTCATCAATAATGGGATAATAAATCTCATAAAAATTAATAATTCCATTGACATATCTTCGTTTAATTGTTTCTGAATCAATGTTATGTCCTCCTTCAATAACACGTTGTTTCACACGCTCAATGGCTAGTTCGATATTTTGCAGCCAATAAAATAGCAGGATTACATGATATCCTTGTCGTTTGGCATATAGTATTTTATTTTTATAACTTTTTGTTGCAAGAGTTGTTTCAAAAGCAAAATTTACATCTTGAATAATTAGTTCATCAATCCTTTTTAGCATCAAACGACCGGCTTTAATGGCTACTTTTTCTGGCTGAAATGGTGATAAACCTTTTGCAATTTCGTCAGCATTTACAAATTCTTTACAATCCAAAATTTCAGGTAGTAGCGTAAATGATGCCGTTGTTTTTCCTGCACCATTACAACCTGCAATTATATAAAGTTTCTTTGTCAAAGTGGTTGATTACATTTTAATTAATTGTCGTATATATGAGCGACAATTATATGATTGAACGCAAACTTTGCTGATATTTATTTCTTCATTATCATTTCCACAAACTCCCTGACACATCCTTCCCCGCCTTTTTTCTTCATCTGTATAATGCCCGGAATATTCTTTATTGTATCCAATGCATCAACCGGACAAGCCGCCAGACCTACTGAAGATAGCAGTTCAAAACAATTTACATCATCTCCGATATACGCAACATTATCCAGCGTAATTCCTTCTATCGCACAAATCTCTTTTGCTGCAGCCAGTTTACCTCCATCACGTTTTCCCTGGTATAAATAATCCAGCTTCAGTTTCTGGAAACGACGTTCTACAAGCTTAGTATCTTCCGAGGTAATAATGCCTGTTTTGATTCCTTTCTGTCGAACCAGTTGCAAGCCCATACCATCATGTGCATTAAATTTTTTCAACTCATCACCTGCTTCGGAATAATACATGCCGGAGTCTGTCATCACACCATCAACATCCGTTAATAAAACTTTTATATTCCTTGTTCCGCGTTCCGTGTTCCGCGTTTCGTGTTCCATATTCCGCGATTCAGGGATGTATCCTGCAGGAATGTTTTTTGTGATATTATCAATGGCTATTGCTTGTTGGAGGATTTCACGGATATCCGACAGATACAATTGATTTGGTCCATCAGAGAATGCATGATCGGGATCGGGATGTACTTCGGCAAAAATTGCATCAACTCCTATGGCCAAAGCTGCCCGCATAAGGAAGGGTACCATTTCGCGGTTACCACCGGTCGTTGTTCCTTGTCCTCCCGGTTTCTGAACTGAATGGGTTGCGTCGAAAACAACCGGGAACCCATAGCTTCTCATTTCCACCAGTCCGGTCATATCTACTACCAGGTTGTTGTATCCAAAGCTGGAACCACGTTCGCAAAGCAATATATTCTCATTCCCGGAATCACGCAATTTATCAATGACATTTTTCATATCCCAGGGTGCCATAAATTGTCCTTTTTTTACGTTGACAATTTTGCCTGTTTTTGCTGCTGCCACCAATAAGTCAGTCTGACGTGAAAGAAATGCAGGTATTTGAAGCATATCGGCTACTTTTGCTACCTCGGCACATTGCCAGGTCTCATGTACATCGGTTACAATAGGCAAGCCAAGTTCTGTCTTAACACGTTGCAAAATTTTCAAGCCTCTTTCTAAGCCAACTCCACGGGGCGATTTCACTGAGGAACGGTTGGCTTTATCAAATGAAGATTTGAAAATTAAATGAATATGGAGCTCTTCACAAATCTCTTTCAGTGTTGCGGCTACTTCCATAGTCATTTGTTCCGTTTCAATGGCACAAGGGCCTGCAATCAGAACAAACCGGTTGTGTCCGCCAATATCAAAGCGATTGAGAACATTTATTTTGCACGTATCGTTGATCATCAAAGAATTGTTTTAGTTAAGCAAGTGTATATGTTCGTACCCAGTCTACTTCCAGACTTCCGGCACTGCCTTTTTGCTTTTGGGAAATAAACGAGTTAAAAGCAAGGTACATAGAATCTAACGGGATATTACTTGCTGTGCGGTAGACTTCCAGGTCATTTATCATCCATACCAATTCCTTTGCCGACCAGATTAAGGTATAGATATAAAACTGAGCAGGATTAATTCCTTTGATTTGAATCCCATCAACCACGTTTTTGTTTGCATTCCCCAATGTAATAGTTTTTCCATTGAAGTGAAAAATGTTGATATGAGGTAATTTACTTTCTGCACCCAACCAGAATGCATGCTGTATATTTCCGGTACAACGTAGTTTTGCTCTGAAAACACCCTGTTTTTGCCTGAATGACTCAGCTGTCTGAAGAACGTCTGATGTATAATTAAATTCTTTTTCAATAAATCCTTTGGAAGTATCCCAGGCACGGACTCTTACTTTTTCATGTTTCGTGACCAGTTTTAAAATTCCTTCTACAACTGAAACATTTTTTCCTGAATAATTTGCTTGTTTTTCATTGCTAAAGGAATGATTCCCGATCAGTTTATCACTCTTGTAATGGAAACCAAAGTTCCAATGTGATTTATCCAGTGTATTCCAGTCAAATTCATCCTGAAAGGACAGTGTCATGGCACGGTATCTATCAAACCGCTGTGGCTTTTCGTTTTCATAGAAAACGATATCCGGATTTTTAGCCAGTTCATAAAAACGTTCTTGTTGAGCAAATTCAGGCGTGTTATGCCACCGGTTCTCATTAGCCCAAAAATCATTTGCTTTTTTAAATTCCGGAGAGGCAACCTTAATTCTCAAAAGTTCAAATTCCTTTATTATATATGAATCATGAAACCGTATATAGGTTTTATAGTCTTTCGAATGTTCGAATTGCTTGAATCTCTTAAGAGTTTCAGAAGTTTTTAACTTTTTCTTGTCTCCCAGCAGTTCATAATCAGGAGTTGTCTTAAAATGGATGTATTGCTTTAAAATATCCGATTCAAGTACCTGATAATAGAGCTGTATAGCCGGGTTATTCTGAAGCTTTTTGCACTTTCGTGAATTCCTGTATTCTTCCGTGTCTTTGTATTTCCGGTGTTTAAGAACCTTTTTATTCTCCTGAAAATCGGCAGACTTTACCAAATGAAACAGCTTTTTGTAATCTACAAGTTCGACCGATTTCTCTACCTCTGCATAACGGTGCATGGCTTTTATAAGGTCCGCTTCATTTTTTTCAAGTTTTGCGGTTGGAGTAATTCCTCCAAAAAGTTTTTTCCAAAAAAGATTCATAATGCAAGTATATTATGAGTTTTTAGCTGACAATTTTATTAACTCCATACAGTGATGAATGTCTTGTGCAATTAGTGGTTTGTATTTTTCTTCTGCAGGAATAAACATTTCATTCCGCATAAGGTTTATCTGATTGAGAAATTGATCATAAAAGCCATCCTGATTGACAATGATCAAGGGCTTTTTATGTTCGCCTACTACTCCGGAAGCTACAATGTCCAACATTTCATCCAGTGTGCCATAACTTCCCGGAAGAACCACAAACACATCGGTTAATGTTTTCATTTTCATTTTTCGGTCGCTCAGAGTTTCCACAGTTATCAGTTCGGTAGGTAACGTACTTTGGCGATTCATTTTGATAATTGCCTGCGATATGACTCCTATTATATCACCATTTTTACTCTTGGTGCCAGTAGCTACTGCATCCATCAAACCACCTGTTGCACCTCCGTACACAAGCTTGTTTTCACTTTCGGCAATCAATTCGCCAAGTTGAAAGGCCGCTTGTTTATAATGGTCGGAAATGCTGTTACTCGATGAACAAAAAACTGCTATATTCATTTTTAATTGATTAGTTAATTGGTTAATTAGTTGATTGGTATATTAGTCAAGCAATGTGTTTGGGCTATTAGAAATATTATTTCATTCCGATCTTAATCAACCAATCAACCAATTAACCAATCAACTAATTAACTACTTAACCAATCAACCAATTAGGCATCGATCTTCGCGTAAGTGGCGTTTTGCTCGATAAACTGACGTCGAGGAGCTACATCATCGCCCATTAGCATTGAAAATACGTGATCAGCTTCTGCAGCATTTTCAATGTTTACCTGGCGCAAGGTACGATGTTCCGGATTCATGGTTGTATCCCATAATTGCGTTTCATTCATTTCACCCAAACCTTTATAACGTTGGGTATGAATGCCACCTTCTACTCCACCACCGTATTTTTCGATAAATACCTGACGTTGTAAATCGGTCCAGCAATACTCTTCCACTTTCCCTTTTTTACACAGGTAGAGTGGGGGAGTAGCGATATATAAATAACCCTGTTCAATCAGTTCCTTCATGTGACGGAAGAAGAAAGTCATGATCAGTGTTGCAATGTGACTACCATCTACGTCGGCATCGGTCATGATAATGATTTTGTGGTAGCGGAGTTTTTTTATGTTCAACGCTTTGCTGTCATCTTCCGTACCTATAGTAACGCCTAAAGCAGTATATATATTGCGTATTTCTTCACTTTCAAGCACTTTATGTGGCATGGCTTTTTCTACATTCAAAATTTTACCACGTAAAGGCAGGATGGCCTGATACTGACGGCTACGACCTTGTTTGGCCGTTCCACCTGCAGAATCCCCTTCGACAAGGAATAATTCGCATTTTTCAGGATCTTTGTCAGCACAGTCGGCCAGCTTGCCCGGTAATCCACCACCGGAAAGCGGCGATTTGCGTTGTACCATTTCACGGGCCTTGCGGGCTGCGTAACGGGCAGTAGCTGCTAATATCACTTTCTCGACAATGATACGGGCTGCTTTTGGATTTTCTTCCAGGTAGTTGCCTAATGCTTCGCCAACAGCCATATCCACAGAACCCATCACTTCGTTGTTCCCAAGTTTTGTTTTGGTCTGTCCTTCAAATTGTGGCTCCTGAACTTTAATAGAAATAACGGCGGTCAATCCTTCGCGGAAGTCATCACCACTGATTTCAATCTTCAGTTTTTCAAGCATTTTGGTGTCTTCGGCGTATTTCTTCAACGTACGGGTTAACCCGCGACGGAAACCTGCCAGGTGAGTACCACCTTCTATGGTGTTGATGTTGTTTACGTATGAGTGTACATTTTCGTTATAAGAAGTGTTGTAAGTCATAGCAATTTCTACCGGAATTCCATTTTTTTCTGTTGAAATATGTATGATATTCTCAATCAGC
>Ga0302292_1002754_pt1 | contig 10329 bp, 8 predicted proteins | sample III_Fen_N2_1_FD_194553 | JGI IMG/M metagenome (GOLD analysis project Ga0302292, IMG submission 194553) | Peat permafrost microbial communities from Stordalen Mire near Abisko, Sweden - III_Fen_N2_1 | ecosystem: Environmental > Terrestrial > Soil > Wetlands > Permafrost | place: Sweden: Abisko...
TTCAGGTTTTTGAATTCTAATGATTTTATTTAAATTATTAATTAACATTCTAAAATTCTTGTGAAATTCTATACCTTCAATTTTAATAGGAATAATTTGATTTTGATGTAATTTTTCGAAAAGACCAGGTTCCTTTTCTAACGTTCCTGAAATAAACGTAAAATCAATTTCTTTTATATTATTAAATGGAATTGCTTGTCCAACTAATAACGAAGTAACTCCAAAATCTCGATCAGCAATAAAAAACAATATTTTCATAAATTATATTTTAATGTCCATAAAATAAAACAACTTTCTATAAATTCCCACTATAAGTGATTTCTTTCTGTAATTTAAATTCAATTAATAAAAAAGGATAAATATTTAATAATGCCAAAAATATAGGCGCACTTCCACTTAAAAAAAGATGTCCTGCTGTTGATGATATTATTAGGAAAATTATATTTAGCAAAAATATAATTTTAAATTCTCGAATTTTGTACTTTTTGTAGTTTTTTAATTGATTTATGCAAATTGAAATAAATGAAAAGTATATAATTATAAAACCAATAATTCCGTTCTTTTTTAAAATATCAATGTAGTCTATTTCTGCTATTCCTCCTATTTGGGTATTATTTTTAATTTGATCGTCTCCAATTCCAAAAAATTGTTCAAACGTTGTATACTTATCGAAAAAATCTGAAGTACATTTATCTAGTCTTTCTAATCTACCACTAAATAATCCTTCATTAGTTCCCAAATAATCCATGTTTTTATTTATTTTTGTTACTTGACTAGACTCCATGATTTTATTGAAATTTAGAATTGCAAAACAAATACTTAAGCATGCGATTAAAAAAAAATATTTTTTTGAAAGATAAAATAATATTATAAAATGGACTATTACAATACCGACCATTGCTACTTTGGTGCCAATAGAAAATCCAATTATAAAGTTTAATAAAACATATAACGATAATTTAAAATATTCTTTATTATTAAATGCCTGAAAAAGTAAAATTGAGGCAATAGTTAAAAAAATAATACTATATGCATTCGTCTCAAAAAAAAATCCAGTAGTTCCAACGCCTTCATAATCAAAATCATACGTTGATTTCCCGAATCCTAAGTATCCTAAAATCTGATTTATAATAATAATGATATAAGAAAAACTTATAATACTTATAAATTGTTTAAGTGTAACATTATTTTTTTTAATAGAATATAATAGGAAATAAAAGACAAGTAAAAATGAGGCGATTTTTGCCGTTGCAATTAAATTTGGAATAATTGCAAATATGGTATTACTATTTAAAAATGAAGCTATAAACAAAACCAAGAGACTTATTCTTGCTTTACTATTTAAATTTAAAAATGAAGTGAAAATAATTGCTATTACAAGCAATTTATGTATTTGACCTGGAGTAAATGAATTATCAGGGTTTGTAATCATCATAGATCCTGTAAATAGATCAAAAATTAGTGTGCAAAATAGTAATGCTAAAAAGACATTTGTACTATTTAATTTATAGTTTTTCAAAATAATTGCCAATATAATATAATTATTAAAAAACAGGACTCCATTGTATGTCAATTGATTCGCAGTCTTTAAGTCCTTTAAAACAGGGTATGATTCGACTCAAATTACTTGAATAAGTCCCTATAAAAAATGAACTGTTTAATAAAATATCTACATCAATTAAAGCAAGTTTAGTATCTAATGTTCTTTGTCTTTTCTTAATCATATTAAATTTATTCTCATCAAAACCTAATGTCTTTTGATCTATGTTATAATATAATTTATAATCGGGACTTAAAAGAATTCGTATTTCATTAATAATAGAATAATCATCTGTTGCAATATAAATATTTTTAGAAATATGTTTTTTCATTTCTATAGCTTTTATATATTTCTCTAATTCGATATTATTCATTTCTTTAGATTTGATTTTATCTCCTCTTCTAATATGAACACCAATATATTTAATCTCTTGAATTCCTATTTTATTTTTGAAAGTATTTATTTCATTTTTCATTTTATCATTGTATATATATATATCGCTAATTTTTTTATGAAATAATATTTGCCAAGTTTCAATAGATTTAATTGAATCAATAAAATCTTTATCTCTCATTAAATCTACAATATTATGTGAAAGTAAGTTTTTTGTTCTGATTTGGTACAAATAGTTTAATCCACATTGTAATATATGTATCATTGATTTAATTGGATTTCTATAAATTCCTCTCAAACTTAATTTATGATTAAAACCCTTGAAATAAATTTGTGCTGAAGTAAGATTGTTCGTGTATTTTATTGTTGGTGAAAAGTAATCTTCCCATCCTTTATCTATTCTAGAATTCCAAAAATAAGAATTAATGATTAGCTCTAAATTGTTTTTTTCGCAATAAATAATAGCTAAAACCAAGTTTAACAATTCGGAATAAAGTCCTCGACCAGTCAAACTATAATATACTTTTTTCATCTTTCTTTACCTTTTATAGTAATAATTCTTCATAATTTAAAATGATGTTAATGCTAGTCAGAATTATATTTTAGATAATTTCGTTCTTGATATAATAAAGAAATAAATAATAATATCCAAAACAGTGACAAGATTGTAGGAATAGAATAAACGCCAAAAACTTTAAGTGAGAATGTAAATATAAAATTAATAATTATTGCAAATATCAATTCTAACACTAATCTTAATCTTAATTTACCCAAAACATTTTGAAATAATGATGTTGCTTCAAATGCAATATAAAACATAGATGAAATACCTAGTAAAAATACTACTGGTAAAGAAATATCGTATTGACTACCAACTATTATTTTAAAAATAAATTTTGATGAAATAGTCAGTATTATTGTGAAAAGTGAAAATACAATAAATGTCAATTTAATTAGTTTAAAATGGAGTGATTTAAATTCTTTCCATTTCTGTTGACCTGCCAGAAAGGCAAGTTTACCCCAAAAAGGATTAAATATACTTTGATAAATTGATGACACCATTGAATATAATTTTTGCGCTATGTTATAAGATGCTGCAATGCGTAAATCAACTGCAGCAGCTAAAAATACAGTTGGCACATTATTTATAAACGATGTTGACAATTGAACACCGAGAAACATTATACCAGTTTTTAAAAGCTCCATAATTCTTTTCGGTGCTTTCTTTATATTAATATTGAAATTTTTCTGCCAATTACGTTTATATACAAAAAAAACGAAAGTAAAAATACCAAGCAAAAAAGTCATTGAAAAATAAACTTTTGCTAACAATACAATATTAGAATGAAATATAAACGTTAAAATTAAAATAGATATCAAAGAAAATAAAGGATTTAACATATTAAAAATTGCAGCATATTTACTTTCATTATACGAATGAAATAATCCTGAAGCAATTCCAAAAGAAAGACCTAAAATAAAAGTTATTTGTATAAAAATAAATATGGTAACACCTTGTTGTTTTAATACTTCATTTTGACTTTTATACATTTTTTCAATTGGCAAATAACTTGATATAAAATAAAATGATATTGCCAAAACTATAGAAAGTAAAAAAAAGAAGTAAAAAGCCGTATAAAAATATTCTCGTTGAATGTTATCCGTATTTTCTGGAGAAGCTAATAAAAAAGATAACTTATTTCTTAATGCATTTGTTATTCCAAAATCACCAAACATCATAATAGCTGCAACTGAAGTTATTGAAACCCATATTCCATAAGACTCTGGAGATAGATATCTTGCTAAAATAGTTACTAATAAAAATCGAGATATTGAGCTAATAGCTTGAGATATAGCCATAAACGAAGACGTTTTAAACATATCTCCTTGTAATTTTTTTCGCCAAGAATCTTTAATCATTAATTTATTGATTTAAAATAATTTCATTTAAAATAGTACTTGCATATATTTCTGCTCCAAATTGTTTAATTGAATCACTTTTTAGAAATATGCTTATAGCATCTAGATATGAATTATACTCATTTTCACTCATTCCTTTCAAAAAGTCATATAGCTCTTCATTCGAATTATATTTTCTTCTATCAATAAATGTATTTAATGGTATAAAATCGTGGATATTTGATGCTCCTAAATATATTGGTATAGTTCCAGCAAAAAAACAATCGAATATTTTTTCACTTATATAACCTGGTATTTTATTAGCATTTTCAAAACAAATTGAAAATTTATAATTCTGTAATATTACATTTTTAGAATTAATTTGCCCTTTATATGATGGAAATGATTTATTTAGGAATCTCAATATTTTGTTAAAAAATGAATATTGTAGAAGGTTATTATATATCTTACATGTAAAATTATTTATTTGAATAATATATTTCAATAAACTTCTAGGCTCTCCATTATCCCAACCAAAACCATATAAATCAAATTCTAAGGGATGATATCGTTCAAACCATCTAATCGTATTTATTCTAGCTGAATACAATTCATTACTGGTTTTGGCAATTATTTTATTCCCCGCTATAATTGTACAAAATTTTCTATGGTTATTTATTCTAAAAGATGACTTTAATTTATTTGGTAGAAAAAACTTGAAATATTTTTCTGAATCTATTAATTGGTCATTCCAAGTAAATATTTTTTTAAAAACAATATGATTTAAAGGGTCCCAATTCTCTTTTCTAATTAATGGTGATTCGACAATAAATAAATAAAGACTTTTGTGATTTATACTTTTCAGATAAGAAAATAATTTGTCATCTATTTTAGGCAAATCGAAAAATATAACAATATCATAAGTATTGATATTGCCTACATCTATCGTCTCAACTTCATAACCAAAGTTTGTTAAATATTTTCCGAGATAAAAGTTTGGATATGATAATTCATCTCCAATCTCGGACTCTGATGTCAAAAACATCTTATTATTATTATAATAATTATAATAGTTATAAAAACCTATTTTCATCTCTCTATTAATTTTTGAAAAAATTAATTTTTTGATATTGAAATACCCTAATTGTCAATTTACAAAAATGATTTAGATCTTTATATTTAATTATAATTAATAGAATTCTAAGTAATCGTTGTTTGTAAAAAGGTAATAAATTATTTCTCAATATATTACAAAATTCTAAATATATATTATTGATTCTATATCTAATAATATGTTTGTTTTTTCTTCGAATTTTTATAGTATTTATGAAATAATTAATTAATTTAATTTTTTCTAAGAATTTATGATTTTGACTATCCTGATTTATGTGAATATTGTAAATCATTAAAGGGTTTTTAATATGAATTATCTTGCCTAACAAACAAACGTCAACTATAAATGCAGCATCACTATATTTTCCTCCTTTTTTTATATCTAGTATATTCTTTTTAGCGACAATATTTTTATATAAGTATGAAGGAAACGGAACTGTTCTATTTCCAATTGCATATAAAATAGCTAGTTCTTGTGAATTATAAATTGTTATATTGCTGTGCATTTTTTTTCTAAAAAAAGTTTTTGTTATAACATTATTTTTCATTAATAATGCATTTGCTCCAACTGCCACAACATTATCCTCAAAATGATTCATTAAAGTACTTAGCATATTGGGCAACATAAGATCATCATCATGAAATATCATGAAAAATTCGGCAGTTACATTTTGTAAGATTGCATTAAAATGGTTTATTGGGGATAATGAAGGATTTCTTTTAATATAGTATAACCGTTTGTTATTCAATTTGTTAATTAAATATTCAGTCTCATCATTATTCGAATTGTCAGAAATAATAATATCATAATTTTCATAATCTTGTTGTAATACCGATTGTAAAGTTTCTTTTAGTAACTTAGGTCTATTATATGTAGCAATAAATACCTGAATTTTATTCATTCTTTTTTTTAGTATTATATGTTTTTATCAATGTTAATTAATAAAAGATTTGAACCTAAAATCTCACAAACTACTTAAATTAATAATGTTTTTTTTACAACTGTTTTAAAAAGAAATTAAAGTTAGTCATTTTTTGAGTAAACTATTTCTAATACTTATTTTTTATATCACTTTTATAATCAACTTTAAGTATTGGTCTCTCTAAAATTATTATCTGATAAACATTGGTATGAATATCTATTTTAATTTGCAAAAAGTAATTTCCATCTTTTATTGAATAAAATCATCAGAATGTAATTCAAGTCCAACGCATTTTCTCAAATAAACCGATGAACTGGCTATCGAATAAAATTTATCTTATATTGCATTTCGTTTTACAAATAGTTTTTGTATCAATTTCTTTAAATTAATTAAATTGTTATAGATTCAATAGCTTGCTTGTTATTATTTGTTCTTTTATTTATTCTGAGTGTGATGTTTATTTTTGTTATGATAAGGATATCTTAGAATAAAGAAATAAATTCATTATAGGTTTCAAAAATTACAGATTCTTTCAAATTATTTATACGGTTGAATTTATAATCATCGGCCATAAGTATAATTGCAAGGTCTGTATTTTCGCGTTTTTTGTCTTTTTTCATAGCATTTACAATGAGAGTAACATCGAACGAAAGTTGTTCTTTTGTAATTGTGTGACTATTTTTAAGGTATTCTTTCAATACCTTTTGGTTCAATTCATTTGAAAGAATTCCTGATTTAACAGCAACAATGTTTGCCCAAATCATCCCTAAAGTTACAGCTTGACCATGTGAAATTGCATAGTTTGTAGAACTTTCAATAGCATGTCCTATACAATGTCCAAAATTTAAAATGTTGCGAACACCTTTATCAAATTCATCAACCTCAATAAATCCTTTTTTAATGTATAATGCTTGCTTTAAATAGGTTTCAATATCTTTTCGTAAATCAATTTCTGTTGCTGATGAATAATCATTTAACGATTGTAATGACTTTTCACCATCAATTAAGAATAATTTTATTATTTCTCCAATTCCACTGTAGAAATCGTTTGTTTCTAAAGTATTAATAAATTGTGTTGATAACCATATTTCGCTAGGTGCCCAAAAAGTTCCAAGTAAATTTTTATTGTTTTTGAAATTAATGGATGTTTTTGCTCCAATACAACTATCTGCTTGGGCAAGTAACGTGGTCGGAATAAATATCCAATGTATTCCTCGATATAAAACCGATGCAATAAAGCCTGTCATATCTTGAATTATCCCACCGCCAATTGCTACAAGAGTAAGATTTTTTTTAGCTTGAATTACCGTTAATCTTTCTATTATATTGCCTAAAGCAAAATAATCTTTGTTATCTTCTAATGCCTCAATTAAAATAGTTTTTTCAATTGAAATTGAACTAAAAAATATGCTTTGATAGAGATCCCAAACTTTTTTATCGATTAAATACATTACATTTTGTTCATTAGAAAGTGTTTTAAGGTTCTCTAATGATTTATCAAATACAACACTGTAATCTTTGGAATTTGAATTAATACGGATAGTTTCTAGACTCATTTCAAAATCGATTTAATATTTTTATTTGTTAACTCGAGCTTCAATCATTTTTATTCTATCTAATTCTTTATTTGCATGTTGCAGATAGAATTCTCGTCTATAATTTAGTATTCCTAATTCTAATTTTTGTCCCATAACTAACGATTCTTCTAAATGCTGTAAAGCAATTGTAGGATCGTACATTACATAACGAGTTTCGAATTTATCTAACAATCCTTTTTTAAATAACGATTTTAAATACGTTGCTGAGTCAACGGTGATAGCTCCACCTAGGTAAACTTTTTTCTCGTTTTCTCTTGATTTTGCAAATAAGTCGAAAGCTATTGATAGCATTTCTTCTGAGTTAACATAACTTCTATCTTTACCCATTGAGGACACAAAATCAACACGTCCCAACGTAATATGGTAAAGTTCATGAAATCCATCAGCTTTAATCATTTCATCAAAGTTTTTATAGGCTGAAATTGTTTCAATATTAACACCTAACTGAACGTTTGAAAGAACATCGGCAGGAAGTATTTTCTTTGCACTTTTTACAAATTTATCTAATGCAAAAGGACTTTCAATCATCGGAGCTACAATTCCTTTAACACCAATAACCATAGAATCTTCTAGATCTCTTTTAGCTTCAGCACCAGCAATTTTTAAAAGAATTTTTGTCCCAGCTTGATTACATAATTCTTTCAGTCTTAAAACTTCAAATAATGAGGCCCCTTCGTCTTCGAAACTTGTTTTAATGCCAAGAACGCCATGATTTTCAACTAAATCTTTTAATAAGGCAACTGATGATAACTCAATTTTGTTCATGTTATATTTCTTTAAAAGTTATAAATTAGGACTTATAGTATATTAGTTTTTAATTCTTCTGGATCAAGAAATGGCCACATATCTTCAAGTGGTGATGTTACCATTGAACCATCAGCGAGTTTTTTAGAACTTAATTTTGGGCTAAATTGTTGGTCAAGATCAATAACAACTTCACAAATGAATCGACCTTTTGTTTTCATTGTTTTTCCTAGATTTTCCTTTAATTCAGTGTGATTTGTGATGCTAAAATAGGGAAAATCAAAAGCATTAGCTATTTTTTCGAAATTCGGGAATGTTAATCCAGAATCTGTTCCACAACCAAAAACATTGTCTTTAAAGAAATTGGATTGTGTTTGACGAATTGAATGATATCCTTTATTGTTGAAAATAAAAATCTGGATCGGAAGATTATTACCACTTATGGTTTGCAATTCTTGAAGATTCATCATTATACTACCATCACCTGCCAAACATAAAATTCGCTCTGCCGATTTATTAGCATAATAAGAACCTATTGCAGCTGGTAAATCATACCCCATTGATGCACAACCTGAGTTATGGAATATTCTCTGGTCTTTTTTTACTTTTATAGCTTGAAATGTTGTAACGCATGCTGTTCCATTGGCACATGCTATAATATCGTATTCTTTTGTATACTTAGATAATTCGTCAACAAAGCAATAAGGATTTACATCTTTTGTCTTTAACCAATATTCAGGTAAACAAACAGGATATTTTTCTAATCGTTTCTTGCCCCATGCAACCCATTCAGCAAAGGATGATCCAGCGATATCGTTTCCTTTGGAAACAGCTTTTAATATTGCCGGTACAAAGTATTTCAAATCCAAAACAATTTTCATATCAAAATTGCAGGTTGGTTTGTTTAATTCTTTTTCATCAACATCAATACCGATTTTAAAGGCCTTTGGTGCAAACGATTTCCAATTGTAACTTACCAAACGAATATTTAATCGACTTCCTAAAACGATTATCAAATCGGCATTTTGAACTACGAAATTTCCAGAGCGATTTCCTATTGTTCCTGGTCGACCAACATAAAGTGGATGATTGTCAGGAATTAAATCATTAGAATTCCACGCTGTTACAATTGGTATTCCCAAAGTTTCGGCAAGTTTTATAACTTCATTTTTTGTGTTTGAAATATGGACTCCCGAACCGATATAAAATACAGGACGTTTTGATTTTTTTATTTGTTCAAGTATTGCGGCTATCTGTGAATCAGAAAGTTCTTCTGTTTTTGGTTCTGGTATAAATCCACGTAATTCGTCGGGATTTATTTGTGCAGCCTGAATATCGATAGGTACGTCTATCCAGCATGGACCAGGCCTCCCAGTTTGCGCTAAATAAAGTGCCTTCTCTAAATGATAACGTATATCTTCAGTTTTTTCAACGCAGATAGCATATTTTGTTACACCTTTTGCCATGCTAATTACATCTGCTTCTTGGTCGCCTAATTGACGCCATCCACCCGCATCTCCATAAGTTCCAACTATAGTTTCTCTTTTTACTTGACCAGAAACTACAAGCATTGGAATTGAATCGGTCCAAGCTCCAAATACGCCTGTTAATGCATTTATCCCACCAGGACCAGTTGTGACATTTATAAATTGAATTTTGTTGCTAATTCTTGCATGTGCTTCGGCAGCAATTGCACAAGCTTGCTCATGATGACAAAAAATAATATCAATTCCACTTTTCCCAAATGCATCGTTTAAATGCATTGCTCCTCCTCCAGTTACCATATATATGGTATCTGAGATTTTTTTTATTGTTTGAGCTATATAATCAGCAACTCTCATTTCGTTGATATTTTTCTGTTATAAATTTCGCAAATATAATACTATAAATCTTATGCTGAGCATGTATATCCTCCATCGATGAATATATTTTGTCCAGTTATAAAGTTGTTATCTACTGTTAAATAATACACTAAAGATGCTACATCACTTGGTTTACCCATTTTTTTAAGTGGCACCTTTTGTATAAACTGTTTTAGTTGTTCGGGTGTATTGTTTTTTAATGTCAGTTCTGTTTCAATAAAACCAGGTGATATCATATTGCATAAAACATTAGAAGA
>Ga0302292_1002755_pt1 | contig 10328 bp, 4 predicted proteins | sample III_Fen_N2_1_FD_194553 | JGI IMG/M metagenome (GOLD analysis project Ga0302292, IMG submission 194553) | Peat permafrost microbial communities from Stordalen Mire near Abisko, Sweden - III_Fen_N2_1 | ecosystem: Environmental > Terrestrial > Soil > Wetlands > Permafrost | place: Sweden: Abisko...
ATTCGATTTTCAACCCCCTGCAACTATATGAAACAGTTAATCAAGTTATTATTTCATTGGTAAATACCAATTTGCCTTATTCATTAATTTTGCCTTAATCGCATTATATTCGGGTTTGCCGGCAAATTTGGCTGCAACTTTATTCGCAAGATAAGCAGGATCGTTTCTACGATTAGCAACACGTACCAAATCGAACCAACGTTTACCTTCGAAAGCAAGTTCAAGCGATCTTTCATCCATAATCAAGTCCTCAACGTAATCAGGAATAACACTAGCAGGAAGATAAATGGGAACAACCCTTGTCTTAAGATAAACTCTTCCACGAACGCCAATATTTCCAGACCACTGGGCGTATGTTGAGGGTTTGGCAGTGACAGCATTGAACCCGTCATTCAATAAAATCAAAGCAGTTTTTGAATCGCCCGACCTATTTAGCGCTTCAGCCAACAACAAATGCAAATCAGTAGCCCTTTCAAGAATAATATCGCTACTGGTAGGTTCTGCTAAATCAACCGAATATTTTTTGATATAGTAGTCGCCATTTGCTGCAGTATCAATAGAAACACCAATACCACGATATATATCACCGATTACACCTAAAAGCTGAACCTGATTTTTAAAGGAATCGACCAAAAGTTGAGTTGGTTTTACAAGATATTGTTTACTATACATCATAAAATCCGGAAGTGGATTGTCTTGCGCTTCATTCCTGTTAAATGGGATAACGCCCATAATTTCGGCAGAACCCATTGGACCTGCAGAACCTGCTTGACCTCCAGGACGTCCTAAATTCAAAGAGCCTTGATCACCATTTAAAAAAATATTCTTCCATGCAATCAGCGAATAGGTCTTATCGACTTTATACTGTTCAAGTTTATTAGCATAGCTTTCCAAACCCATCTTGATATATTTGACGGCATTTGGATAATCCCTTTTTTCAAGATAAAGCTCACCTAGCAAAGCTTTTGGATTCACATAATGACTAGAAAATTGTTCCTCAACATGGATATCCGTTTTAGGATCGAAGATAACAGGTAACAATTGATTGATCAGTGTGTCAATTAACACATCTTTCTCCATCATATTAGTTACCAGGCTCTCCGGAAGTTTAGTCATATTGTCCTTTATATAAGCAGCTTTGCCATACAATTTCAATAGATTAAAATAAACCCAACTTCTTTGACCTATAACTGCACCTTTAAAATAATGTAATTGATTTTGAGTAAAATCGCGGTCATAATAAGGAACCTGATCAACATTAGCCAATATTTCATTCAAATCAATAATGACTTTATAATAGTCAGAAGCGTTCAGATATGGATTATCTGCAGTAAAATCATGTTGATTAATTGCCTTCAAATAGGCATCCGCATTTGAAGTAACTTCCATCTGATCAGAACGCAAACCATCAATCATAATCAGATTTGGCATCGTCTTTCTGAGTGGAGTTATTGCTCCTTCCATTGAAACCAAAGCATCTGTATAAGACTTATAATGTTTATCAGGAGTCATTCTGTCGCCGGCCTGCTGATCAAAAAAAGAGTCACTACACGAGCCAGTGAGCAGCCCAAGAAATATTGCAAAAAGCAGGTAAAGTTTTGTATTTAAATTCTTTTTCATCTTTTCTGAATTTATCCTGTTATAAATCTAATTTTAAGCCAACAATAAAGGATTTGGCCTGAGGCATTTTCCCATAATCGATACCCATGTAAAATGGATTATTTGTGTAAAGGAATTCAGGATCATATCCGGTGTACTTGGTAAGAGTTAGCAAATTAGTTCCAGTTGCATAAATGGTAATTCCTTTATATCTGCCCGATACAGGAGGTAAAGTATAGCTCAGTGTCAATTGTTTTAGTTTGAGATATGAACCATCTTCAATCCAACGATCAGAGAATGTATTATTACCACTTGGATCACCATAAGCAGATCTTGGCATTGTAGCTCCGGAATTGGTTGGTGTCCAACGATTTATAACCGCAGTAGATTGGTTGTCATAAGAATCCATTGATTCAGTTCTGGATCTGACATAGTTATACAAATCATTCCCTACAGAATAATTAAAAATGGCAGATAATTCGATATTCTTATATTTCAATGAAGTATTAAAACCACCAAAGAACTTAGCATTTGGATTACCGATGATTTGTTTATCCTTTTCGTTAATAGTCATATCAGGTGTTTTATCAACAAACTTCACATCACCTGCATGCATCATAACACCCTTTGGTCCTATGTATTTATTGGCATCTGCCTCAGAGGTAAAAATACCATCTGTTTTATATCCATAAAAAGCGTTCACTGAATTATCTACTGAAGTAATATACTGGGCACCTTCAACCTGAGTAATAACATTGCTTACTTCAGGATTAATGAATTTAAGACTTTTAACTTTAGTGTCAGCCTTTGCAAATGTTCCTCCAAGTGACCAAACAACCTTACCAAAATGGATCCTGGTATCTGCAGAAATCTCAATACCTTTTGATTCTATTTTTCCACCATTGTCATAATAATTGGTAAAACCAAAAGTTTCAGGAAGCTCCTGTTGAACAACAAGATTATCAACATTCGATTGATAAACATCTACATGAAGATTCAAGGCCTGTTTGAAAAGTGATAAATCAACTCCACCATTCAAAGTTGTTTTCATTTCCATTTTAAGATTTTCATTTGGAATAGCTTCCCGAATGATAACCCCGGTAGAATTAATACGAGTAGAAGTATAATACAATTTAGAAAAATCATATACTGAACTAAACATGTTCCCGGTAACGGAATAAGATCCTCTTAATTTAAGATCGTCCAACCATTTTGCACTTGATAAAAACTTTTCGGATGAAACACGCCATGCAGCAGCTACAGAAGGATAAAAGTTGTATCTGTTGTCTTTGTTAACTGCTGAATTTCCATCATACGAAAGGTTGGTACTCAGGAAATATTTATCTCTAAAGTTATAATCAGCATTTCCGTAGTAAGAGATCCAAACCAAGCCACGACTATCACCAGTCACCGATCGAAGGAAAGAATACTGTGCACCTTGTCCTAATTTTTTGAAATCGTCGGAAGGAGTATTCAAGTCAATCGCCTGATCATTCTTATAAGAGTTTTTCATATATCTAAAACCGCCATGAAGTATTAAGGAATGACCCGATTTAGATTTTGTACTATAGTTTACATAGGTATGGTTCTGACTTGAACGATATTCAGTAACCAAATTACCAGGACTATTTGCAGCTGAATCAACCTTAACAAGTCCTTTGTCAGGCAAGAAAAGAACCTCACTCGAATTATTGAAATCAAGACCTACAAGAGTTCCAATAACAAAACGCTCACTAATTTTATATTGAGCATTCGCAGAACTAAGAAAATGATAGTTTCTGTTTTTACCGGCTGCATTATCAACAATTGATCTTGGGTTACTTACATTAAAAACACCAACTTCATCAAGGTAATTCAAATCCTCTCCGGTATCAGAATTTTTTGTGTAAACAGGCATCAAAGGCGATTTTGCCAAAGCTGAAAGAATTGGACTCTTCCAGGCACTATAACCTAGGTTAGGAGTCTTTGAGTCAGCAAGTGAAAGTTTTGCATTTGGTGTCAGCGAAAATTTATCAGTAATATTAATTTTACCATTAACACGCAGATTGAACCTTGAATAACTAGTACCGTCAAGTATACCTTTTTGGTTTGTCAAACTAGTTGATACGTTATATGTAGCAATATCATCGCCCCCTTTCAGGAAGAAATAATATTTCTGCAAGTTCGCTGGCTTAAAAATTTCACTCTGCCAATCAGTATTATTACTGTAACGGTAAAAGTCTTTAGAAGAAGTATTCCCGTTTAACCATGGATATTTTGCAGCAATTTGAGGTTGAGTCAATTGACCGTCCTTTACCTGACCTGCTAACATGTCAGTAAAATAACCACGATACTGATCAGCATCCATCATATCAAGACTCTGAGGAGCAAACGACATACCTTCATAAGCTGATAACTTAATAACAGTACTGGTCTCGCCCTTTTGCTCAGTATTCACATTAATGATACCATTAGAACCGGCAGCACCTAAATAAGAAGCTCCATCCTTCATCACAGTCACATCAGAAATATCCTCAACGTCAATAATATCAAAAGGATTAATTGAAAAACCTTCCATGAGACTATTATTCGCATAGGAATATTCATGAATCATTCCATCGATTACTAACAAAGGTTCTGTTTTACCAAACAATGAGGAAAAGCCACGAATATTCAAGAAATTTTTAGAACCTGGCATCCCTGATTGTTCGATACTACTCAAACCGGAAACACGACCTTTTAAAACCTGATCAAAAGAAGTTGATGAAGTGTTGGCAAGTTCCTTAGCACTAAGCTTCGACAAGGAATAGGTCGCATTTTTAAGAATATACTCTCCAAGAGGATCGTTATAAGTATTATCAAATGAATTAAAATCAGAAGAAACAAGTGAAATCGTTAAACTCTCTCTTCCATTGAGAAAAATATTTCTTTTGTTGTATCCGGGAAGGTAGATCACTAATTCAACCTGATTGTTGGGAACGGAAATAGAGAAAGCTCCATTTTCGTCAGTTCCTGCAGTTGTTCCGGTAGCTGTAACAGATATTGTTACTTGTTTCAGAGGTAAACCTGTCCCAGATTCCAGAACAATACCCTTAACATTCAACCCTGCGTTCTGAGCCTTAACAGTTTGAAAACCACAAAAGGTAAACAACAAGACCATTATTGAGAAGCAGGCTGAAAATATATTTCGTTTTATCATATCAAATCGGTATTTTTTTATCATTTCAAGTGATTTTAGGTTATTGGACCGAAAGCAAATTATCTAACAGGAGTGAAAATTACTCTATCCCAAAAAAGAATACCCCAGGTAGTATTTACTATTTTAATCTTATGCTCTTGCGTTGTTTCAAAATTAAGATCTGCCCAGGTACTTTTATAAGCAGCAGATTTCGCAATAGTATTATATTTTTTCCCATCAACATACACTACATAATCACACCAGTTAGTCCACAAACCTCCGGTTAACGTCCATTTGCCTTTCATAATCTTTGGAGTAGTTATTTCACACCAAAAGTATCCATTCATGTTAAGCATATCGTTTTTTACCAAATCGTATTGATTTAACTTGTAGTAATATTGCAGGTAGTCACCTTGAAACTTAATTTTTGCAAACTGAGTCAAACCCACACTTCCAGGCCATTTCATATAATGCTTCTGATACCATTCACCCTGCTTGATATCCAGATAATCCGTAGTTTCAAATTCAAACGTAACACGCGCCGGGGTGTAAACAGGCATAAGACCATTTACAGTATGTATCGCACCATTCTTGGCCGGAATATTAGACTGACTTACATAAAAACCAGTATATTGTTTAGTCTGAGTATCATAATTTATTTTGTAATCGGTATCAATTGTAACTGACACATTATTGTCTCTGGACAAAATTGGATACACTTGTGTATTCTTTGAGAAAGTGGAAAGATAATATGTTTCAGTCAGGCAATGATATTCCATATACCTGTAAAATCCATTGTTCAAAAAGGTAATACTATCAGGACGACCTGTATATTTTGCGATTAACTGATCAATGTTATTAATCCCAAAACGTTTAAACAATGTATCAGGAACAGCAAACAAAGTGTATCTGTTTCTGGCTTGCCGACCGGTAGTTGGATTATAGATAAACTTAATAATACTCAGTGTATCTTTTAATCTGGTCCGTTTTAACCCTTCCGCAAAAATCGAAAAAGCAGGATTAGCGACTAATTTGTCATAAACACTTAAAGTTAGCGGTTTAATCACTTTATCAATCACTTGAATATACCCATTCGCGGTTACAATATCCTGATCAACAATTTTAGATTCCTTATTCAAGACAATATCCCGGCCCTGAAATTCAGTAACGATAAAGTCGCCCAGTGCATTGGTATCACGTAAAGCTCCAAGTCCAATATCACCAGCCTTAATGTTGGTTGCGACCAAATGATTGTAAACAAGATCCATTTTAGTCTGGGCATCCAACTCATCGAGTGATGTTACACCAAGTTCCTTGTAGTAGGCTTTCATTGCCTCATCGGTAGGCAGGAACAAGGTATAAGGTCCGCGTACACTTAATATACTTGATAATTTGGTGCTTTCAAGCAATTTTCCAAATTCACCAAATTTATCCGGGTGAGTTAATACATAGTCAGCGATAACTAGTTGATCAGATCCCTTCGGAAAATAGGAAGGCTCCTGAACACAACCTGACATTGCTATTGCAATAAAAGCAATATATACTAACCCGATATATTTGTTTAAAAATTTATTTTTCATAGTAATATAATTTCAAAATTATCGGTCATAAAAAGGATTTTGCACAAGATTCGGGTTATATTGAATTTCACGTTCCGGAATCGGCAGGTAATAACTCATGGTATCATATACCTTCGTACGTAAGACAGCCTGTTGCTGTATATCAGCACCGGCAAGGAGCATGTTAATGATCAAATCTTTATTTGCAAAATGACTGCGTTTAGCTACTCTTAAGACATCGAACCATCTTTTCCCTTCGAGCGTAAATTCACGAGCGCGCTCATCAAGTATAGCAAGACGTAAACTTGATTTGGAATCTGCCGCACTGAAAACCCCTGAAGCTCTGTCAGATATCTCTCTTACCAACAGATTGGCATCGCTCAATCTATCAAGTTCACACAATGCTTCAGCCTTCATCAGTATAATATCGGCATAACGGTAATAAATGAAATGTCCATCACGTTGATCGCGAGAACGTTTTGTTGTACTGTTAACATCAATACCTATATATTTCCATATCGGACCATTTGTACCACAAGTTCTCAAATCACCGCTACCCATAAGTGCAGTATAATTTGCAGTCATTGTTGCCTGTACTGCATCTCTGAGGAAAATAGCATCATAGGCAGGATTTTCCTGACCTACCAGATTATCATCATATTGAATCTCAAAAATCCCTTCCTCTTTCGAATTTCCGGGATTATATATATTAAACCAGGTATCGCTTGGTGCTAATGAATACAATCCGCTATTGGAGACAGAGTCACAATAATTGATACAATTCTGATATTGCTGATCCCACAAATAAACATCGGCTAACAACGACATAATTGAATATTTGTTAGCACGACCACAAAAATATCTGGGATGATCAGGATCGTTCCTAAACTGAGTTGTATAAGCCATATTTTTTGCTTTCAACAGATCAGCAATTATCTGATGAAGAACTACCTTTTCCTCCGATTTTGGTAAAAAGTAAGTAGCTGATGTATCAGAGAGAGATGGTTCAATTACAAGTGGTATATCTTTCCATAAGCGAACCAGGTAAAAATAACTTAACGAACGAACAAAAAGGGCTTCAGCATCAATCCCGTTAAGTATTTCCTGAGTAAGGGTTTTATCCTTCTTGAAAACCTGTTTATCGTAATACATCAAGGTATTCGCGTAGTTAATAGCTTTGTAATAACCTGAATAGCTATTTGTACTATTAGAAGGACTGATATCACTTTTAGCAATTAAATTGTAGTCTCCAAACTGATCACCAAATTTAACCATATCAGCACGCAGTTCACCTTGAATGAATGAGGACTGTGCTTGATCTCTGAAAGCATCGTAAGTTGCAGCTAACGCCCCTTCAACATCTTCGCGCTTTTGCCAGAATTTTTCTTTGACAAGACTATCCTCCGGGGCAATAGTCAACCAGTCTTTGCATGATGGCAATAAAAATACCATGATAATCAGTGCAAAGCTATATGGATTTAATATTCGATATTTAAGCATTATCGTAATTTTAAAAGTTTAAAAAGTAACATTAACACCAAATAAAAGACTTTTTCCAGGAGGAGTTTTACTTGCGTCTTTTGGTAAATTACCAGGACTATTTGGTGGAGCAACATCAGGATCTTGTCCTCCGTACATGGTCCAGGTATAAAGATTGTAGGCAGTTGCATATACTTTCAAATCTTTAACCTTCAATAGTTTACAAACACTTTTATCAAATGTGTAAGCAATAGAAGCGCTTTTAAACCTTAAATAGGAACCATCTTCTACAAAGCGGTCGGAACCAAGCCAGTTAAAGCCTGTGTTATACAAGGCTCTTGGCATATCAGTAATATCGCCTTCCCTTCTCCAACGCCAGTTAGTCGCTTTACTTTGATTGTCGTATCCATACATTTTTTCAGTATCCATTCTGGTCTGATTAATAATCTTCTGACCTACTTTGAAATAGAAAAAGGTATTTAATGTTAAGCTCTTGTATTGAACCCTCTGTCCAAATCCACCCATTAACTTAGGATTTAAGTCGCCCAAATAAACAAGATCAAGTTCATCAATCTTACCATCATGGTTTATATCATCATACTTGGCATCTCCGCCACGGAATATATAACCGCTTGTACCACCCATAATCATACGCATCGGTGTTTGTCTGTTTAAACCATACACCGGATCTCCATTTTTATCCCGAACAATGGCATCGAGATCGCTTTTATATGTACCCAAATAGCGATATCCGAAAAATCCGCCTAAAGCTTCACCTGGAGTGACACTCACTTTATAGTTACCATTGGTAAGCATATCGCCATACGTTAGCAAATAGTTTGACGGAAGGCTGATAACCATATTCCTGTTATGGGAGATATTCATATTAACACTCACTTTCCAATCCTTTGTTTTTACCGCTGTGTAATCGGCAACAAATTCCAATCCCTTATTAAGCATCTCTCCATTGTTCTCCTTATATGAAGTAAATCCACTCGATGACGGAACATTTGAATTCATTGACATATCAAGCGTACGCTTCCAGTAATAATCGATATCGACGTTTAATCGATTATCAAACCCGTTAAAAGTAATACCAGGATTTATCTGATCGATTATTTCCCATTTCAAATTTGTTTGCTCTACACCGTTTGGAACAACACCCTGCATATCCATGTATGAATAGCTTGACCCTGCCGAATAGGTGGCATAGGAATCAGTAGCACTATTCGTAGAGTTTCCTGTTTGTCCCCAACTGCCTCTTATCTTGAAATCATTAATCCAATAAACATCTTTCATAAAATTCTCTTTGGAAATACGCCAGGCTGTAGAAACAGTAGGGAAAAGACCCCACCGGCTTTCACGGCTATAATTAGAGTTGCCTTCGTATTTAGCACCTATCGACACAATGTATTTATCATCGTACTTGTAGTTTGCAGTTGCAAATAACCCCATAGAACGAGATTTTGAATACCCTGCAGACATTGAGTTGATATGTTTATCTCCAACAGGTAATTGAAGAAATGGGGAAGCCGACTGACTTGATTCTACATTAAGACCACGATCAATTGTCTCCTGAGTGTCAAACTGTCCCATAAATCCAAGTTCATGTTTTTTATTACCCAGATTCGGATTATAAATCAGCTGATTGATGGTATAAATATTACTCCTTTTGGTAAATCCATCGGAAGCCTGATTCGTGGTGGTACTATTGTACTCATAACCAACCGCTTTATAAGGCAGGAATTTACTGGTTTTACTGTCAAAAATGTCAAGTGTTACCGTTGAATTGAAAATGACACTTTTAAAAACATTGTACCGTACAGAGAACAGCGCCCTTGCATTGTCCCTGAACTGCTTGTTACTCCCCAGGGTGGCATATGCTACCGGGTTGTACATTGAACTGGCAGTGCCCTGCAAAGTTTCAAGAGGAGTGAAAAATGAACCGTTTGTGACATTATCGCTGTCACGATCATAAACTGAAAGATTTGGCATCTTTCTGTAAGCAAGACCACGAACATCACCATAATTACTGTTTTGATCGTATCTTGTAAACATGATATCGGTACGGAACTGAAGCTTACTCGACAAATCGTAGTCAAGCGAAGTTCTCAGGTTCAGCTTCTTTAATTCGTTATTGATCGTAGTACCTACCTGATCAAAAAATCCGACAGACATGTTATATTTAGATTTTTCACCACCACCACGCACAGAAAAATCGTGTTGCTGAGTAGTTCCTAACTGGGTAATTTCTTTGACCCAATTGGTGTTTTGAGAATAGTTATTATATTCCGACCAACTTGGATCATAAGCAATTTGCTGGTATTTAGAAGCCTCTGATGTTGCAAATACATTTCGGCTTACATTATAATACTCTTCAGAGATTAACCTGGCATATCCGGCGCCATCAAGCATCGGAATTGACTTTGGCTCTTTAGCAATGGTATTTTTATAAGTATAGTCAAATACAGGTTTTGATTTGTTTCCACGTTTTGTTTTAATCATCAAAACAGCATTGGCAGCCTTTGATCCCC
>Ga0302292_1002759_pt1 | contig 10316 bp, 8 predicted proteins | sample III_Fen_N2_1_FD_194553 | JGI IMG/M metagenome (GOLD analysis project Ga0302292, IMG submission 194553) | Peat permafrost microbial communities from Stordalen Mire near Abisko, Sweden - III_Fen_N2_1 | ecosystem: Environmental > Terrestrial > Soil > Wetlands > Permafrost | place: Sweden: Abisko...
ACGGATTTTGGGTTGAAACATACCGTTTTTCCAGACTACAGCGAAACGTTGGACAATGTCTATACGTCCGAATATCAGTTGATTCCATCGGGTGGTACCAGCATTCCGGAGTTGGTTTCGGTGGGCAACTCCAAAGCAGTGATCGAGTTCGGAACCGTGTTCAACAGGGGCTATCTCAAAGCGAGACCCACGGCGGTGTTGCCGACGGCAGGGGAATGGTTGGAGTCGACGTTCTTCTTCAAAAATTACCCGATGACGATGCCCATCGGGCTGAATGCCTCGGATGCCTTCATGGACGTGTTGAAGTCGCTATCGGGTTCAGCCATTCCGGAAAAATATTTAAAAGAACGTGGTCGGTTGGTCGATGCGTATGTCGATGCGCATAAGTACGTGTTCGGCAAGAGAGCCTTGTTGTATGGGGAGGAAGACTTGGTGACCGCATTGGCCGATTGGCTGCGTGAAATTGGCATGGAACCGCTTTGGATTCGGGATGCGGATTTTGAAACGCTACGTGAAAAGGCAGAAGAGTTTAAACCGGATTTGTTAATTGGAAACAGCAAGGGCTACTACATCGCTCGGGAGCGGAAAATTCCGTTGGTGCGGCTTGGATTCCCCATTCACGACCGATTCGGTGCCTCCAGAATCCATCAGATTGGTTACAGAGGCACCCAAACGCTGTTTGATCTGGTGGTCAATGCGCTGATAGAATACAAACAAGAAAATTCCCCCATCGGGTACAAATACATTTGAGTTATGGACGAAAAAACAACCCTTGCTCATCCTTGCTTCGACGAGGAAGCCAAACATACCAACGCGCGTGTTCACTTGGCTGTTGCCCCAAAGTGCAACATTCAGTGCAATTACTGCAACCGGAAATACGACTGTGTCAACGAAAGCCGGCCGGGCGTGACTTCGTCCATTTTGACGCCTGGTCAGGCAGCGGGTTACCTCCGCGAGTTGGATACGCGGCTGGACAATCTGGCCGTGGTGGGCATTGCCGGCCCCGGCGACCCCTTTGCCAACCCCGAGGAAACGCTGGAGACGATGCGTCGGGTCAAGGCGGATTTCCCGGAAAAAATCTTTTGCCTCTCCACCAATGGGCTGGATTTGGAGCCGTACATCGATGAGATTGCTGAACTCGGAGTCTCGCATGTCACGCTGACCATCAATGCGGTGGATCCGTTGGTGACCGCAAAAATTTACAAATGGGTGCGCTTCGACAAACACGTCTACCGAGGCGAAGAAGGAGCCAAGTTGTTGTTGCAACGGCAATTGGCCTGCATTCCGCTATTGAAGGCAAAAGACATCACCGTCAAGATCAATTCCATCATCATACCGGGCATCAACGAGGACCACATTGAAGAAGTCGCTCGTGTTTGTGCGAGTCTGGGTGCCGATGTCATCAACTGCATTCCGCTCATTCCGACGGCTGAAACGCCGTTTGCTGAAGTTGAAAAACCGGATTCGAAGCTGATTTTCAGGGTGCGGACATTGGCTGCCCAGCATTTGAAACTCATGAGCCATTGTGCGCGTTGCCGCGCCGATGCCGCCGGTTTGCTCGGTCAAGATTTGACGGAAGTGCATGCGCTGATGAAGGAATACGCATCCCGGCTCGACTTGGATACGACGGACCGACCCTATGTGGCAGTGGCTACAAACGAAGGATTGTTGGTCAATCAGCATTTGGGGGAAGCCAGTTCCTTCTATGTATACCGCCAAACGCCCAAAGGCTTTCAATTTGTGGCTGAACGCGTGGCTCCAAAACCGGGTACCGGTGACCAACGCTGGGTGGATATGGCTCGAATTCTTAAAGACTGCCGTGCCTTGCTGGTGAGTGGAGTGGGGGAAACGCCCAAATCGATTCTGAAATCCTGTGGCATCCACGTCGTTGAAATGACGGGACTGATTGATGAAGGCCTTGAAGGAATCTACAACAACCGAGTTATCCGCTCGATGGCCAAGCCAGATGCCTTTAAGTGCGGTTCAAACTGTAAAGGCAATTCGGCAGGCTGTGCTTAAATATTTAAAAACCATAAAGTTATGAAAAAACCAGCTTATCACATTTTTGTTTGTAATTCGTACCGGGTTGCCGGTGATGCCCAAGGTGCCTGCAACAAGAAGGGTGCAGCCGGGTTGTTGCAATACATTTCGGAAGAAGCCTCCGATCGAGGTTTGGATGTGGCCGTGAGTACCACCGCCTGCCTGAATGTCTGTTCTCAAGGGCCGGTCATGGTGGTTCATCCCAACAATTTTTGGTACGGAGCCGTGGATTCCGAGGATGTCATCGACGAGATTCTCGATGCGTTGGAAAACGATGAGGCTTGTGCCAAATACTTGATTAGCGACTAAGATGGCACAACCCTACTTCATCGACACGACGCTTCGAGATGGCGAACAAGCCCCCGGAGTTGTTTTCTCGCTTCCCGAGAAGCTGCGGATTGCGGCTTTGCTGGAAGGCGCCGGTGTGCCCGAACTGGAAGTGGGGACCCCCGCCATGGGTAAGGCAGAGCTGGAATCCATTCGCACCATCTGCCAAATGGGCTTTTCCTTCAAGACGTTGGCCTGGTGCAGAGCGACTGAAAACGACCTGCTGATGGCCGAAAAGACACGAGCAAATGGCGTGCATCTTTCCTTTCCGGTTTCGGACATCCTCATGAAGGCGATGGGGAAAAATCGGAGTTGGGTGTTTACCCAAATGCAGCAACTGCTTGGGCAAGCATTGAACAGCTTTGACTATGTGACGGTTGGAGCACAAGATGCCTCAAGGGCTGAACCCACTTTCTTGAAGGAATTCACCCAAGCCGTCCTTTGTTTTGGCGCCAGTCGGATTCGCCTGGCAGATACGGTGGGTTTGCTGAACCCAATAACCACAATGCAACTGGTTCAAGCGGTTCGAAATGTCGACCCGGATTTCTCCATCGAGTTCCACGGACACAACGATTTGGGAATGGCCACCGCCAATACCCTGGCAGCTTGGATGGCCGGTGCCGATTGTTTGAGCACCACCGTGAACGGCCTTGGTGAGCGCGCAGGCAATGCCGCCATGGAAGAAGTAGCCATGGCATTGGAATTGAGCGCCGGAATACCCTGTGGTTTACGAACCGAGCGGTTCAACATTCTAAGCCAATATGTGGCTGAAGTCTCCAATCGACCGATTTGCGTTTCCAAACCCATTACCGGAAGCATGGTCCTTTCGCACGAAAGCGGCATCCATACCGGATGTCTGCTAAAAGATAGGTCTACCTACCAACTTATTGAAGCACAACGAATAGGCCGTGAGGAACAGGCGTTCATCATTGGCAAGCATAGTGGAAAAGAAACGTTGCGCCACTTTTTAAAAGACGCAGGCATTCCCTATGAGGAGGAGCATGGAGAAGATCTGCTCGCTCAAGTTAAAACGTTTTCCGAAACGCTCAAAAGAAGCCTTAGTAAAGAGGAGCTATTCAACCTTTACAAACAACTGTCCCACCAAAAAAGCAACCATCATGTCAATGAATACCAACCAGCCTGAACCCGAAATGAAGGCCCAAGCGTTCTCTTGCCTCCAGTATGCGAATGGATTCTACAAAACCTTTACGGGTAGCCTGAACAAACAGGACAATCGATTTGACAACGATCTGCTCTATAATTTCGCGGTCATGAGCGTTGAAAAGTATTTTGTCGCCCTGTTGGCCCGGTACGACTGGAATGGCACCCACCACATGCCCCTGGGGCTTTATAAGGAAGCCCAGGGTTTTGAACCAGAACTGACGGAAAGCATGAAGAAAACGGCCATTTTAGTTGGAAAATTCGAAGCCATATGTTCCTTGGACGGTTTTGGTTACCGAACCCCATCCACCGAGGAATTGTTTCAAATGGAAACTGGCATTCAAGAACTAAAAGTACTGGTCGAAAAAAGGCTTTCGGAGATTTAATCCGGAAATAGCAGGAACCAAACATGCAACTCCCGGACACGATCTGCTTGTTCGTGCGTTTGGCATTTTAAGAGCATGGAATTGATGGCATCCTCGCATTCGTCGTATGTAAAGCCACGTCCTCGTTTTTCAAGCATATCGAGGAGTTCTGTTTTCGTTTTGCAATTGTAGCAGCTTTTTCTCAAATCGGCGTTCGATTCAATTTCGCGAAAGAAAACAAGGGCGTTCAGAATGCTCATGGGCGTATTTATTTACTGTCTGAATCACAGGTTGTGTCGCAACTGTCACATGCACCTCCGCAAAGTTGCGTCTGCGTCATCAATTCCTTCATTCCGAATTTCGGTAAGCGTTCCGCCTTCCACAAACTCAAGTTGTATCGAAGGTTGGAGCCCTGTGTTCGATAAACGCTGAACCCTTTGTTGACCAGCACCTTCAAAGCCATCGGATGCATGTTGACGGAGAGAATCTCGGTCACTGAATGCTCTTCGAGAGCAGGTAGCAAATCGCCCAAATTAGCCGCCAAGTCGCTCACTTTCAACCATTGGAGTTCAGTCGTTTCCTTGTCGTACAAACAAAGGTGTCCGTTGGCGTCCAGGGTATTGGCAATGTTGTTGCGTCCTGAATCGAGGTTCTTGACGGGAATCGCTATGCGCATGAGCTATAGAGTTCAGTCATGTTCCTTTTTTGTTTTAAAGCGTTTGGGCTCAATATCGTACTTTTTGATGCGAATGCCCATGATGCGTTCTGTAATGCCCAAACTATCAGCTGCTTTAGCACCGTTTCCCTTGGAGGCAATCAAGGCGTCGATGATGATTTGTTTCTCGATCTTGCCCAAAATGATGTCCAGCGTGCCCGATTGGGCGGTTTGGCTGGAGGTTGCCGTCTGCAAGGTCGGCGGCAGGTTGTTGGTTCGGATCACTTCATCGGTGCTTAGAATGCAGGCGCGCTCGATGCAGTTTTCCAACTCGCGGATGTTGCCCGGCCAATGATAGACCATCAGCGAATCGATGGCCATGGTGGTGATCCGTTTGATTTTTTTTCCGTGCTTTTTGTTAAACTTTTCGATGAAAAAGTTGGCCAGCACGGGAATATCGTTGATGCGTTCCCGCAGTGAAGGTATGTAAATGGGAAACACATTGATGCGGTAATACAAATCTTCCCTGAATTCGTTGGTGGCGATGAGCTCTTCCAAATTTCGGTTTGTGGCGCAGAGAATGCGAACATCCACATGGATGGGTTTGGTGCTGCCGACGCGTTCGATTTCCCGCTCTTGCAGCACGCGAAGCAGTTTCACCTGTATGACGGGAGGAATGTCGCCGAATTCATCCAAAAAGATGGTACCACCGTTGGCTGCCTCGAATCGACCGATGCGTTGGGTGCTTGCGCCCGTGAAGGAGCCTTTCTCGTGCCCAAAAAGCTCACTTTCGATGAGGCTCTCCGGCAAGGCGGCGCAGTTTACTTTGATGAACGGCTTGTTTTTCCGAAGGCTGTTGAAGTGGATGGCGTCGGCTACCAATTCCTTGCCTACACCGCTTTCCCCGCGTATCAGTACCGTGGCATCGGTCGTGGCGACGCTTTCGATCAAGGAAAAGACGTCGTTCATCTTACCCGAATTGCCGATGATTTGATCCGGATTGATCAAGTTGCGCAGTTCGCCCTTCAAATTTCTGTTTTCATTGCGCAACTGCTCCAATTCCTCGGCATACTCCTGGCGTCTGCGCATGGTGCGCCCCACCATGGAGCCCACAATCTTGAGCAATCGCTCGTCGTAATCGAAGGAGACGACCCGGTCGTAAATTTTGTGGAAGCTCAACGTGCCGATAATCTCATCTTTGTACCGGATGGGCGTGCAGATGAACGAAACATCCAATCCGTTGATGCGTAACGGCGCTTGCGTCAGATTGAGAAACTTTTTCGAGTCGGCAATTTTGGGGATCCGCACCGTTTCGCCCTCCTGAATGACTTTGCCAATGATGCCTTCACCAATTCGGTAAACCACTTTTTCCTTTTCTTCCGGCCGAATTCCATACGCACCTTCAATTCGGATCACTTGATTTTCACGATTCAGGATAGTCAGGATAATGCGTTCGGCACTCAAGTGTTCCGCCAACATGCGAATGACCTCGTCCAAATCAATGTCCTTGTTGCTCAGCAAGAAACTGAGTTCTAGCAAGACATCAAGCTCCTTTGCTCCGTAGCAATCAGGGCGGTTTAATTTACAAAAAGAACCAATACTTTCCATTATACCTTACAAAATAACACGCATAACCTATTAATGGTGTCATAATGTATGCAAAAATACGAATAATACTGACATTATGTGTATTTGCAACAAGTTTTGTTTGATTTTTTTAATTTCAACGCCCTTCTTGGTGCTTGCAAGCTGATTTTTCACTTCGATTTCTGCAAAGTTTTACCTACCTTTGCGCTATCAAAGCAACCCCATCAACACTATGATTCAATTCTTTAGTACACAGGCTAATAGCATTATTGCTGTGCAGGCTCCCCGTGTTTTTACCGAAGCTGAGAAAGCCAAATTGATTTGGCTTTTGAGTGATGCCAAACCGCTCGACGAACACGTTCTGGAAGGAATTTTTGTCGGTCCCCGTCGCGAAATGATCACACCTTGGAGCACCAACGCTGTAGAAATCGCCGCCAATTTGGGCGTGGAAGGTATTCAACGTATGGAGGAATTCTATCCGGTTTCCTCCGAAGAAGCCGAGCACGACAGTATGTTGCAGCGCATTTTCAAGGGGTTGAACCAAGACTTGTTCACCATCTCCAAACAACCGGAACCGATATTATCGATTTCAGACATAGCCGCCTTCAATGCACAAGAGGGTTTGGCGCTTAGCCCGGAAGAAATTGCGTATTTGGACGATGTCGCTGTGAAGATGGGTCGCAAACTCACCGACAGCGAAGTGTTCGGTTTCTCGCAGGTTAACTCGGAGCATTGCCGCCACAAAATCTTCGGTGGCGTCTACATCATTGACGGTGAAGAAAAGCCTTCTTCCTTGTTTGAACTCATAAAAAAGACTTCGGCCATCAACCCCAATCGGTTGGTTTCCGCCTATAAAGACAATGTGGCTTTCAACGAAGGCCCTGTCATCGAGCAATTTGCACCTGCCACTTCCGACAAACCCGATTATTTCGAGATTAAGGATTTCGCCTCCGTCATTTCTTTAAAGGCTGAAACCCATAATTTTCCGACTACGGTCGAACCCTTTAATGGAGCGGCTACCGGCACCGGTGGTGAAATCCGCGACCGCCTGGGTGGTGGTAAGGCTTCCCTGCCCATCGCAGGCACGGCTGTTTACATGACTTCCTACCCCCGCACCGAACCGGACCGCGAGTGGGAGCAGTCCATGGAGGAACGCCCCTGGTTGTACCAAACGCCCGAACAGATTTTGATCAAGGCTTCCAACGGAGCCAGCGATTTCGGCAACAAATTTGGTCAGCCGCTTATTTGTGGTTCGTTGCTTACGTTTGAACATGCTGAGAACTCGAAAAAATTCGCTTACGATAAAGTCATCATGCTGGCCGGCGGTGTCGGTTTCGGCAAAAAAGTCGATGCACTGAAAGGTGATCCCAAAGTGGGCCAGAAAGTGGTGCTGCTGGGTGGTGACAATTACCGCATCGGAATGGGTGGCGGCGCCGTTTCCTCCGTGGAAACCGGCCAATACTCCTCCGGCATCGAACTGAACGCCGTTCAGCGTGCCAACCCTGAAATGCAGAAGCGTGCCGCAAATGTAATCCGTGCACTGTCTGAACTCGATAACAACCCTGTCGTTTCCATCCACGACCACGGTGCAGGCGGCCATTTGAACTGCCTTTCCGAACTGGTGGAAGCCACCGGCGGCAAAATCGACATGAGCAAGTTGCCCATTGGTGACCCGACGCTTTCAGCCAAGGAAATCATCGGCAACGAAAGCCAGGAGCGCATGGGCTTGCTCGTTAACGCCGAAGACATTGATTTTATCAAACGTGTAGCCGACCGCGAACGCTCTCCGATGTATGTGGTGGGTGAAACGACCGGTGACCATCTATTCGTATTTGAGCAAGCCGACGGGCAGAAGCCCATGGATTGGCGCCTCGATTATATGATCGGCAAACCGCCGCGCACCGTCATCACGGATACGACCTTGAACGAAACGTTCGAACCGGTTACCTACGAACCTTCTTTGCTGGACGAATACGTGGAAACCGTGCTGCAACTCGAAGCCGTGGCTTGCAAGGACTGGCTCACCAACAAGGTGGACCGTTCCGTAACGGGTAAAGTTGCCCGCCAACAATGCGTGGGTGAAATTCAGTTGCCGCTTGCCGATTGTGGCGTAGTGGCGCTGGACTATCGCGGCAAAACAGGTATCGCAACGTCCATCGGACATGCGCCTCAGGCTGCCTTGGCTGATCCGGCTGCAGGTTCCGTTCTGGCCATCGCCGAATCCTTGACCAACATCGTTTGGGCTCCGTTGAAAGAGCAGATTGACAGCGTTTCGCTTTCAGCCAACTGGATGTGGCCTTGTAAGAATCCCGGTGAAGACGCGCGCTTGTACAAAGCAGTGGAAGCTGCTTCCGAATTTGCCATTGCTTTGGGTATCAATATTCCGACGGGCAAGGATTCCTTGTCCATGACGCAGAAATACGGTGACGAAAAGGTGTTCTCACCCGGTACGGTCATTGTTTCAGCCGGAGCCGAAGTTTCGGACGTGAAAAAAGTGCTGACGCCTGTTTTGGTGAACAACCCTGCTTATCCCTTGTACCACATTGACTTTTCGTTCGATACGTTGAAATTGGGCGGCTCCGCCTTTGCACAATCTTTGAATAAGATTGGCAACGAAGTGCCCACCGTCACCAAGCCCGAATACTTCCGGGAAGCGTTCAACGCCATTCAGCATTTTATCGAACAGAGCTGGATCGTGGCCGGTCACGATATTTCCGCCGGCGGTCTCATTACTGCGATGCTCGAAATGTGTTTTGCCAATGTGGAAGGCGGTCTGGAAATCAATCTGGACGGTGTGGCCGAAGAGGATCTCATCAAGATCTTATTTGCTGAAAACCCCGGTGTACTCATTCAGGCTCGTGAACCGCAGAAGGTGGAAAAATACCTGCACGAAAACGGACTTGGTTTCGCCTTTTTGGGTGTTCCTGCCGAAGAACGTCAGATCCTAATTGAAAAGGACGGCATTCAATACGACTTCTTTATTGACCACCTGCGCGATGTCTGGTTTGAATCCTCCTATTTGCTGGAACGCAGGCAAAGCGGCGTGAAAGCGGCTACGGCTCGCTTCGAAAATTACAAACTGCAACCGCTGGAATTCGTTTATCCTAAGACTTTTAACGGCAAACTCTCCAAATACGGCATTTCCCCCGACCGCCGCACCAAAACAGGCACGAAAGCCGCCATCATCCGTGAAAAGGGTGTGAACGGCGACCGTGAAATGGCCTACACCTTATATTTGGCAGGTTTCGACGTCAAAGACGTCCACATGACCGACTTGATGTCTGGCCGCGAAACATTGGAAGATGTGAACATGATTGTCTTCGTGGGTGGTTTCTCCAACTCCGACGTGCTTGGTTCCGCCAAAGGTTGGGCTGGTGGCTTCCTTTTCAACGAAACGGCCCGCAAGGCGCTGGATGCCTTCTATGCCCGTGAGGACACGTTGAGCCTTGGCATCTGCAACGGTTGCCAATGTCTTGTGGAACTCGGTCTGGTTTATCCAGAACACGAGCAAATGCCCAAGATGCTGCACAACGAATCGCACAAGTTCGAGTCGGAATTCATCACCGTTACTATCCCTGAAAACCATTCCGTGATGCTGAGCTCACTGGCCGGCAGCAAGTTGGGTGTTTGGGTGGCCCATGGTGAAGGCAAGTTCAGCCTGCCGTACGAAGAGTCCAAGTACCACATCATCGCCAAATACAACCACGCCGCTTATCCGGCCAACCCCAACGGTTCCGACTATGCCACGGCTGGCATCTGTTCCGCTGATGGCCGCCATTTGGCCATGATGCCGCATCCCGAACGCGCGATCTTCCCTTGGCAGAACGCGAATTATCCGCTTGATCGCCTGAACTCAGACCAAGTGACGCCATGGATGGAAGCCTTTGTAAACGCCCGCAAGTGGGTCGAAGAAAAAACAAAATAATGGCCATTCTCGGTAAAGTCAACCCACTCAAGGTGGTGAAAGTCGTGGACTTCGGTGTCTACCTGGACGGCGGCAGCGACGGTGAAATTCTGTTGCCCAAGCGCTACGTTCCTGAAGTCTGTGAACTAGGCGATACCCTGTCGGTGTTCATCTACAACGATTCCGAAGACCGCCTCATTGCGACCACGGAGAAACCCTACGTCATGGTGGGCGAATTTGCCGCGCTCGAAGTGGTGGAAGTCAACGAAGTGGGAGC
>Ga0302292_1002761_pt1 | contig 10313 bp, 11 predicted proteins | sample III_Fen_N2_1_FD_194553 | JGI IMG/M metagenome (GOLD analysis project Ga0302292, IMG submission 194553) | Peat permafrost microbial communities from Stordalen Mire near Abisko, Sweden - III_Fen_N2_1 | ecosystem: Environmental > Terrestrial > Soil > Wetlands > Permafrost | place: Sweden: Abisko...
TTATGGCACATGATCATCATCACGAGGATGTAAAAAATATAAAAACAGCATTTTTTCTGAACTTATTTTTTACACTGTTCGAAATTGTTGGTGGATTTTTCACCAACAGTATGGCTATTCTGTCGGATGCTGTACACGATTTAGGCGATTGCCTTTCCCTTGGACTTGCCTGGTATTTTCAGAAGGTTTCCAATAAAGGAAGCGACAGTTTCTATTCATATGGATATAAACGTTTTTCATTACTGGGTGCCATTATCAATTCTATCGTACTGACAGTTGGTAGTATTTTTATTCTTACGGAAGCAATTCCCCGAATCCTTCATCCTGAAAAGACACAGGCTATAGGTATGTTTTTTCTGGCCATTGTTGGAGTATTAGTAAATGGACTTGCCTTTTACAGACTAAAAAAGGGGAGTTCATTAAATGAGAAAGTTGTATCATTACATTTTCTGGAAGATGTCTTAGGTTGGGTTGCAATTCTGATTGGCTCTATGATTATGTATTTTTTCAATGTTCCGTTCATTGACCCTCTTTTATCAATAGGAATTGCTATCTTTATCCTGTCGAACGTTTATAAAAACATCCGTCAGACATTACACATTATATTGCAGGGAATACCTGTTGATATAGATATGGCAGAAATTACAGAACAACTGCAGCAATTTAAAGGGATTGAACACATTCATGATTTGCATGTATGGTCTGTGGATGGGAATTACAATATACTTACTGTCCATGTAGTTATGTCTAAATCCCTTGCTTTGGAGAAGATAATAGAATTGAAAGTCAAAATACGAAATTCATTAAAACTTAAAGGTATTCAACATGCCACAATTGAATTCGAAACATTGGATGAACCTTGTGACTTTGAATATGGATGTGATTAAAATATCAATACAAAGTAAAGCTGAATGTCATTCGTGAATCATATAAAAAAAATAAGAGTTTCTTTAGAACGAAGAAACTCTTATTTTTTCGGTTATAATCAAGGCACTTTAAATTTCCAATAATTACAGGAGTTCTGAATTACAAGGAAACAATGATTTAAAAATTTAATCAATTAGTTTCTTTGGTTTTAAATGTCCAGGTCGGACTATAAGCAACTTTAACCCCGTTCGACTTGGCTATTACATACCAGAAATAGGTAGTCCCGAGTTTTAAACCACTTGTTGTGACTTCCTGAAGTACAACATTTTCGCCCAATAATTGTTGAACAGTTGAATTGGACTCAAAAATGTAAATGTTGTATTCTAATTGCATGTTCTGCTTGTTGCCTTCCATTTTCCACTTAAAAGTCAAAGCCAAAAGTTGATCTACTGCACCGTTTCCAGGAACAGGATCGTATATGGATATTGTTCCGGTATTAGAATCATCCTTGAAAATCAGAAAGTCCATAGTAGTTGTCTCGTTTCTCACAATTGCAACAGTCAGGGAATTACTCAGATAATCCTGCATTTTAATATTCACAGCAACATCTCCTTCTTTTATTTTTGGAATTATGAATTTACCGTTCACATCCGATAACACTGCAATACTGGCAGGTGTAGTACTAATTTGTGCTCCCTGCAATGGCAGGTAGGTTTTTGAATCTATTACAGTGCCATTGATTGTTCCATAATAATTGATATCCAGTTTATCTGATTCGCAGGATATAAATGTCACTACAAAGAGTAGGCTGATGATATACATATGTTTTTTCATAACTTTTATAATTAATTATTTTTTATATTTCTTAAAATAGAACTTTAATCCCAGGGATACACCCCAACTCAAATCGTTGTTAATGCCTGCTTTGGCTCCATCAAAGCTGTCATTTAAATAATAATTTACTCCCGATGAAACCGATATCCCAAATTTGTTGTTGACCAGGTATTCCATACCAAAAACTCCATTGATTTTTGGGAGGTATTTCAAATCCGACAAACCAACGCCCCTGGAATTTGCATCACACCCACCCCCGAGACTACAATAGGGGGTTAATTTCTCGTAGGGTAAAAAAACATATCGCAGCGAAAGATCTCCGAAAAATGAATAATCGTCTACTTTATCTTGTACCATCAAACCACGATATCCTAAATTGATGTCAATATTAAAATGTGGCGTTAGGGCAGAACCCATTAAAAGAGTTGTTTTAGGTCTCAATTCACTTTTTGAAAAATCACCTGAATACATATTCGAACCTACATCCAAACCAATCATTAGTTTCCCCCGATTATTCCGATCCAGTCTACGACTTAATACATTGTCCGATTCATAATTAATCTGTTTTTCGTCGAAGTATTTTTTAAATGCCACTGTTGCTGTATCTTTTGGATTCTGAAGTGCCCACAGTTTATCTTTCACACCCTCGACAATCAGGCTTTCAACAGCTTTCTCAATGGCTTCGGTGACGCATATTTCGGTTGGTTCATTGTAAGTAAAGCCTGTTTCTGCTTCCAGTAACCTTTTAGTTTGTACATACCTGAATAATCCTGCTGAAACTTCCTGTGAAAGTATGGATTTGGTGGTATAAACCGTCTTCAGAACCTTTCCATTTGCTGTCGAGACTGCACGGATATAAATACTTACGCGGTCCTCACGATATTGACCGGATAAGTCGGCTCCAAAATAACGAATCCCGGCACCACCCGTCAATAGATTTGTTTCATACGAAATTATACCCCCTTCCAGGATTATCCCTGCAAATAAAAGGGGAGGCAACAACGATTCTGAGTTTTGATCCTTTCCTTCGTACTGTGAACGGCTTGTACGGATGATCTTTCGTTCGTTCAGCAGATTAGCCATATTTTCCCTTTCGATAGGTATGAACCAACCCGATTCTTCCAGAGCCCGGATTAAAATGGTGGTTGCCCCTTGCGTTACTGCCGTTGACCAACTGGCACCCGAATCCGAGGGTTTGTATTGTCCTGTCTGGTCGCGAAACTTATAAACTGCGGTTACAATTTTCTCCTGAGGTTTGGGAAGATCCTTCAGTATTTTCTTAGCCGGTGTCTCCGGTCCAAGAACAGCTCTTCTCGATTGCAAGGGTTGATTCATATAGGATCCGCAAGATCCTACCAGAATCATCAATACCAACAGGCAAAAGATCTTTAACAGAATGTTTTTCTGTACCATGATGTTGAATATATTTAAGTAAATGATTAAAAATAGGGAACTGAAACCGTGGTAGAAGTACCTGTTTTATTATCCAGGATTGTAATACTCAATCCGTTGGATTGATTCCCGATATCAATCTGGTAATCGCCTAAAATATACGTTCCGGATGTCAAAGCATCTTCGCCAAACTGCTTGGCTACAATTTGACGCGAAAGCTGGCTTAAAATCTGTTGATTCAGGCTTTCTGCAAAGTTTTTTAATGGATCCGAGCTTGTTGAACTCGTACTGGAGCTGGAAGTGGTCTCCTTGATATCGTTCTGGGCTTGCGCTGAACTCAATAACCAACTGTAATTGTATGGATTGCCACCAAATGCAGGATTCTTTGGTGTATAGATTAAATCCTGACTGTACATTTTTCCTGTACCCAGAAAAAACAAAAGAACGAGTGTTTTGAAAATGACTTTCATTGTGCTTGAGTTTAAAGGTTAATATCTGTAAATTAAAATTTTTAATAACTTTAATAACAAGTGTGCCACAACATTTCAGATTTATAAGGGTGTCACGAAATTGTACTATACTTTTAAATCATTCTGATTCCAATTGTTTTTATAGCGTTCAATCAATTAAGTCAAGACTGTTTTTTTTTATTCGGATTAATAGATACCGGTTCCTGCCATATCATCACCATTGAGTTGTTTCATGATTTCTTCGTAGTTTGACAGATAATCTTCTACCATCGATATTGCTTCTTCAGTTTGGTTTTCAATCAATTCCTGTCTTGGTTGTAGTATAGCCTGATAAACCACCTCTTCATTGATAAAAATCGCAATTAGGGTCGAGGTCAAACGAAAGGGTTTTTCGGATAGTGTGATGGAGTAATTTTTAACCCCAGTAGGTGCTTCCCATTGACTATAAAACAAATCATAAAAATCTTTCCCTGCTTTTGTTTTCGTATCGTCTATCAATAAACCATCTATTTCAATCTCGATATCATTCGCGTTGAAAGGCTTTTTAATGACCTGTTCTATTATTTTTTTCATGGTCGAAGGAAGCTTTTTCCCTTTTAATGTGCCTTTTGGAGTCTTTAAAAAGGCAGGAGGTGACATCGGGAAATCTGTCAATAAAATGTATATTTCTGCCCGCCTGTTTGTTGCTCTACCCGCCTCGGTTGAATTGTCAGCTATAGGTTCCGAGTAATTCTTACCCTCAATTTCCTTAATCTGGGATGCCGGTACATTTTTTGAAACTAAAAAGTCTGCCAAAGCTTGAGCACGTCTTACCGACAAATTCTGATTTAATTCCAAAGAACTGATATTATCGGTATGGCCCACCAGGCCAATCTTCGTCAAAGGATTTTTTGTCACAATTTCTGAGAATCTTGCCAGTAATTCTTTCGTAGGAGTATTCAAAACTTTCTCACCCAATGCAAAGCGTATGTTTAAATCGACCTTCACCTTTACCACTTTATTGATGGTAGTATCAAGGATATAATCCACGTTGACTCCCTGGATAGCTGCAATTTCCTGAATGACCAGACTCATTGGTTCAGCCTTATTGACACCAGCTTTTGGATTGGTTCTTACAGTATCTACCTGCATGGCAGATGGATTCATTATTAAGGCGGATAAAAAAAGTGTAGCTAATAAGCCCATAATATCTTTTTAAGTCATAACACAAATCAACAATAGCTTGATAAACTTGTTAGTATTTACGAATGTCCTGCTATTTCAAAATTGAATAAAGGATTGGTAGATTCCCGCCTTCATGTAACTAGCTCTTAGTTCAATGTCAACACCGGTTGACGGATTTACCACGTCGTTGGCAATCTTCATGTAATTTTTCAATTCAGTTTGAATGGCCTGTAAAAACATGGTATTTCCAACTTGTTGTGCTGCAATTGAATTATCCCGACCTTGTGGATACTCCATCCCGTTGTTGTACTTTCCATTCCCGGAGTTTCGAATCAGGTTACTATCCATATCAAGTACGTAAGTTTTACCGTCAATAAGGTATCTGTTATCAATTTGGAAGTTATTTGAATCCAAAGCCTGCTTGAACTCCTGGAATCCCGCTAAACAACTTACCTGAATACTAGGAATGACACTTGAGTTTTGTGTCTGTCCGATGGTTAAATCGTTCGGGGCGAAGTACGGAACAGTGTACAATTGATTGATTAATTCAACTTTTGGTTTGTTTTTAGGGTTGTCGTTTCCAATGTACTTGTTTTCAGGGTTAAGGATAAATGTATTGTGGCTGTTTACCTGATTTAAAGTCTGAGATATCGTGATTACATGAATACCCGGTACCCGGATCTGGTGGATAGTTTCAGGAACTGATATTCTTTTTTTTGTATTTAAACCCTGAGAATAAACGGGAATTGAATTCAATAGCAGGAACAAGAAATATAGAATGTGTTTTTTCATAGGGATTAAATTTATTTAAAAATCGAATTACCGGGAACAAATCCGTTTCAAAATAGTCTCTGGAATTTTCAATATATTTTATTATCTGTTCACACATCTGACTGAAACAGATTTTAATGTTGTAAAATTACGTATAATATTGTTGTACAATTAGTCTAAAAGGAGTATAAATAGGATTTAAAAGACGTAAATTGAATCAGTATAAAGGAGTAGAATTGAGTCGTTCAGAAGGATGGTTCGTTAAATAAAAGCAGAGAAGTATATCTCAAAGTAATGTTTTGTTAAAAATAATACTACAATGAATGCTCGTAGTGGTGCTCCCGAATACTCAGATAAAAGGGCGTTATTTTTTATTGGATTTAACTTGTCACCCCTCGTGGTAACGGAATGACAGGTGATGTAAAACAGAATTTACCAATGATTATTTAAAAACATATTACACTATATATAAATACTTTACAACAGTATAATCAGTATTTCAGGACAATTATATCCTGTATCTCAGGAGTAAAAAGTCCAAACAGGAATGTAGCTAAAATATGCTTCCACGACGTTAAATGGAATTAAGAGGTGGAGAGGAAATAAAGTCTAAGTGGCAGTTCCTTGTGTACTACTTCATGCTTACACCTTTTGACCCATAAAGTCCCTGGCTATTGACAGAGCTGGTTTTGATATGGGGCTGTTTAGTACTATAATTTGAACTATGAAGCCCTTTTGAATTTAAAGTGGCACAATTAACGAATAACAAGGTGATTAAAACCATAAATAAAAATTTTAAAGCTTTCATAGTATTTGATTTTTTATATTTTAACTGGAATCGTTGCTCTTCAAATTAACAGTTGCTTTTATTTAATGTATCAGGATTACTTTAGTGGAAAAGAAAAATAGGACTGGTCAATGACAATTTTCATATCATGCCCTGTTTGGTTTACTTTTAATCCTCCTAAAGTATTAAATGTTGAATTATTCAGTGTGATTGATAAATTTGTTCCATTCTGGGAATAATTGTTTCCATAAAGATTGTTTGATGAACTTATGGAATTTAAAGTGATATTCTCTCCTACCTGAGAGATAACATCACTTTCACCATGGAGGTTGTTCTGCATGAAATTCTCCACTCGATTATTAGTTCCAACCTGTTGTGCAACAAGATTATTGTCATTCCCAGATTGCTCTGCATGAATGTAATTATTACTTCCCTGTTGGATGGAGAGCAATTTATTGGAATTACCTTCTTGCGAGCTAATCAGGGTATTATTATTCCCATCACTGAACAAACTGGCAGAATTGAGATTAAGATTCAACACGGATGCAAGTGTGGCATATGTTTGAGTATTTACTTTGTTTTCTGTTGAGTGTCCGGGGGTTGTATATCCAACTTGAAAACTATATAAAACATTCTCACTTCCTTTTTGACTCAGGTCAACCAGATTGAAATTTCCCTGTTGATATGAATTTGAAGTATTTGGATTCGAGATCAGGTCCTGTTCCTGCGTTTGAATTAATTTTGCCGTGTTATAATTTCCCAATTGCGTTATGCTCGAATTGTACGTGGGATCAGCATTGAAGGGCTGGTTGGCAAGGGAATTTTCAAATTCCGAAATATTTATCTGATTTTTGTTTTCTTGACCCCGGGTGTCAAATATTAGAAACAAAACAGAGAGCAGGGCTAAAATAGTTCTAATTTTCATGGGTTCTTTCTTTTTAATTGTTAGTACCCCGGCTCCTGAGAGCCGGGGATTTAACTATCTCCCTCTAATACAATGACGGTTTCAAAACAAACTTTTGATTTCGTCATGAATTAATCGGTTTACATGTCAACATCAAATTGCGATACAACTAAACCATCAGCTGTGCCAGCTTGTACGGCAAAAACTCTCTGAGGAACATCCCCTAATTGTTTGATTTTTGTCAAATTATTGCTGCCATCCTGATAGGATTCTGCATATTGTCTGTCCACTGCACCGATTTGAAGTATATCTATACTATTGCCCGAACCGTATTGTTCTGAGTAACTTTCATCAAATGTTGCGGCAGGAAGATAACGACCACCAGTTTGAAACAAATTAGCATAATTCCAGGTATCATATTGTTTAACAATACTGTAGTTTTTAATGCCTGTCTGATCCAAATCAGCAACATTCTTATTCCCTCTTTGGGTCAATGCTGAATAGTTCTGAGGAATGTACACCTGGCTACCCTGAGTTAATTTGTAATTGTTATTATTACCGGTTTGGGTTGCATCTGCATAATTTATACTTCTGTCCCATTCTGGTAAAGTAATGAATAGAAGGTGTCCATCATTGGCACCACCGGTAACTTCTGATTGATCAAGGGTTGCACCGTTGAGGTTTCCTTGTTGAAGAACTTTTGCGGTGTTATGTCCATAAACCAACACACCATCGTCCATCGTTTTCTGTTTCATGCTTGCAGTGTTTCCATTTCCGGTTTGTGCCAATTCAAGATAATTGTTCCAACCTGTTTGGTTAGTAGTCAACTCATTTAAATTACCCGATTGGGTTGCAAAAATTGAATTGTCATCAAAAGCTGCCACCTGGGTTACATCTGCCCAGTTACTTGTTCCTGACTGAATGATCGTCGTAATTTTCTGTGCCATTGCAAAACTTGTTGCCAACACCATTGCTAAAATAAAACTAAACTTTTTCATGACTTTTGGTTTTTAATTGTTAAAATAACTTTGTTTAAAACTTTTTTGTGTTTGAGAAATTTTAATGTGATTGTTTTTCCCTTGTTGGGTAATATTCACTTCCGATTTCAAATCTGTCAGATGCAGCGTAACTGAATTTCCTTCGCCCGTCACCCGAATGTTATTTTGTTTTTCAGTTGTGTCGGGGCTTGTTACCAGCATTTTGCCATTAAGAATAATAGTATTCGACCGACCGTCCATCTTTATTGAATACTGTGTTGTGTCTTCTGGGGAAGCTCTTGCTCCGGGAGAGGCTCTTGCCGGATAGTTAGCTGTGGTTTTATATTTGGCAGAGCCTTTCCGATTCTGCCTATCGGATGCGAATAGGTCAGTTATTGAGTAAAAACTGACCAGGAATACCAGGAAAATCATATAAAGATTGTTTCGTATCATATTGTATTATTTTATACAAATTTAATTTTTGATAAATCAATATATTAACATCCTTCTTTTTGGTTGTATTCAGATATTTTTATGTTATTAATTTTAATGCTGTAAAATTATTTTTTATAACCTTAGCATGAATAGTCTTAAAGTAGTATTTTTGGTTTTTTAGAGTAGCATTTTGACTACACCGTACGTAGCAATTTATTCAGTATTCGTATGATTTAAGTAGTAATCCTTTTTGACCGATGCTCGTAAAATGGAGTACTGTAATATGAGTATTGATGGTAAATATTATCAGACAAATGGAGTAGTACGGAGGGATGAGAATCTTCGTTTCTTGCAATTCAAAGAACGGGAGGAACTTCCAAACCTCACATCACGCAAGTACAGGCACATTCATCATGTTGATATACAGCTATTTTAGAAAACAACTGGAAAGTTAATTTTCCAAACAATCCCCATATCCTTTTTTTCATCCTGTCAGGCAGAAAAAAGAATAAAATGATTTGATTGCACAAACAAACCGATATTTTCTGGTCAGTTGAAGTGCTCGCCAGGATGTGAATTATTTTAGATCTCTCGTCTTGGGATTTCATTAAAGAATGTTTTTTTCATTTTCACCTTAACAACTATGAATCATTCTTTACTTTTAAAACACGAAATGCTGTCAACATAAATTAAAATTATAATTTACAGTAATTCACACTATTACAATTTATTTAAGAATATAAGCTCCATGCCCTTTAAATATCTGTCTATTCCGAAAGTAAGCTGAAAAGGCACCTTCGACAAATTCAAACTAAATCCATTCTAATTGGCGGATTCCATTTTCGTTGAGAATGGAGTCTCGTGACAATCACTTTCATCCGACCCAACAACCGGCCTGTTTTCTATCAATCAAAACCTATCAGCATTTCAATACCTTTCTCCGCCCTTTGTTATGCCTTTGGCATGAGATAAAACAATCGTAAAATATTCTGAATACATAGATAAAACATAGATAATACATATCTATATAGGTATGTATTATCTATGTTTTATCTATGTATTACCTATGTTTTATATATGTTTTATCTCATGCCAAAGTCACTACGATGGTATACCGTATGGAGTAGTCAATTTGTAAAAGAGTATAATAATGGCAATTTATATTGTTCGAAATATTTATTTTCCCCTGAATCGGGGAAACCTGGACAAGTTGGAAAATTAGTACCCATCAAGAAAACAGATACCAATATAAAGAACGACAAGTTTATTCCCGATAAGGATAGAACTTTCGTATTCTTATTATCTGTTTACTTGAAGTCCTAAACTCTTAATACAAATGAGATACAGTCAGATGAACCTTACTGACTCACGCGAAATTTCATATACACCTGATTTCTGCAACAAGTCTGTCCGGAATTTTAAGGACACTCATGAATTTAATTTCGGGATTATACTACCTCATGTTCCTTTCATTTCTTATCTTTGCAAAGTCTGCTATACTTTCTGATCATCAATTATAGATTCAACACTCATATGTCCGATACTTATAAGACCATAGCAACTTCTACAGAGGGTATATACAAAGAAAAAGGCAGTAAATTCCTGTCGTTTGCGATGCCTGTACATTCAGCGGAAGAGGTAAAAGAGCTGATAAAGACTTTCAAAAAGGATTATTATGATGCCCGGCACGTGTGTTACGCGTATACGCTTGG
>Ga0302292_1002770_pt1 | contig 10287 bp, 10 predicted proteins | sample III_Fen_N2_1_FD_194553 | JGI IMG/M metagenome (GOLD analysis project Ga0302292, IMG submission 194553) | Peat permafrost microbial communities from Stordalen Mire near Abisko, Sweden - III_Fen_N2_1 | ecosystem: Environmental > Terrestrial > Soil > Wetlands > Permafrost | place: Sweden: Abisko...
ACGTGGGGTGGATTGGTTGGTATGTCGGGCAATGCCGGCCTGGTTGACGGCGGGTACATTTCAGTTCCGCAATTCGGAATTTATGACGAAAACGAACAGTGGATCATCGAAGGTGTTGGTGTTTCTCCCGATATTGAAGTGGTTGACCGGCCGGAGCAGCTGGCAAAAGGAGTTGATCCTTGCATTGAAAAAGCTGTTGAAGTATTATTGAAACAACTTCAGGAAAATCCTATCAAAAAAGTGAATCCACCAACGCCTCCCGACCGCTCGAAATGGAATGAGCAAATGAAGTAGGGAATTGGATTATAAAGGTTTTTAATAAAAAAGCAGGTAACGAAGATGACGTTACCTGCTTTTTTTTGACGAACATTAGTGAATATGGTTTAAAGCAGAATTTGAAAACTAATTTTTATCAACTGAATCTCGTTTTCCACCAAAGCCGCAGTCGTTCGAGAATTTTTTGCTCTGTTGGATTGTTCTGAGGTGTGTAGAATCTTTTGTTTTTGATTTTTTCGGGGAGAAAATCCTGATCAACAAAGTTTCCTTCGTATGAATGTGCGTATTTGTACTCCTTCCCATATCCAAGGTCTTTCATCAGTTTGGTTGGTGCATTACGGAGATGGAGTGGTACCGGAAGATGCCCCGATTCGCGAACTTCAGCCAAAGCAGCATCAATGGCAGCATAGGCTGAATTACTTTTAGGTGATGTTGCGAGATAGATCGTACATTCTGATAATATGATACGTGATTCCGGCATTCCAATTTTATGAACTGCATCGAATGTATTTTGGGCCATCAGAAAGGCGTTAGGATTTGCCAGTCCCACATCTTCGGATGAGAGGATCAGCAACCGTCGGGCAATGAATTTTACATCTTCGCCGCCCTCAATCATCCTGGCCAGGTAATAAACGGCGGCATCGGGATCGCCACCACGAATACTCTTAATAAAAGCGGAGATGATATCGTAATGCATCTCTCCATTTTTATCGTACAAAGCCAGATTTGCCTGCAAACAGGAGGTGACCATCTCGTTTGTGATGATGATTTCATCACCTGATTCAGAATTCAGGACGATCTCCAGTACATTCAGTAGTTTTCGGGCATCACCACCCGAAAAACGGAGCATCGCCTCATATTCCTTCAAAACAATATTTCGTTGGCTGATTTCGTAATCGGTTGTAATCGCATGATTCAGAAGAAATAATAAATCTTCTTTTTCAAGTGATTGCAGCACATAAACCTGACAGCGGGAGAGGAGCGGAGAGATTACTTCGAAGGATGGGTTCTCTGTCGTTGCACCGATCAAGGTCACTAAACCTTGTTCGACAGCACCCAAAAGTGAGTCCTGCTGCGCTTTACTAAACCGGTGAATCTCGTCAATAAACAATATTGGATTTGGAGCCGTGAAAAAACGGTTATTTTTTGCTTTATCAATCACTTCGCGTACATCCTTCACTCCCGAATTGATGGCACTGAGGCTGTAAAACGGTCGGCTCAATGAATTGGCAATGATCTTTGCAAGGGTCGTTTTTCCAACACCTGGCGGTCCCCAAAGAATGATAGAGGAGAGATTACCTGAATCGATCATTTTTCGAAGCACCGCACCTTCACCAACAAGATGCTTCTGACCGATGTATTCGTCGAGATTTTTCGGTCTTAATCTTTCTGCTAAAGGTTGATTCGACATGCTTAGTTACAATATCGTTTAATTACATTGTATGCTTCAGTCATTCCCAATTCGCCTGCCTTGCTCAAATCGAGCGATCCGCCTTCCATATCATTAAGGAAAATTCTGGTTAATCCTCTGTTGAAATAAGCCTCAGCAAAATCGGGTTCAAGCTCTATTGCTTTCGAATAGTCATTAATCGCACCTAAGTAATCCCTCTTTTTTACTTTTGTATTCGCCATATTAAACCAGGCAAATATAAATCGGGGATTCATGTATATTATTGATTCGTAATCTTTTATTATATCATCATAATCAAGAATTTTTTCTTCTTTCGGGGCATCAGCGGCGGCTTTCGACCCACTAATGTTGAGCGTTGTCGGTTCAGGGAGAATTCCTGGCTTCCTGATAAAATCGACCCTTTTAATCATTGTATTTGCCCTGCTGAAATAGGCAAGAAGGTTTCGTCCATCCAGATTTATTGCTTTGTCATAATCATCGATAGCCTTATTATAATTGTTAAGCAAATCATAATACATTCCCCTGTTAAAATAATTATCGGAATTTTTCTTACCGTTTTGAATTGTCTTATCAAAATCTTTGATTGTTTCATGATACTCCTCGGTTCTCCACTCTTCACTTCCGATTGGTTTATTGGTTATCAACATAAAAGGCTGGTTATGGTTCTTATGATTAAGGGCGTCAACCTCCATACTGTAATACTGTAACCGTTCATAATCAACCGAGTCTTTATGAAAAATCGAAATGATAAATTCAGGTTGTAATTCGATATTTACATTACGATTCTGAACCATACCACGGGTAATTTCTGTTTCAGTCACTTCACCACCTTCGTTCACGATTATATTCCGGTGTGAGCGTTTCTGGGTAACCGGTCCTTTACCATTTTCTTTTGGAACCATTGTTGAATCAGTAGCACTGCCAGATTGTTGATTTTGAGCCAGTGCCGTTGAAGGATTATTAACTCCTGCATTACCAGTGGTTTGCTGCTGAGTTTGTTGGTTTGCTGGTTGATTCGTCGGATTGTTTTGCCCCGATTGGTTACTATTGTTTTGTTTCTTATTAGTAGTCGGGAGAACAAAGCCATACATCCGACGTTGTTTTTCCTTTTCCTGTTCGGCATCAACCCGCTTTCTGTACTGTGCATATTTTGGATCGAGCTGTTCTGCAACGGCAAAATCTCCCTGATAGCCCGGGATTTTAAGTGCTTCTTTGGCAATTCCACGGTTCAGCCATGCTACTGCAATATCCGGATTCAATTTGATGCCCATATCATAATCCGCAATAGCTCCCTGAGTATCATTTAATTTGTGTTTAACGATCCCGCGATTGACGAATGCCTGGGCTATTTTAGGATCAAGTCTGATACAAATGTCGTAATCTTTCAGAGCGCTTGCATAATCCTCTTTTTCGAATTTTGCTATTCCCCTCATCAGGTAAGCGCTTGCAAAATGGGGCCGAATTTTAATTGCCTCATTGCAATCAATAATGGCACCATCCAGATCGTTTTTCATCTGTTTTGCTGAACTTCTGTTAAGGTATGTATTGGCAATCAATGGATCCAAATCAATTGCTTTGGTGTAATCGGCAATGGCTCCGTCAATATCCTCCATAGCGGATCTTGTGATACCCCTGTTGTTATAAATGGCCTGATCATCACTTTTATATTCAAGCGCTTTCGAATAGTCACTTAAAGCCTCCTTGTAGTTTTTGAGCTCGTAATTTGCCATTCCACGATACATGTAAGCTTCCGGATAAAAAGGCTTAATATCCAGCGCTTTATCGTAATCATTCTTAGCTCCTCTGAAGTCATCAATGTAATGTTTGGCCATACCCCGGTAAAAATAAGGTTCCGGAAGATTGGGCCTGAGTTTAATTACTATATTTAAATTCTCGATTGCGCTTACATAGTTGCCAAAATATATGCGGCTTCGACCGATGTAAAAATACTGATCTGTATTTAGTTGGGCGAATACTGAGAGTGAAATGACCGAAAAAAGAAGTAGTGAAATTATTTTCTTCATCAGATGGATAATAGCAGTTTATTAAGGAAGCAAAAATAACAAAATAGTATTCGTTGGCCGACAGATGATTTTTAAATTGCAATAATAAAACATAAAGCATGTTAAACAGGTGTGAATGGTGTTTAAAAGATGATTTGTATCTTCAGTATCATGACCAGGAATGGGGCGTGCCAGTCCATGATGACCAAAAATTATTCGAATTTTTGGTACTTGAAGGAGCCCAGGCTGGCTTGAGCTGGCTCACCGTTTTGAGAAAAAGGGAAGCCTATCGTGAGGCTTTTGATAGGTTTAATCCTCAGTTAGTGGCAAGATATGATCAGAATAAAATCTCGGAACTGCTTAATAACAATGGGATTATTAGAAATAAACTTAAAATTGAAGCAACGGTTAAAAATGCTCAGTCTTTTTTAACCGTGCAGGAAAAGATGGGTAGTTTTGATCGTTATATCTGGGATTTTGTTGATGGACAGACGATCCATAACCGTTTTGAAAAGTTGAAAGATATTCCGGCAGAGACTGAAATTTCGCGGATTATTTCGAAGGATTTAAAGAAGCGTGGATTTTCGTTTGTCGGATCAACAATTATTTATTCTCACATGCAAGCTACCGGCATGGTAAATGATCATTTGATCAGTTGTTTTCGTTTTAATGAGCTTGGAGGAATTGTTTAAGGGGAGCAAGTGGGCGAATGCGGTAAATCTAGAGAAGTTCACCTTCATCAAAATTACGTCGTTCGGTAACATTCCCTTCTGAATCTGTGATAAAAATATGGCGAACCTGGAACGAATCACGGATAATAAACTCGTAACCGCTTGGGTTTCCTTTTTTTTGAATAAAAATTGAACTCATAATTTGACCAAACTTTTCAAGCTTTGCGCGAATAGAAGTCTGAAGCATTTCAATCTTGAAATTTGTTTCAGTCTTTATCCATTTGCCCGATTTTTCGAACCAGGCAATCTGTTCAATTCCATTCACTCTGAAAATAACTTCAAAATGGCCATCTTTTTCCTTTGACCATTCAATGTTGGTGGCTTCAGGAAATAAAATATTAAAAGATTTTAAAAGTGGTGATCCAGGGGTATGTGGATTAACCCGGAAAACATATTTTAAAATAAAATCTTTCATTGAATGGTTTTCTCTTTGAGACGGAATTTTTCGATTAAGTCACATTTCTGCGGAGAACTAACCTTGATTATAATGTTCCTTGTAGAGGAATGCTACCCGGTCGCGGGCACGTTTAAGCCTCATTTTAGTTGCACTTTCGCTGATTTTGAGTGCGGTTTGTATGTATGCAATTGGTACATTATCAATATAATGCATTGTGAGTAATGCTTTTTCTTCCGGATGGATAAATTCAAGTATCTTCATTAGTCGTTCGCTGTTGATCTCCTTTTCGTTTAGTTCGTCAATCACGTCAGGGAGTTCATGCTGGCTATTCCATTCGGGATAATTCATTTTCTTTTTCGTCCGGAGGTACTCTATACAATTATTATAGGTGATCGCGTATAGCCATGTCGAGAAGTTGGCTTCCCCCCTGAAATCTGCCAACCGCTCGAAAACTTTGCAAAAAATGTCCTGAACAAATTCCTGGGCAAGCGTTTTATCTTTTAGTAAAGAATAACACTTGTCGTAGACCTTTTCCGAATAACGACCATACAACACGCCGAAAAGGTTTGTATTGTGCTCCTGCTTAATGAGTCTGATGATCTCTTTATCTGAATAATCCTTTACAGAATTTTTTATTGTCATCTTTTATTTACGGTAAGACATTCAAATTTAAGCTAATAAAATAATTCACACGTCAAAATTAAAAAAAAATCCGAAAATATTGTGACCTCTCGGCTGGTTTGCGTCTAAACATTGTATTTTAAGAATTAAAAATATTTATTACTTTTAAATTTATCTTCAAAATTATGAAAAAGGGATTATTCAAATTAGTTGCTTTTAGTGTATTAGTTGTTTCTTTGGCTAGTTGTGCCAAAGCTCCTCAGGCCGAAATCGATGGTGCAAATGTTGCTATCGAAGCTGCAAAAACAGCTGGTGCTGACCGTTATGCTCCTGAATCTTTCAATGCTGCTTCTGAAGCATTAAAGACAGCTGTTACCGCTGTTGAAGAACAGAATGCAAAATTTGCATTGTTCAGAAACTATGATGCAGCAAAAACTACTCTTGCTTCTGTTTCTACTCTTGCTACAAAGGCTGTTGACGAAACAACTGCAAAGAAAGCTGCTTTAAAAGCTGAAGTTACTCAGAATCTTGCTGATCTTACTGCTGCTATCGCTTCTGACAAGGAATTGTTAGCTAAAGCACCTAAGGGTAAAGAAGGCAAAGCTGCTCTTGAAGCACTAGGTCAGGAAATCGCTGTTGTTGAAACTGTTAACACTGAAGTTACTGCAGGTCTTGCAAACAACGAAGACATCTTAACTCTTTCAGGCAAAGTAAAACCAGCCGTTGAAAAAGCAAAATCTATCAACACTGAGTTGACAGAAGCTATCGCAAAATCAAAAGGTGGAAAGAAAGCTAAAAAGTAATTCTTTTTAAGCTTAAAGACTTTGACCCCCGGAAGACATTTCCGGGGGTTCTTTTTGAAATTAATTTTGGAAATTCCCGTTTGAACGTTCCCTAAGAAATCAGATTTTTAAGTTCCTTTGCTGTCAGTTTTTGGAATTTTGATTTTGGAATTTTATTTTTTTCGAATGAAATTAGGTTGGAGAAAGAAGTTATTGATTATTATTGGAATCTTAACATCATCAGTTGTAATTGTATTTACAGTACTTATCTTGTTGATGGATAAGCCCCCAATTGAAGAATTTAAGTCCTGTCAGGCGATCCTAAGTAAGGCCAGAAAGGTCAATGCCGATGTGTATTCTCCTGAATATTACAGTGCGGCAGAAAAGAAATATCAGGCTGCACTAACTGAGTGGAAGATTCAGGACGAAAAGGTTTTCTTTTTAAGAAATTACAGTAAATCCAAAGAGTTGATCATGACTGCCCTCTTAAAGGCGCAGGAAGCCAATTCGTCGTCAGGTGCCAATAAGAATACTTTAAAAATGAAGTATCTTAACGAAGTCGAAATGCTCAAACGTAAGCTTGACAATTATCACGATGTATTTATTCATCTTCCATTGAAGGTAAATGTCAGAAAGAATTATGAATTTGGCAAACTTTCTCTGGAACAAGGACTTAATGCTTTTGGGAAAGGTGATATTATGCTTGCTACTAAAAAATTAAATGAAGGAAAAGCGAGAATAGTAGTTGCCGATAAGGAGGTTAATGCGCTTATAAAAGAGTATTTCAATAATTTTTCAAGGTGGCAGAATGCGTTTGCATCAACAATTCGCCAGTCGGCACAAAACAATAGTTATGCTTTCATCGTTGATAAGATTAAACACAAAGGTTACCTTTATTATAAAGGGAAGCTAAACAAAGAATATGATGTCGAGTTTGGAAGAAACTGGATCGGAGATAAACATTATGCCGGAGACAAAGCGACTCCTGAGGGTATGTACAGAATCATCAAAAAGAAAGGAAATGACTCGGGATATCACAAGGCTCTTTTAATTAATTATCCGAATGAGGAGGATTTTGCAGCTTTCAATAACAAGAAGAAACAAGGTCTGATTTCAAAAAACAGCAAAATTGGCGGTTTGATCGAAATACATGGCAATGGTGGCAGAGGGGATGATTGGACCAGCGGATGTGTGGCCCTTTCCGACAGAGATATTGATGAGCTTTTTAGCCGTGTTTCGGTGGGAACACCAGTAACAATCATCGGATCAACAATGTCACTTTCAGAATTACTCAATTAAAATTTCAATAAGATGGAAATGGAAGACAAAAAAGAACGATCATTTTTAAGTGTCGTTATATGGATAATTCCTTTATTGTTATTAAGTGTTTTTGTGTTAATGATACTTTTTACCCCGGATTTTCAAAATGGTGCTTATAAGGTTAAATCCTGGTTTACCGGCCCAATGGTTTCAGATGAAGCAATTCCCGGCAGAGTGGAGCGGCTTACGATTAGATCACAAAGAAATATCAATTTAATTGAATCTAAACTTGAAATGCTGAAACCGGTAAAACCTTATATTGTTGTGAATACGACTGCAAACAGATTCTCGCTGCGAAATATCGATGGTGACACGATCAGAACCGGTACTTGTTCTACCGGCAAAAACGAAATATTGATTGCAGGAAATAAACGAATTGTCTTCAAAACACCTACAGGGTTATTTGCTGTTCAAAATAAACAGGAAGATCGCCCCTGGATTAAGCCTGACTGGGCATTTATTGAAGATGGGTTGCCGATTCCTTCGGCGCGATCAGCATCCCGCATTGAAATGGGCTCCTTAGGAGACTATGCAATGGGGATAGGAAACGGATACATGATACATGGAACCTTATACCAACGATTTCTTGGGCTTCCTGTAACACATGGATGTGTACGTCTTGGTGACAAGGATCTGGATGTCGTTTATCATACCCTGAGTAAAGGATCGAAAGTATTTATTTATTAAAGACTTAAAGATGAAAAATAAATTAACCTTTTGGTTCATTACCAGTGTCTTAATCATTATTGTTGGTTATTCGCTCACAAGTATTGTTATTCTGCCTGTTTTAACCAAAAATATACTGCCTAAGGCCTCAGTACGTATTTTGGAGGATAAGGCAAAATCAGATAAAAAGGAGAAAAATAATGTAGTGTCCGAAAGTTCCGATTCATCGGTTTCAAAAAGCAGCAAAGATGAGGCGATGAAACTTTTTGAATTGAGAAGGAGGGAGGTTTTTCTCCATTCCCAGCTGGAATTGGCTAACGAGGATTCGATGTACCTGGTTCTTGATCTTGCCAATAATGTCGCTTTTCTGGAAATGAAGGGAATTCAGTTACATGAATGCCATATTCTAAAAGCAGATATCAGCAATTCAATTAAAATGTATCATACAGAGTCTTTGTTAAACTGGATGGCTGAACCCTTCACTGTTAAACATATTGATGCAACGATCCCAAAAATCGTATTTATTGAAAAAATTGCACCTAAAGATACAATTGAGGCAAACAAAGCCTCGGCCGAACCTGTTGCCACCAGATTAGGCGATGTTTTTATTGTGATGGATTTTGACCGAAATTTAAGATTGGTTATTTCCCAGAGTGAAAAACCGGATGATGAAGGTCAAAAGATTATTTCTGCGATGCGGGCTAAATACAGTCAGGCAGAAATCAAAAAGTCAGTCCAGGCCCTCATCAAATTAAATCGCGAACCTGCAATGCCACAGATAAGTATCGTTATGCCAAAAACGGATGCCACGATTTTTTACAAGGCTCTTCCGGTTAAGCTGAAAATGATTATCAAGATGTAAGAGATGAATTACGAATTATGAATTAATCATAATTCGTAATTCATAATTTTTTATTCCACAGTAACCGATTTTGCAAGATTCCTTGGCTGATCAACATCACATCCCCGCATAACCGCAATATAATAGGAGAAAAGTTGCAATGGTATGATTGCCAGCAAAGGCGTAACTGCCGGATGTGATTTTGGGATCACAAACAAATCATTAGCCATCCCTTTCAAACCGTCGTCCCCTTCGGTGACCACTGCAATAATATTGCCTTTACGAGCCTTCACTTCCTGGATGTTACTAACAATTTTTTCATAATAATGATCTTTCGCTGCTACAACAACAACGGGGAGGTTATCGTCAACCAAAGCAATAGGTCCATGTTTCATCTCTCCGGCTGCGTACCCTTCAGCATGGATGTATGAAATCTCTTTAAGTTTCAAAGCCCCTTCCAAAGCAACCGGGAACAGACAACCCCGTCCAAGGTACAGCGCATTTGAAGCTTCTTTATACTTATTGGCAACTGCCTTAATATGAGGATGACTAACCAGAATTGTTTTGACTTTATCAGGAATATCAGCCAATTCGGCAATAAGTGTCTTATAGACTTCAATTGTTATTTCCCCTTTTTCTTTGGCCAACTTAAGCGCTAAAAGGGTCAATACTGTTACCTGGGCTGTAAAAGCTTTGGTTGATGCAACACCAATTTCAACCCCGGCATGGGTATAAACTCCTCCATCTGTTTCACGGGCAATGCTTGAACCAACTACATTACAAATTCCCAATATGGTGGCTCCTTTCTCTTTGGCCATTCGTAAGGCAGCCAATGTATCTGCAGTTTCGCCACTCTGACTGATCGCTATCACAACGTCGTCGCTGTTCAAAATTGGATTTCTGTACCTGAATTCAGAAGAATACTCTACTTCAACAGGTATACGGGCATACTCTTCGATCAGGTATTCGCCAACCAATGCTGCATGCCACGAAGTACCACAACCAATTATAATGATGCGCCGTGCTTTTAATAGTTTGGGAAAGATATCCAATAGCCCGCCTAATTTAATCTCGGAATGATCCGGCGAAATACGTCCGCGAAAGGTATCTTCGATTGTTTTAGGTTGTTCGAATATCTCTTTGAGCATAAAATGTTCAAATTCGCCCTTCTCTAGATCTCCGATAGCCAGATCGACTTTGGTGATTTTAAAGGCAACAGGTACATTCCCGATTGTCTTA
>Ga0302292_1002777_pt1 | contig 10278 bp, 9 predicted proteins | sample III_Fen_N2_1_FD_194553 | JGI IMG/M metagenome (GOLD analysis project Ga0302292, IMG submission 194553) | Peat permafrost microbial communities from Stordalen Mire near Abisko, Sweden - III_Fen_N2_1 | ecosystem: Environmental > Terrestrial > Soil > Wetlands > Permafrost | place: Sweden: Abisko...
TTCTTCATTTTGAACAACCAGTCGCCTGCTTCGTCGCGGTAACCGAGAGGCAAAAGCAAGACACTTTTCAAACCCTTCGAAGGCAGGTCCAGCAGTTCATCCAATTTTGCATTGTCGAAGCCTTCCATCGGGGTGCAGTCCACTTTGAGTTCAGCAGCCTGATCCAAGGCCAAACCAAGTCCGATGTAGGCTTGGCGGGCGGTATGAATAAAGTTTTCTTCCGCTTCTTGTGGCAAGTACTTGGCTTTTAGCCGTTCGGTATAGGCCATGAACCGGTCTGCTGGTTGTTCGCGTTCCTCCGTGATGTAGTCGTACATCGATACGATCCGATCCTCGGTATAACGGTCCCAAGCGGCAAATACCAACAAATGGGAGCAATCGGCTACGATTTGTTGACCGAAGGCGATGGGCACGATCTTCACTTTCAACTCCTGATTGGAGATGACCAGCAATCGAAATTGTTGTAAACCCGAGGAAGTGGGCGTCAAACGCACTGCTTCTACAATCTTATCGACATCCTCCTGGGATACTTTCTTAGTGGGGTCGTATTTTTTGGTGGCATAGCGCCACTTCAAGTGATCTAATAAACTCATTATTCTAAATTTTTACGGACAGATTTGAGGAAAGCTTGCATCTTGACGGCATCTTTGTCTTTGACGATGTCGTGCAGCTGACTCAGCTTTCCCATAATTTTTTCGATTTGCTCCGGTGCGAACGGGTTGAACAAAATTTCTTGCAAGAGGTAATCGTCCTCGGACATAAGCCCTTGTGCAATAGCCATATGACGTTTGAAAGTAGTGCCTGGCGCTTCTTGATGTCGCATCACCGAACCGAATACCAGCGTGGAGGCGAACGGGATGGACAGCGAATAGGCCGTCGTCTGGTCGTGCTTTTCGAACGTGTATTCGAATATTTTCAGATGCAATGAGCTGTAAACGTCCTTGAAGAACGCCTTGCCCAGAAAATCCGATTCCTTGATGATGATGGCGCTTTGCGTGCTCAGGTCGCTGAGGCTGGCAAAGGTCGGACCGAACATCGGGTGCGTGGAAACGAAACGGAAACCACATTCGGCATAGAATTCCTTCAAACCGGACTTCACCGAAGCAATGTCGGAAAGGATGCAGGAAGCCGGCAAATACGGCATCACCATTTGGAACGCCTCAATGGTGTACTTGATGGTGACGGCGTTGATAAGCAGCTCCGGCTTGGGGTCCGTGTCGAACAAACAGACCTCATGGTTGAAACTCAACGCATCCGCAAAAAACCGGCCCATTTTCCCGGCTCCGATGATTAGAATCTTCATATTTTTCTTAAAAATGTTAGGTATCCCGAGAGGTTGAGTGCAAATTGGAGCGAAGTACAAGGCGCAGTCGAGTTTTCACACCGGAGCGTACTTTTGTACGTGAGGATTGAAAACGAGACTGCAACGCCGTAATTCGCTTCCATTTACGCTTAACCGTTTATTATTTCAATTTGCTGTCTGACTGATTCCTCGTGAATGGCTTCCAGTATTTTCTGCATGCAATCCCCGTCGATGCCGAATTTCACTGCCTGTTTGATGCGGCCGTCCAGAATCTCGCTGTAACGCGTAGCCTGCAACACCTGCATGTTGTGTTCCTTCTTGAACGTCCCGATTTCGCGGGAAACGCGCATGCGCTTGGAAAGCAGTTCCACCAATTGGTCGTCCAGCTCGTCAATCTGCTTACGCAACTCGGAAAGGCTTTCCGTGGTTTGCGTTTCGCCCTCGCGAATCACCAGCATGTTCAGGATGTAATCCAGAATGTCCGGCGTCACTTGCTGCTCCTTGTCGCTCCAGGCGCAATCCGGGTCGCAATGCGATTCAATGATGAGCCCGTCGTAGTTCAAGTCCATGGCCTGCTGGGCAAGCGGTGCGATCAACTCACGCTTTCCGCCAATATGGCTGGGATCGCAAATAATCGGTAAGTTCGGGAAACGACGACGCATCTCGATGGGTATGTGCCACTGCGGCAAGTTTCTGTAAATCTTTTTATCGGCTGAACTGAACCCGCGGTGTATCACGCCGAGCTTGCGGATACCCGCATTGTACAAGCGTTCCAACGCACCGATCCAGAGTTCCAAATCCGGATTCACCGGGTTTTTAATCAAAATTGGCTTGTCACAACCCTCCAAAGCGTCCGCAATTTCTTGCATGGCAAAGGGATTCACTGTGGTGCGGGCACCAATCCAGAGGATGTCCACGCCGTACTTGATGGCTTCGGACACGTGCTTGGCCGTGGCTACCTCAGTGGCTGTGTACATGCCGTATTCCTTCTGAACCCGTTGCAGCCATTTCAGCCCTTCCGAACCGATACCTTCAAAGGCACCCGGACGGGTTCGGGGTTTCCAAATGCCCGCGCGGAACATCTTGATGCCGCGGTCGTGCAGTTGTTTGGCGGTGGCCATGACTTGTTCTTCTGTTTCCGCGCTGCAGGGGCCGGCAATGACCCAGGGGCGTTTGGCATCGATGCCGGGAAGCAGGATGGATTCGAATTCCATTTTTTCCATTATGCTATTTTTTAAATTGTTTTTTTGATTCGTTGCAACGCTTCTGATAGATTTTTTTCAGTGCAGCAGAGGGAAAGCCGTACATACCGGTTTCCGTTGCTACCAAAAATAAAACCGGGCGTGATAAAGACGTTGGCTTCGTACAATACCTTGTCGGCTACCTGGCCGGCATCGGTGGCGGTTTCGGGAATTCGTCCCCAAAGGAACATGCCCGATTGGTTGGGGTCCCAGGTGCAACCCAGAACGGTCAATATTTCTTCAGCTAGGACGCGGCGGCGGGCATAGATTTCGTTCATGCCGGCATACCATTCGGGACCAGCTTTCAGTGCTAGGGCCGCGGCTTTGAGCATGGGGCGGAACTGGCCGGAATCCACATTGGTCTTGACTTTGCTGATCCATTCCTTGAACGTCTTGTTGGTAGCCAGCATGCCGATGCGCCAACCTGGCATGTTGTGCGACTTGCTCATGGAGTTCAGCTCGATGCAGATGTCTTTGGCACCAGGCACGGACAAAATGCTCAAATATTCCGTGCTCAAAATAAAACTGTAGGGGTTGTCGTTGCAAATGACGATGTTGTGTTTTTTGCCGAATGCCACCAGTTTTTCGAAAAGTGCCCGCGTTGCTCTGCCTCCGGTGGGCATGTTGGGGTAGTTCACCCACATCAGCTTCACGTTGGACAAATCCATTCTTTCAAGCGCCTCAAAATCAGGATGCCAACCGTTGGCGGAGTCTAAATCGTAGGTCACGATTTCAGCCTGTACCAAATTGCTCACAGACGTGTAGGTGGGGTAACCCGGGTTGGGCACCAAAACGCCGTCGCCGGGATTCAGAAAGGCCATGGAGATGTGCATGATGCCTTCCTTGGAGCCGATCAAAGGCAGAATTTCCGTCTTGGGGTCCAAATCAACGTCAAACCAACGCTTGTACCAGTCGGCCAAGCCGGTATAAAGTTCGGGGATGCCGTTGGTGCAATAGCCGTGTGCGTCGGGACGAGCGGCGTCCGTAGCCAATGCTTCAATGGTTTCAGCCGAAGGCGGCAGGTCGGGACTTCCAATGCCCAGGCTGATGATGTTCTTACCGGCAGCGTTCAGATCGGCTACTTCCTTGAGCTTCTTCGAAAAATAATATTCGGAGACGTTGTCGAGCCGTTTGGCGGGTTGTATCTCTTTCATAGGCTTATACTTGTTGTTTTCCGGTGGGGTATTCACCCAAGATGCGGAGGTTGCGGGTAAGCGGACGAATGGCGTCCAGACTTTGTTTGAACTTGAGGTAATCCACAAAGGTGAGGTCGATGAAGAACAGGTATTCCCATTCGTGTCCCATGATGGGCAGCGACTGAATCTTGGTGAGGTTGTTTTTGTAAAAGGAAAGCACCGAAAGTACCTGTGACAGTGCGCCTTCCTCGTGGTGGGTGGTGAACACCATGGACGCCTTGTTGATGGTGGTCTGTTGCGTATATTGCTCGGCGGCCCAACGGTCGGCAATGATGAGGAAGCGGGTGAAGTTGCGCTTGTTGGTTTCGATGCCCTTTTGCAGGATGTCCAAGCCGTAGATTTCAGCCGCATACTCACTGCAGATGGCAGCGCGACCGGTGATTTGTTTGGTGTGGATTTCCTTGGCGCTCAAGGCGGTATCTTCCTTTTCGACGGCCTTCCAGTCCGGATGCTCCTCGAGGAAGTCGGTGCACTGCATCAGCGCGATGGGGTGGGAGTGCACTTCCTGGATGTCCTCCATTTTTTGACCGGGCAGCACGGCAAGGCAGTGGCTGATGCGCAGCTTGAACTCGCCGATGATGCTGGTTTCGCTCTCGCGCAGGAGATTATGATTCTGAAGCAAACTTCCGGCGATGGTGTTTTCGATGGCAATGATGCCAAAGGAGGAAGTTCCTTTCCGAATGCTGCTGAACACGTCCTTGAACGTGAGGCAGTCGATGGTTTCTATTTCTTCTCCTTCGAAAAATTTCCTGGCGGCAATGTCGTGAAAGGCACCGGATACACCCTGGATCGCTACTCGTTTCATAATTTGTTTTGTTTTTAAAACCCTAAATTAATTAAAAAGGGTCCCGCCAATTGCTTAGCGGGACCCTTTTGTTACTTTTTATCTGGTTGATTATGCACACAAAATCCCGCTCTTACTGTTGCTAAAGTAAAAGTAAAAATAAAAGTATGCAAAACCACGTTGAATCATCTTGGATTGTTTATTAAGTGCAAAAGTAAGACTTTATTTGAAAAAAACCGAATATGCTTACACTTTTATACCCGATGAGCTCATAAATTGTTTCAATGAGCCAAATCGGCTTGAATCAAATCGGACCTTACCATCAGTATGGCTGAAGCCGTGGCCAAAGCGAGTTTGAGATGTTCATCCAGCGATTCACGGATCCAAACACTGCGTTTGGTGGTCATTTGAGGTGATTGCACGGCAGCCACCGACTGGTTGTTCAGCACCAGTTCATACCCCAAAATCATCTTGAACAGGTCCGTTTTCCCCGATTCCCATTCCTTGATCGGATAAATTTGAATCTTCAGGTCGCCGTTCGTCAATTCGCCTTCGGTGTGGAAACTGCCCGCAATTTGAGGACCCATCTCGGTTTGCAACTTGAGCTGCCAGGAGCTGGAATCGGCCAAGACCAAGATTTCAGCCATAAACATGCTGTTGATTTGGTTGGTCGTAGAAAGCCTACCAAGGGCGGTTTCGCTCGTCAAAACCTTGTTGACCATATTGACCTTGACCGTGTCGTTGTTGCCCACCAACACAAAAGAGGACTTGGTTTTGGATTCCGAATTGGTGTCTTCCAGAATGAATCGCATCTTGGTCGAACCCTTGGTGATGGTCCAACCCGCTTTGGCCGATACGATGGCGTAAGGCCCGAACTGGTATTTGGGGAACGTGGTGATGGCTTTCCGCTTGGCTTCCAGGGCCGTGCTGTTTGACTTCAGGTCGGGATCCATCTTGATGGTGTTCTGCCCCGAAACGGGCATAAGACCTACTAGCAACAGGAACATGCAGCAAATCAAGTTTTTCATAGCGCTGTTCATTTAGGTGATGGACGTAAAGATAGGATGACAATTTTAAAAACGGTACCTCAGCGAGGCTCGCAAACCGAGATGGAGTTGATCGTTTGCGTCCAAGTTCCAATCGCGCAAGGAAAACAAGGGTTTGTTGTTGGTGCGGTTCCAAACCAAAGAAGGTCCAGCCAAAAAGTCCACATTTTCGGTGAACGCATGGCCAAAGTTCAGCACCAGGCTTGAAAATTCTTTGTAATCACCCGAAAGCACCGTTTGAGAACTCAGTTCCGGATTAAAGAACACCTCCTCGTTCATCGGTACAATGCTGCCGGCACCGAAACCGATGGCCCAGGGTTCAGCCAAGTTGGGATTGTACGAAACGATGGGAAAGGTGTAGAATTTCTCGACACCGAGTTTGTAGGAGATGTTGTAGGGATACATTTCGTTGAAGCTGAACTCAGAGGCTTGATAACCACCGTGTTTGACAAAGGAAAGAAAACCGATTGGTACACCGTGTTCCACCCGTCCCACACTGTTTACAAAGCCGAACTGCAATCCGTTCAGTTTTTCGACGCCGTTGATGAACCCGACCTGGAGGCCATCCACGCGTTGGACGCTGTTGATGAAACCAATCTGCGCACCGATCGCTCTGTCTCCAACGGTGTTGATGAATCCCACCTGCGTTCCCGCCATACGGTCGCCAATCGTATTGATAAAGCCGACTTGTACAGTTGTAGCATGGTCGCCAATCGTGTTGATGAAGCCAGTTTGAACCCCCTTGAAACTATCACCGATGGTATTGATGAATCCGCACTGAAATCCCTGCTGGCTGTCACCGGTGGTATTGACAAAGGAAATCTGGATACCTTCCATGCCATCACCAACTGTGTTGATGAACCCGATTTGAGCGCCACCCATGTTATCCTCCGTGGTGTTGACAAACCCCACGTGGAGACTTTGCTGGTCGCCATGCGCCATGTTGACAAAGCCGATGAGCGGAATGTTGCAGTTGCTAGGCACTTCGTTGTAACCAAACGTGTATACGATGTTTCCATGTTTTACGTGACTTTGCGCCAATAGGACGGTCGGAACGAGCATGGTCAATACGGTAAGGAATGCGATTTTTTTCATAGCAGTCAGTGTTTAAAGCAAAGACGGAAGAAAGGCCAGAATTGTTTCATGAACCCGCCTTTTTACTTCTTCGGCGGTGGGGTTGAGTTCCTCGGTGGTGAAATTGGAGTGCTCCGCATCGATGCGTTCGTACACCATTAAATAGAGGTTGAAAATAATGTCGAGGCTCAGTTGGCAACGCGGACTCACAAAGGGCCTGATTTCCTGGATGATGTCGTAGGTTTTCTGACGGTACTCGTCGGCCACGGCCAAATATTCGCGAATCATGTTGCGGAACCCTTCGTGGATGGGCGCCCCGTGTGCCATGGCATCCAACTGAAGACGATCCAGACCATTTTTTGCAATCAAATCGTCAGCAAAATAATTCAAATGGTTGAACTGATCTTTCTGGAAATCACGGATGATGTGCACCAAGTAGCTGAAAACCGCACAGGCTCTGGCCGCTTGTTTCACATCGAAGGCCGGAACCCCATACTGCCCGTTTTCCCCGTTCAGCCCGCACAAATGCACGAAAATGGCCGCCGGAGCCACCGATGCGCCTTCCGCATAGTCCAAAAAAGTCTGCAATGTTGCAAACCCATCGTGGCTGATGTCGTAAATCATCGACTTGGCAAAAGCCTCCATCGGCCAAATTGGAATCTTAAATTGCTGAAAGGTGTCCAGAAGATCTTGGTTCTGAACGAGTTCCATCGAGCCATTTTTCAAACCAGACAACCAATATTCTACTTCAAGGGTGAGTCCCCGTTGTTCCGCCTCCGAAATGACCGGATGCTCCGTCTTGTAATTGTCCACCAAATCGTCGATGTACCGCATCACTTTGTAACAAACCTTGGCAGCCTTGTAACGGTCCGCTTCCCAAAAGCTAGCGGCAATCAAGATGTTTGGATGATCGATGATTTTCTCAAAATCAATGGCGTTGAACGTATTCAAATAACTTTCCAACATGGCTCAATTCTTTTTGGCATCTTTCAATATGCGCTCTGAGGTCAGTTTGGACGAAAGCAACACCAACGGTACCCCGTTTCCAGGATGGGTGCTTCCACCGACAAAATACAGGTTCTTGTAGCGCGGATGTTTATTGTGCGGCCTGAAATAGCCCATTTGCAGGATGCTGTGACTGATGCTTCCGAATACCGAACCTTTGGTGATGTTCAGCACGGTTTCCCACGTTTTGGGCAAGTAGCAGATTTCGAATTTGATGTGTTCCTCCAAATCGGTCAATCCTTCTGACTGAAGGCGTTTCAAGATGCCTGCTCTTGCTATTTCCTTGAGTGCCGCCCAATCTTGGTCCTTCTTCGGGTCGAGGTGCCCCACTGGAACAATGACTGAAATGGTATCCTGTCCTTCGGGTGCCGCCGACGGATCGTTCTTGACCGGTGCGTGGATGTAGAAGCTGGGGGCTTCAGCCATAGTCTTGTCTTTGAATATCTTATCCAGACTTTCCTTGTAGTCGCCGGCCAAAAAGACGCTGTGGTGGGCCAGCTGGGGGTAGGCCTTATCCAAGCCCCAATGGAAAACCATGCCGGAACAGGCGTATTTCAAGAAATTCATTTTGAGCGAACGCAAACGGTCGGGCAGCAATTCTTTAAAGACATAGGGCAGGTCGGCATTGGCCACGATGAGGTCGGCTGTAACTTCGCTCCCGTCCTCGAAAAGCAAACCATCCGCCTTGTCCGCGTCCACGTTGATGCGCATCACTGCTTTGTTGTACTGGAATTCCACGCCCAAGGACGTGGCCACCGACATCAACTTCTCAATGATGGCGTACATGCCGCCGATGGGATACAAGGAGCCTTCGCTGAGTTCGGCAGCGGGGAGCATGGAAAAGAGGGCAGGAGCCGTGAACGGATTTTGCCCCACGTAGATGTTCTGAAACGTGAACGCCACCTGCAGCAACGGGTTCTTGAAGAACTGTTTGATGTAGGTCATGTGCTTGATGTGCGTCTTGATTTGGAACAACAGCTTGACATTGCCCAAGTTGATGAAGTCATAAATATGGTAGAAATTCCGCCCCAGCAACTTGGTCATGGATATTTTGAACAAATTGTAGCCGGTCTTGACGTACCGTTGCATGTACTGGAAACTACCTGGTTCGATCTTTTCCAACTGCGCCTTCATTTTGGAGGAATTGGTTGTGAAGTCGAAGGTCTGGCCGTTGCCGTAAAAGAGTTTGTAGATGACAGGCAGGGGCTTGGACGGAATGCATTCGTCCAAATTCAGGCCCAGCGATTGGAAGACGTCGCGGTAGATGGAGGGCATCAAGAAAATGGTCGCCCCCAAGTCAAAGCGATGACCGTCACGGATCAACTGTCCGCAACGTCCACCCGGGGCAGCTGTTTTTTCGTAAACCGTCACCTTGTACCCGTTTTGGGCGAGCTTGATGGCGGTGGCTATGCCTCCGGCTCCAGCGCCGACAATCGCAACCCGTTTCATCAGTCCAACGCGTATTCCACGGCTTTGTTCAGCCAGTTGTTGAATTCGACCGTGGGACGGTAGGCTTCCAAGGTCTTGTCCAATAAATTGTCACTCAGCAGGAAAGCATCGTCGAACGATTTGAACAAGCACGGATTCTTCAGTTTGAGGTATTCCGCCCAAGGTGAATCGGCTGGAAAGCCTTTGGGCACTTTCTTAAGCGCCTGAGAGTCTTCCAGGACAAAACCCTTGGCTTTCTTGAAAGCTGCTTCGAATGAGGCACCGTTCATCTCGATTTCTTCGCGGACACTTTTGAGCACATTCGGTTGCGGGCCGTACAAGCCCGAAGCCATCAAATGCCCGTCCAAATAGCCGCTGCCTTTGGGCTCCACATGAAAATAGTAACCCGAAAAAGGTGATTTCTTGCCTTGTTGGCAAATGTAAGCGCCGAAATGCGTTTTGAAGGGCATCTTGTTGGGCGAGAAGCGGATGTCACGGTAGAACCGGAACATGCAGTCCTTGGGTTTCAGTCCGGCGACCGTCGGGTCGAATTGGCTGATGCCCTGAATGAGTTTCTCTACAAAAGCGGTGAATTGGGCTGTAGCTTCGTCGTATTCCGAACGATGAATCTCGAACCATTCCCGGTTGTTGTTCTCGCGTATCTGTTTCAGAAAGTTCAATACTTTTTCCATAAGCGTTCATTTAATGCTCAAAATTAAAAAAAATTCGGCCGCTTAACGTTTTTCCTTCGATTCCATAGTCATTTTTCTGACTTTGAGGTCCTTCATCCTCCGGTTTGGAGAATTTGGTGCCGATGGCGCTGATGCCGTTCAGGATGGAAATGTTCCCCTTCGGAAAGGGTGGATACACGCCTCCCTTGGAAAATTTGGGCTTGTCCGGCGTAAACAAATGCAAATACAAATTGGGTGTGGCTGAAACGATGCTGAAAGGCAACACGCTGTTTTGCACCTCCACGGCGTAGAAATTCGCATAATAGCCCTTGAACTCCGGATAATCAAAGGTTTCCCCGGTAACCGTGTTGTTGTATTTTTTATCATACATGCCGAAATCAACCCCTTTCAACCGGTTTTTCCAGACATGATAGGGCCCGTCGGCCATCAATCGGGCGCCGGTCACCAGACTCTCGGGGAAATCGAAGGTGATGCCGGCCAGGTCCTGTTTGCCGGTGGGGTGGTACTGG
>Ga0302292_1002778_pt1 | contig 10277 bp, 12 predicted proteins | sample III_Fen_N2_1_FD_194553 | JGI IMG/M metagenome (GOLD analysis project Ga0302292, IMG submission 194553) | Peat permafrost microbial communities from Stordalen Mire near Abisko, Sweden - III_Fen_N2_1 | ecosystem: Environmental > Terrestrial > Soil > Wetlands > Permafrost | place: Sweden: Abisko...
CCTTTTCTGGAGAGCTTTAAAGCAGGAGAGCAGCCCTATAAGTTTACCGGCAAGGAGATGATTACCATGCATGGCCTTAACTGGCAGGATTATGGTGCTCGCTGGTTGGATAACGTTAGATTGCAGTGGACAAGTGTGGATCCACTGGCGGAGAAACGTTACTCAATCTCTCCTTATGCTTATTGTAGTGGAAATCCAGTAAATAGAATAGATCCAGATGGACGTGTTGATTATAAAGTCAATAGTAAAGGTGAATTCTATCAAGCAAACCCTTTAAAAGATAACATTAAAAGTTTATTTGGAATTAAAGATCAAAATGATCGAATTTTAATGGAAGGTAGTAATAAAGTAATTAGTAAACTTCCTGTTGGTTCTATCGGAAAAATTGATCATAACAATGAAAAATCAACGCAATTTGAAATTAAGAATAATGCAGTAGCAGAAAAAGTAATTTTAGATGTTTCAAGGAATACTTCAGTTGAATGGGCACGAGTGGAACATTCGACAGGAAATAATACAAGTAATACTATAGTTAATGATCATAAACCTCAATCAGTTAATTCCGGATCAAGTATTGCATTAGATTATGAAAAGTCAGGGGAAATAATCCCTTATCTTGACCATAGTCATCAACCAATAACTGGAGCTTGGAATGAACGACTTGAAGTTAGCGGACAAAATGGAGAACCTGGTGATATGACCACAGCTAAGTTATTACCAAATACTATTCAAAGAGTTTTAAATGTTTCAACCAACCAATATGAATACTACAATGAAAAAGGTGTGTACCGTACAGAGCCAGCAGGTAATTAAACTGTTTATCATAATAATTTCAACAGTGGTTTCTGTAAGTTGTAATAAGCAATCAAGTGGATTTGTTTTACAGGATTTTGAAATTTCAAACCATAAACTTGATTCAATAACAAGCCTATATACAACATATTATCTTGAAACAGACAAAGATAAAAATGAAGTTATTGTACTCGAGTTTCTCATTAGGGACTCTATTCCTGAATTTTGGTTCTCTATTCATGGAAAAGATGAATTAAGAGATCACTATATTTTTTATTATAATACAAGGATTATTGGTTATTTAACGAGGAATAATTGTCAAATAATTTTATTGTCGAGAATTAATTTCAAGGATCAATTTGAGTCAACTTTTTGTAAATTTATCTATCCTACAGAGAAAAAAGAAAGAATTGATTATCTTTTTTTTCCAGACAATCAATATCTTATGTATGAAGAAATAGAAATTCCAGGAAGAGGGCTAGTAAAACTTAGCAGATGGCCAGTAGATAATATTCCTTATACTTATAGTTATTATAAATTAAAATATATAAATAATGAGTTTATTAATAGACATTAATTATGTTAAATACCCGTCTGTCATGAAAAGTATCTGTCCATCCGGAAATCTCCTTCCTTAAATAAAGAAAATGGTAATGCCGGTGGCTGGGATATATAAATTCCGGTCACTTATATAATAAGGAACTGTGAACGCTAAAATAAAGATTTAGAAGACGATATAGTTACAATTCGGTATAATATGTTAAATTTGCCGGACATTATTCAGTTCAAGAACGGCAATCAGATAAAGAACATCTATGATGCTAGCGGGCGTAAGTTACAAAGCAACTTTTACATAATATTAACTGGAATATCCGTACCCCTAGTAAATGAAGGGCAGGTAGCAGACCCTATGTATTTAGCACCAAATTATAGTTTGTTAACTGGTACTGATTATGCCGGAAATATAGAGTACAGTTTTTCAAATGACTTAGGTGATTATCAGTTCGATTTAGATAAAATATACAATACAGAAGGATTTTCAGAAAATCCAACAGCACCTATTTATTTCTACTACAGAAAAGATCATCTCGGGAATAACCGGGAAGTGTGGTGCGCAAATACAAACGCAACTGTACAGCGCACGCAGTATTATGCTTCTGGATTACCATGGGAATACAAAACGGGAGACAATCCAGGTTTACAAGATCGTAAATACAATGGCAAGGAGTTTTTGGAAATGCATGGATTTGATACGTATGATTATGGGGCAAGAGGGTATTATCCGGCTATTGGGAGGTTTACGAGTGTTGATCCACTGGCGGAGAAAGATTATAGTTTAAGTCCGTATGCTTATTGTGCAGGAAATCCTGTAAATGCTATTGATCCAGATGGAAGAGATTGTATTATATCTGTTCAAAGAGATGATAATAATGAAATAACTGGAGTAACATTCAGTGCAACAGTTTATATTACTGGAGATGGTGCAAATCAGGAAAGAGCAGATGAATTAACAGATCTTGCTAAAGAAACTTATACATCTAATAAAGAAACTAATGGTGTCACAATAAAGTTTAATGTAAAATATAAAGTTGAGCCTATTGAAGGTGTAGAAATAGGGACTGAAGGGAAAAACTTGCTTGTTTTTAATAAGGGGAAAGGACGTTCACAAGTTGAAGGTGATAGAGACATAACACATAGTGGCTATCAGGGTAACATATATAATAGTTTAGATAAAAGTAGCAATTATGATGTAATGCACGAAACAGCACACTTTTTTGGACTTAGTGATAGATATCAAGATACTAATGATGGATCAATTCCAAACAAAGGATATAAGAATGATATGATGGCAACAAATGGCAGATTTGATTTATCCCCAAACCATTATGCAAATATGTATGAATTTGCAATATCTCAACGGACTATTCAACAAGATAAATTTTTAAAACAAATCTATAAAAATCTGCCATTTGCAGCTTATAAAAACAAATATGGAAAATCTGAAAATAATGATTATAGGATTGATTTTAACTTTGGTTTATTAAAACGATAGATTATGAATGTAAAAGTTTTGTTTGGAGTAATAATACTCATTTCTTTTTTAGCATGTAATATAGAAAAAAGAAATAGAATATCAAACCAAGAACCTGTTAAACATCATGTTATTGACATAACAAGCTATACGGGGAATGCTGTGGCTTTTTTTCACGAAGGACATGATGACTTTTATTCTGCTTATATAATTCCGATTGTTGAGAAAGATAGCAATGTCTTTAAAAAAAAGGACTTTGATGTTTTTAAAGCTATTATAGGAAGATGCAGTATTTTTTTTACTATTGATTATGAGTTATATAAACTTCAAGCCAGTGATTCAAAGATAAAGTTGAACCATAAAGTTTGTAATGTTTATACTGACTTTAATACCGAATATTATATAAAAGTTTGGATCAGTTATAAAGATTATGTAGAATCAAAAGAAAAAAGGGAAAAAACACTTACTTCGGACAGTTGTGAAATTAGGAAAGTGTGGAAATATAAAAAAGGTAAATTGCTTGAATTCAAAATTTTAAATGATACAAAGAAATGATTATTTATTGCTGGCTAATGTCCCTGCTTCAGTCCTTCCGGATATGTTCCTGCTTCAATACGAAAATGGTGATGTCTGTAGCTGGGTAATAATGACAAATCACATGCATATGATAGCCGGAAGTCATGGAGAGAATAAAATCTCGGATATTATGCGTGATTTTAAGAAATTTACAAGTAAAAAGATTCTTCAGACCTTGTTGATTGAAAGTGGGGAAAGCCGCCGGGATTGGATGCTGAACCGGTTTGAGTATGCAGGCAAGAATGATAAAAAGATTACGAATTACAAGTTCTGGCAGGAAGGGAATGATGCACAGGAGATATATCTGAACGATTATTTCAATCAGAAACTTAATTACATTCATGAAAATCCGGTGAAAGCAGAGATTGTAAACCGGGAAGAAGATTATAGGTATAGTTCGGCTATTGATTGGGTCCCGATAGCTATCGGGAGAAAAGGGTTGTTGGAGGTTACAATTGTATGATATTAAGAGTATTGCGGATTACAAATCCTAATAGTACAAAAGCTGGGATTGCAAATCCCAGCGACAAGCAGGCTCATTTGTCCATCTGAAAAAGTTGTATATCCAGCGGGACGGAGGGTATTATCCGGCTATTGGGAGGTTTATGAGTGTGGATCCACTGGCGGAAATGGATTATAGTGTAAGTCCGTATGCATATTGTGCAGGGAATCCGGTAAATATGATTGATCCAACTGGAATGATGGGAGAAAGTTCAACTTTTGTTACATATGATCCTTCAAAATCAAATCTTCCAATACATCCCTCATCTACTTTTGTTACTCCAGGATTAACGATTATTGAACATCGAAACGATGGAGATCCAAAAGTTTATGAAGTTAAAGATGAAGATGCCTGGAGGAAAAATGGCAGTAGAAAGAGTGATGCAGAACAAATAGGATTCGAAATACCAGGCATTGATTATGCAAGCATGGTAGGTAAATCAGCTGTTTATTATCCAAGTAAAGATTTGATTATGCCCGGCTGGTTGAATGATAAACCACTTGAAATTGAATCTTTTTTTGAAGAGTTATTTATACCTACATTTGGATTCTTAAAATGGTTTAAATTAAAAAATATTTTAGGAAGTAGAATAGAAGCTGCAACATTAAAAGAATTAAAACAACTGATAAACTTACTCTCTAAACCTGGTTCAAAGTTAACGCAAAAGGAATTGAACGCATTAAAAGGGATAGTTGAAAAGGAAGGAGGAAATGTAAGAATTGATTTAAGCGGAGTTAAAGGGTCAGGTATAGAACCTCATGCTCATGTTGAGGGACTAGGTAAGAGTATTGAAAGCAGACATATTTGGTTAAAAAACAACATCAAATAATTTATACTATGAATAAAAATATTGAAAGATTTCTTTGTTCTTTTTTTCGGATATTTAACGCACATATTGAAGAAATAAATATTGTTGGGAGCAAGGCAATAGGTCTTGTTGTGTATGAAGATAATAGTGGTGAGCAATATTTTTCATGGGACATATCAAATATACATATGATTGCCAAAGGAATAAAATTATTAGATTACATAATTGCAAATAAACTAAGTATAGGTGATAAATTATCTCCTTCAAGAATAAATTTAACTAATAGTTTAATTAACATTGGCTGGAATGAATCAGAAGTAATTGATACAATTGATTTTCTGCTTAGTACTAAAATAGACATGTTAGATAATGGAGAAAAAACAGATTCTTTTTTCATTCATTGAGGATAATGACAGTTATTTTATTAATCCTCCGTCCTTCCGGATATATCCTTTGTCCTTCCGGATATATCCTTCCTTAAATAAGAAAATGGTAATGCTTGTTGGCTGGGATATGTTATCTCAGCCTTCTGTACTATAAGGATTTGCAATCCGAAAAATACAAATATTAGAAAACATTTACTATATTTGCAAAGTTAAAATTCATACTGAAATGGATTTGAAAAATCGGATAGAGGGCGAACAAATCAATTTATAATTAACAATTCATAATTCATAATTAAACTGACCACATTACTGTTTTATGCGGTCTGAAAGTAAGGAGAAAACAACGAATCGGATATTCTACGTAACTTTAAAAAATTTACAAGTAAAAAGATTCTTCAGACATTGCTTGTTGAAAGTGGAGAGAGCCGAAGGGAATGGATGTTAAACAGGTTTGAGTATGCAGGAAAGAATAATAAAAAGATTACGAATTACAAGTTTTGGCAGGAAGGGAATGATGCGCAGGAGATTTATCTAAACGATTATTTTAACCAGAAACTAAAATCTATACACTATAATCCTGTGAAATCTGAGTTTGTAAACCGTGAAGAAGATTATAGGTCAAGTTCCGCTATTGATTGGGTCTCGATAGCTATCGGGAGGGAAAGGGTTGTTGGATGTGACAATTGTTTAAACTGAATAAATAATCGGATTACAAATCCTTATAATACATACAGTTGGGATTGAAAATCCCAACAACAGGCATGACCATTTGTACACCTGAATAAGTTTATATATCTGGCGGGACGGAATTGAAAATCCCAACAACAGGCATGACCATTTGTATACCTGAATAAGTTATATATCCGGTGGGACGGGATAATTTAGCCGCCGAATACAGTTACGATGCATGGGGACGAATGCGAAATCCATCAAACTGGCAAGTTTACAGCCAAGGGACACAACCTGCCATGCTATACGGTGGACGTGGTTATACAGGGCATGAGCATTTAAACCAGTTTGGATTAGTTAATATGAATGCCCGGTTATATGACCCATTGCTGGCAAGATTCCTGGCTCCAGATCCATTTGTAGGTTCGGGTATGACTAATGATTTCAATAGATACGTCTATGCAAAGAATAATCCATTTTTGTATACAGATCCTAATGGTGAATGGACTTTCGAATTAGGTTGGAATTCAAATAAAGGATTTGTTTATAGATTTTCGAATGGTAATTCAGGTTTCGATGGTAACTACAAAAATGGTACTTTTGTAATGGGTTCTACTTATTATGGATATCAAACGAGCTCAATGATATATGCAAATGATGATCAACACAATCAATTCAATTCGGCATCTCATGTTTTGACTGGACACTATTTTTCAACAATAACTACTGGCTGGATAGAGCATGGACATGAAACAACTCCAACTTCAATAAATATAAATTTAACATCTACTCGCCATGATGTATATGCTGATTATAGTAACAAGGCTTTTTTGGGAGTTCCTCTTGAATTTATGTCCGGAGATGCTGCTTACAATTCTTATATTTTTTCTAAAATAAGAACAGATGTAGGCACTTACGATGAATATTTGAGAAAAGGATTAAACTCTAATTCTGGGAAATTACTTATGCATGAGTTTGGACATTTTTTACAAGAGAAATATTATGGAAAGTATAATTATTATTCTAATATTGTACCAACAGGCGGCAGTAATTATTTCATGTATACGCATAATCTTATTGATTATAAATCATATACAAACTCTTGGACTGAGATTCAAGCGAACACGCTCTCATATGACTATTTTGGTCGTCCAAATTATTGGGATTTTAAAACTTACCCAATAGATTCAAATTTACTTAAAATGATTATCCATAAATAGAATGATTAATTATGAAAAGGATTTATTTAACAATTGTTGTTCGATTGAATATTATTTTAATGTGGATTTTTATACATAACCATATTAATTATTTATTTCAAGCAAGAAAAGTTTTAATTGTTTTATCAGTATTCTTAATATTTTCATCTTGTATTAGGGATCGGGTAGATACAAGAAAATTAAGTATTATAAATAAATCGAATACTGATATCTATTGGGTTAGATCAGAAAATGGTAAATTTCAAAAATCTCCATTAAATGACGATGTTGATATTGTTTATGTCAACTCAATTGGTTTAATTAGAAACAGAGTACCTCCTTGGGATATCACAATTGAGAATTCTAAAGATAATAAACTAAGCTTTTTTATTGTGATTAAAGATTCAGTTGAAAAATATGGTTGGGATTCTGTTTATAAAAAAAGCTTATTCTCAAAGAAATATTTAATTGATATTAAATTCTTAAAAGACACTAAGTGGACAATTATTTATCAATAAATGGAGCAACTATTACACCAGAATCGTAGAAACCCACCCATATGATATGTCCACCATTAAATAAATAAATGGTATTTATTTTGACACCATCCTTCCTGATAAACGCTTCATTAAATAAGAAAACGGGAATGCCTGTGGCAGGAACCAAAAATCATGACTTTTCAGTAAATTAAATTTGTAAAACCATACTGAGTAGTGTACAATGATACAAAACAATAAAAGTGAGGATTTCATTTCGGTGAAGTCTTCACTTTTTTTGTTGTAATAGCTTAAAGCTATCCGATTCAGGAAGAATAAGTGCCCTTGAAACAGAGAGCCACGTTAAATAATGCAAATATTATAATTAAGATCAGTTAAACTTTCAGTGCTTCTTTATGCAAGGAAATGCAAGGACGTGCAGGGAGGTGCAAAACTCACATATACTGCATTTTAGTCATTTAAAAAGTATTGTTTTGCATGAAAACACACTTTATCTTTGTTGCGTCGTAATGGGAAAAAGACGTCGTTCGCCGGAAGACAGAATTAATTTGTTGTTTAGAAGATATTCTGGAAGATTATGCATGGAAAACCAACCTTAGCTTCAGTTGGTTGTACAATCTGTTGAACAATAATAATCATTCTTTGTTGCTACCGGTATAGAGATATGAAATGCATTATGGGATGGATATAGGGATCTGAAGATCAGTACGGACTTCTAAACACGAAATGAAAATGGAAAAGCAGGATTATAACTATGTTTTTTCTACGGACATCACACTGGTTGAAGCATTGGATGCCATTAGCCGTGTAACGGAATGGTGGGCATAGGACTTTGAAGGGAGTTCGCAGAAACAGGACGATGTTTTTACTGTCCATTTTGGAGAGGTTTCAGTAACTTTCAGGATTGTTGAAGTAGTGCCCGGTAAGAAAATAGTGTGGCTGGTGACCGATTGTAACTTAACCTGGCTTAAAGATATCAAGGAATGGAACGGTACCCGGATAGAATGGGAAGTATCAACTGTAAACAATTTAACGCAGATCAGTATGACTCATGTTGGTTTGGTACCGGGAATAGAATGCTACAACGATTGTGAAAATGGATGGAACTTCCATATAGGTACAAGTTTGTTTAAACTTATCACGGAAGGTGTAGGAATGCCGGATATAAGTACACGGAAATAATGCAATTTTGTATTCGATATAACCGGACTTAAAACAGGGAACGGTTTATCGATATGTAGTATAATAAACAACGTCTAAAAAATAAAACCATGGAAATTAAATGGATTATTATTGTTCTTGTTTTGATTTGTGTAGTTGGCTTGGTTGTTTACCTGATTGTGCAGAATGAGAAGGATAAAAATGATTTGATGAATGAATTAAATGAAACCGAATCGGGAGACGAACCAAAGCCTAAAGAAGAGGAAGAAGAAATCTAATGGTAGCACTTGCCTCGCATTGAAAGAAAAACTAATTAAGAATTAAGAATTAAGAATTAAGAATTAATTAAGAATTAAGAATTGCCAGGATGCTGAAATGTAGGCTGTTGCAGAATCATAAATATATCATTAACTATCTGTGATTACTTACAAGTCGCCGGATTGATCGCATTAACTGATACTGACCACCATTTAAAAGGGAACAAGGATAATTGAAAAATTATGGTTGTTCCCTTTTTCAATAAAGGTTAACCATGCAGGGATTGAATATTGTTAGTAGCATTCCAGACTGGAAATACCAGTTTAAAAATTAAATGAAACGACTGCAAATACAATTATTCTGCCCCAGGCCCCTGAACAGGCTGTGTAAAAATAGAATTTGTTGAGTTCGTTACTTACTTATTGATAGTTGATAGTTGATAGTTGATACTTTTTTTAATAAGGTAATAAGGTTGGGATTAATGGTTTATTGGTTTTCTACTAAGGTTTAATGCATTAAAAATAAGGTCTTTGAAGAATTAATCCTTATTTTTGTTTTAAACCTTAGTAGAAAAAGAAGCAAGTATTTCTTAACCTTATTACCTTATTTCAACTTAATGTTTCAATTTGGAAGTATTATCATTTTTAATAATAGTTTTTACACAGCCTCTAAAGGGGATGTTAAGAGTGGTACGCGAGAGTTGCTTCATTTTGAAGTAGATAGTTTAGGAGACGGTTGTAATTCACATCCCCTTTAGTGGCTTGGGGCGATTTGTTTCATGAGAGCTCCATATTCAGTTCCGTGGATTCAAAAATGATACGAAACAAATTGGAATAATGAATAAGGTTTCATAAGTATTCCAAATGGTAGAAAAAACAGGTTGAAATTAAAATCTATCTCAATTTAAACACGTAATCGTAGATATTTAATGCTCTATTTGTTAACCTGTAAGTACTTACTATTCTGTGACCTGTCAATTATGAATTATGAATTATAAATTATGAATTACTTATATGTGTGAATCATATAACTTTTATCGAGAATTCTGTAACAAAATCCATGTTAAAAACACTGACCTTTGTCTGACAAAACGGATAGAATTCTATTCGTACCTGGTTGAATTTTATTTCAATTGAAAGATGAACGTAGGACATCTGAATTCATAATTTTCAACATTAACAAATTTACAATCATGAAAACAATAAAAATTCAAAAAGTATTGATTGCCATGGATTATGATGAAACATCGCAGAAAGTGGCAGAAGTAGGTTTTTCGATGGCAAAAGCCATGAATGCTGAAACAATATTACTGCATGTTATTTCCGAACAACCGGTATATTATTCAACATATACCTATATGCGTGAATTGCGGGTTGATATTCTTGGTGACTTAAAAA
>Ga0302292_1002779_pt1 | contig 10277 bp, 6 predicted proteins | sample III_Fen_N2_1_FD_194553 | JGI IMG/M metagenome (GOLD analysis project Ga0302292, IMG submission 194553) | Peat permafrost microbial communities from Stordalen Mire near Abisko, Sweden - III_Fen_N2_1 | ecosystem: Environmental > Terrestrial > Soil > Wetlands > Permafrost | place: Sweden: Abisko...
TTTAAGACAGGGTAAGGTAAAAATAAATAAAAAATAAGAGCCAATGGCTCTTATTTTTTATTCTTATTTTCTTCTGGTTGTTTTTTAAGTTCTATTATTTCTTCTATTAGTTTACCTAATTTATCTTCTATTTGAGAGAGTATTTCTTCATCTTTCTTTTCTTCTTTTTCTTCCTCCTTATCTTCTTCTTGGATTTCTTCAACATCCTCTTGAATTTCATCAACATCTTTTTCAATTCCCTCTACATCTTCTTGGATTTCTTCCACATCTTTTTGAATTTCATCAACATCTTTCTCAATTCCTTCTACGTCTTCTTGAATATCTTCAACGTCACGAGCGACAGCATGCAATTTTCTTGTTTGGCGATTAACTGTCATTTGTATAAATATGGATAAATAAATAGCCTCTAAAGACACAATGGTAGTCACGACGAGCAGTATTTGCTCAAATGGTACACCAAAAAAATATAGCACAAATGATGCTATAAATAATATAGTATGTATAAGTAGAGATTCTGTTGAACCAATAAAACGAGTGGCTCTTATGGCCACTTTTTCTACTCTATCCAATGATTTTTTCTTAAAACGGTGTATCATTACAAGCTTTATTATACACCCTTTTTCTGTTATAATAAAGCAATTATGGAAACAAATATAAACACACCAAAACAGTCTAATTTCGTTAAGGTTTCTATTATTATTGCTATTGTTATAGTTATGAATTTATTTTTTAATTTTACTGCTTCTCTTGTATACAAAGAACCAGTTCATGATTCTTATGTAAAGCCCGAACAAGTTATGGAAGTTATAGTGACAAAAGACAAGTGTGTTTCTATTGGTGGTCAGTGGAGCGAGAATGCATACCCAAACCCAGATTTAAAAGGTAAGACAGAAGTGCAGGGTTATTGCAATGAGAATTACACAAAAGAGATGAATTATCAAAATGATAGAAAGGTTTATGAAAAGAAGGTTTTCATCACGCTTATTATTCTAGGAATTATATCTTTAATTTTTGGAGGATTTGTTAGTATTTCAATTTTATCTATTGCTTTTGCTTGGGGAGGAGTACTTTCACTTATTATTGCTTCAATGCGTTATTGGTCACAAGCTGATAATCTAGCTAAAGTGATAATTCTCGCCTTGGCACTCGGTATTCTCATATGGTTAGCAGTAAAGAAATTTAATAAATAAAAATATAGATATATGGAATTATTTGGCTCTGAAATTTTGAATAGTAAAGATAAAAATGAAACAGAAGAAATTTCTAAAACTGAAATTCAGAATAAATTTCAGGAGTCTTTTAAAGAAGATAATGTTTTAGATAATTTTAATAATCCTAAAAAGTTAAATAATAAATGGGATGATTATTTAATTTATTATAACTCTCTTTCTCCTAGTGGTTTAGGATATAGTATTTTCAAAATAGAGGCGGGTCTTCATCCATGGAATAATAAAATAGAGGGTAGGGTATTTGATTTTGTTCTTTCAAATGATAAAAATAAAAAAGATTTTTCAGGTTTACGATTTACAGAAAGGAAAGTTGATGGAGAAGAATGTTTAGATTTACACCATAGAAGAATTGAATCTGAAACAAAAGAAAAATTTGGTATATCTGGAATTGATTTTTTCCAAAAAGCTGAGGATTATTTATCTATTCTAAAAAAGAATAGTATTATAAAAGTAGATAAGATAAAAGCAGAAACATCTCAATTTTCTGTAGTATCATGGTTAAAAAAGGTAGGTTTTGATTTTTTAGATAAAAATAAAAATGAATTGGTTAAATATTTTAAATACAACAATGATATTCCATTAATTGATGATAATGGGAGATTTATACTAAATGATGATTGTATGCTAATTCCTTTTGAAGACTGGAAACATGGTGGGAGTAAGGACCCATATATCATTCATAAATCTTTTTTTACAGATTCTCAATATAAAGAACTTCGAGCAAGATATTATAAAGATGGAAAAGGTGAAAATTTAGGAAAGAAAGTTTTAATTTTAGATAAAAAAAATAAAAGAGATGGAGCTGGAGATGTAATATATGATTTAGTTGAAGCTGGAGTTATGCCAAGATTTATATTAGAAAAAGAAATAAAATAAATATATGAAAAATTACGATCACAAAAAAATAGAAAAAAAATGGCAAGGGGTCTGGGAAAAAAGTAAAATTTATGAAGCCAAAACTGGTGGTAAGGGCAAGTCTTTTTATGGACTTATAGAATTTCCATATCCATCTGGTGCAGGACTTCATGTAGGTCATATCCGTTCAAATACTGCTATGGATATTATTACTCGTAAGCGTCGAATGGAAGGATATAATGTGCTTTATCCTATTGGCTGGGATGCTTTTGGCTTGCCGACTGAGAATTATGCTATTAAGATGGGTATAGATCCTGCCAAGGTAACTAAAACAAATACAGATATCTTTCGTAAACAATTAAAATCTGTTGGTTTTGGTTTTGATTGGTCAAGAGAAATAAATACAACTGATCCTGGTTATGTTAAATGGACTCAATGGATATTTCTACAAATGTATAAAAAGGGGTTAGCTTATAAAAAAAGGACAGAGATAAACTGGTGTGAGAAATGTAAAATAGGGCTTGCTAATGAAGAAGTAGTAGCGGGAGTTTGTGAACGTTGTGGAGGTTCCGTTGTAAAAAAAGAGAAGGAACAATGGATGCTCGCTATTACTAAATATGCAGATAGACTTGATAAAGATTTAGACGACGTAAATTATTTAGAGAAAATAAAAATTCAGCAAAGGAATTGGATTGGGAAATCGCAAGGGAGTGAAATAGAATTTAAAATTAAAGATTCTTCATTAGGGATTAAGGTATTTACTACTCGAGCCGATACCATTTTTGGTGCGACGTATGTGGTAGTTGCTCCAGAACATGAATTAGTTACAAAATTAAAATCACAAATTTCTAACTTAAAAGAAGTGGAGAATTATATTAAAGAAGTTAAAAATAGACCAGATATTGAAAGAATGGCAGACGATAAAGAAAAGACTGGGGTAGAACTAAAAGGAGTAAAAGCTATAAATCCAGCAAACAAAGAAGAAGTTTCTGTTTGGATTGCTGATTATGTATTGGCTACTTATGGCACAGGAGCTGTAATGGCAGTTCCAGCTCATGATGAAAGAGATCTTCTATTTGCAAAGAAACATTATTTGTCAATTAGACAAGTCATTGCACCTCATTTTATTGAAACAGCTAACCCTCCTATTCTAGATAAGCCAACAAAACGTAGAAAAACTGTACATGTTATTTTAGAAAGAAAAACTGATGGAAAAATTTTAGTTTTAGATTGGATAGGTAAGGAATGGGGAACACGAAACCCACATACGTTTATAATAGGTGGAGTGGAGAAAGATGAAGATATTGTAGAAGCAGCAAAAAGAGAAGTAGAAGAAGAAACAGGGTATATTAATTTTACTCATGATAAAAGTAATGATTTATTTCTACATACTGAGTATTATGCTGCACATAAACAGGAAAATAGATATGCCGATATCACTTTATTACATTTTATTTTAAAAGATGAGAAACAAAGAGTAGTAGATAAGGAAGAATTAAAAAAACATACTCCTATTTGGATAGAAAAGAAAGATTTATTGAATTTTATAAACGTTGTAGATGGTCCTTTTGAAATTAATTGGTTTAATAATGGACCAATTGCTCTCACAGAAGAAGGATTACTGATTAATTCGGGAGAGTTTAATGATTTAACTTCGGAGGATGCTCGTGAAAAAATAACTGAAAAAGTTTCCGGGAAAATTGTTACGAAATATAAATTGCGTGATTGGGTATTTTCAAGACAGAGGTATTGGGGTGAGCCAATTCCGATAATTCATTGTGCAAAATGTGGTTATGTTCCAGTACCAGAGAGGGATTTACCCGTAGTTTTACCTAAGGTAAAGTCTTACGTACCAACGGATAATGGGGAATCACCCTTAGCTATAATTTCTAAATGGGTGAATACAACTTGTCCTAAGTGTAAAGGTAAAGCAAAGAGAGAGACAGATACGATGCCAAACTGGGCAGGAAGTTCTTGGTATTTCTTGCGTTATACAGATTCAAAAAATAAAAAAGAATTTGCTGGGAGAATTGCATTAAAATATTGGATGAAGAATGGAGTTGATTGGTATAACGGAGGTATGGAGCACACGACTCTTCACCTACTTTATTCTCGTTTTTGGCATAAGTTTTTGTATGATCTAAAGTTGGTTCCCACATCGGAGCCTTATATGAAAAGAACTTCACATGGAATGATACTAGCGGAAGGTGGAGTAAAAATGTCTAAATCAATAGGGAATACAATTGATCCGAAAGATATAGTGAATATTTACGGAGCAGACACTTTGCGCATATATGAAATGTTTATAGGTCCATTTGATCAGTCAGTCGCATGGTCGACTGAGAGTATAATCGGTTCACGAAGATTTCTTGATAAAGTTTTTAGGTTATCTCAAAAAGTAAATAAAAATAATTCTTCAAAAGAATTACAAAATGTACTTCATAAAACTATTAAAAAAATTGGGGAAGATATTGAGTCAATGAGTTTCAACACAGCTATCTCTTCGATGATGATATTGGTGAATGAGATGGAAAAAGCTGTAAATATAAATGAAAAAGATTTTAAGACATTTCTTCAGATTTTAGCTCCGTTTGCCCCACATATTACTGAAGAGATTTGGTCTAAATTAAGAGAGAAAAAGTCCATACATAAAAGCTCTTGGCCTAAGTGGGATGAGAAGAAAATAGTGGATGAAACTACTACAATAGGAGTTCAGATAAATGGCAAGGTTCGCACCGAGATAAGTATATTAAAAGATATTGGAGAAGATGAGATAAGGGCCTTAGTTTTAAAGGATAAAAAGGTATTAGAATGGATTGGTGGAGCACAAGTTAAACGTATTATTTATGTGAAGGGGAGGATTGTGAATATTGTGGTCTAGTATTATCTACTTTTATTAAGTATAATACATTTATTAGTAATCATTAGTAAAATTATAAAAAGATATGGAATCAAAAAGAATAGAATTTTTTAATAAATTGTCATTCGTTACATTATTGGGTACTCTGTTTTTGTCTTTGTTTTTCTTCATCCCTTATGTTCCTGTTACTCTTGAAGCAAGCAAGGGCTTTCTGCTTTCTGTAGGAACGACATTATCAGTTTTCTTTTGGTTGATTTCAAGACTCGGTGAAGGTAAATTTGTATTTCCAAAGGATAGACTAATTCTTTTTGCAGGAATAATACCATTGATATTCTTGGTTTCATCGTTTTTCTCATCATCTCTTTATATATCACTTTTTGGTAGTGGTTTTGAGATGGGAACTTTTGGTTCAATGTTAATTCTTTATGTTATTTTCTTTTTGTCCTCGATGTATTTTCAGACAGAGAAGCGTTTATGGTATTTCTTTGGAGCTCTTTTCTTGGGAGCATTGATACTTGCTGTGTTTGAATTACTTAACATGTTTGTTGGATTCGGACGATTTGCCCCAGGATTATTACAGGGTATATCTTCTGGAAACCTTGTAGGAAGTTGGAATAATTTTGCTTTACTTTTTGGACTTATCGTCTTGTTGTGCCTCTTCACTATTGAATTTTTGAAAGTCAAAAAATCATATCAAATCTTAGAATATTTTTTGTTGATAGTTGGATTGTTTTTCCTAGTGGTTATAAATATTCCATTGGTATGGTTATTGGTAGGAATATTTTCAGTAATTATATTTGTATACAGTGTTTCAATTCAACATGCTGGTGTAAAAATAGTTCATGGAGGAGGAGATTCTAAAAGATTTCCATTTGCATCTCTTGTTGTTGTATTTGTTTGTCTTTCATTCTTAGTGGGTAGTAATTCTTTGGGTGGATTAATTTCTAAGTATGTAAATCTTTCAAACCCAGAAGTTCGTCCATCTCTTGTAACAACAGGACAAATTGCTTTAAAATCTATTAAACATAACCCTTTCTTTGGAACAGGGCCGAATACTTTCGGTCTTGATTGGTCACTATGGCAGCCTAAAGAAATAACTCAAACGATATTCTGGAATTCTGATTTTACTAGTGGTTATAGTACTTTATCTACTTTCGTTGTTACTACTGGAATCTTAGGATTCTTATCATGGATTGCATTTTTTGTTATCTTTGTTATGAGAGGGATTCAATCTTTACGTGTTGCACTTAAAGATCCACTTTCTAATTACTTTATATTGACTACGTTCATGATTTCTCTATATTCATGGATTACATTTATTATATACACACCCAATATTTTAATGTTGATGTTGGCATTCGCTTCAAGCGGTATATTAATTGGAATACTTGTTTATAAAAATGTTATAGAAGTTAAAGAAATTTCATTTTTGAATGATCCAAGAAACAGTTTCTTCGCAATTCTTTCATTAATGGTTTTGATGATTATTACTCTTTCTGTTACATACTTGTATGTTGAGAAATTTACTTCAGTTATGTATTTCTCTAAAGGTTTAAATACAAATAATACTATGGAGTCATTAGTTGCATCAGAAAGAATGCTTGTGAATGCTGTTTCTCTTGATAAAAATGATGTTTATTATCGAACTCTTTCCCAAATATATATAGCTGAGATAGGAGTTTTAGTGAACGATGATAAAGTATCTCAAGATGCATTAAAATCTAATCTACAACAATTGATAAATTTTGCTCAAAATAGTGCCACTCTTGCCGTTAGTCAAAATCCAAAGCAGTATCTAAACTATGTTAACTTGGCGAATGTCTATGCTTCACTTGTTCCTCTCTCTGTTGAGAATAGTTATGAAAGTGCTATGACTTCATATACAAAAGCTCAAGAGTTAGCACCTAATAATCCTTCTATCATTTTGGCTAAGGCTCAACTAGAGGTTGTTAAAAAGAATAATGATGCTGCCCGTAAACTTATACAACAAGCTCTTGATTTAAAACTTAACTATACAGATGCATTATTCCTATTAGCTCAGATTGAAACCAATGAAGGAAATACAGGGGCTGCCATAAAACAAGTAGAACGTGCTGCACAAATAAATCCAAATGATGCTACAATTTTCTTCCGTTTGGGATTGTTGCATTATAATAATTCTGAATATTCAAATGCTGTCAGTTCTTTTGAACAAGCTGTATTGTTGGATAATTCTTACTTGAACGCTCGTTTCTTCTTGGGACAAGCTTACCAAAAAGTTGGACGTACAGGAGAAGCTTTAATTCAATATAATATTTTAGGTAAAGTTTTGCCTGATAATGAAGATGTTAAAAAAGCAATTGAATCTTTGTCTAAATTTCCTGAACCTACAACTCCTGCCGTAACTACGACAGATATAACAGCCACAAAGACAACAGATACAACAAAGTTACCAGTAAAGAAATAATAGTTTTAATTGATGCCTAAAAGAATTCTAACATTCTTCAATAAAGAATTTAATGGGATAAACGAAGCCGCCTTATTGCTTGGCGGTTTCGCTTTTCTCTCGCAAATTTTAGGACTTATACGTGATAGAACATTAGCAAGTATGATAGGAGCAGGTTCCACTCTTGATGTTTATTATGCAGCTTTTCGTGTACCTGATTTTATATATATATCTATTGCGTCCCTTGCTTCTGTAACTGTTCTTTTGCCTTTTTTAATTGAGAAAATTAAAGGGGAAGATAATAGTAAAGCAAAAAGTTTTTTAAATAATGTATTTAGTGCATATATGCTTTTCATGATAGTTGTAAGTATTGTTATTGCTATTTTGATGCCGTATATTGCGAAATATATAGCTCCTGGATTTTCTTCATCACAAATGGCTTCTCTTGTAGTGGTTAGTCGTATCATGCTTTTGTCTCCTATCTTTATAGGATTATCTAATTTAATTGGTTCGGTCACACAATTGTTTAGAAACTTTTTTATATTTTCATTATCACCAATTTTTTATAATTTAGGAATTTTATTTGGAATAATATTTTTATACCCAGTTTTTGGAGTTTATGGATTAGCTTATGGAGTAATATTGGGTGCGATATTGCATTTGTTAGTTCAAGTACCAGTAGTTGTTCGTCATGGGTTATTTCCTAAAATGATTTATAAAATAAATTGGAGGGAAATATACAGTGTTACAAAACTTTCAATTCCTAGAACAATTGCTTTATCTTGTAATAGTTTAGCTTTTATTTTTCTTATTGCTATGGCTTCTACTCTCAAAGAAGGATCTATATCTCTTTTTACATTTTCTTTTAATTTGCAGTCAGTTCCGGTAGGTATTATAGGTATATCTTATTCTGTTGCCGCTTTTCCTATACTTGCAAAATGTTTTTCAAAAAAAGATATGGATAATTATATTGGAAATATTATAGGAGCAGCAAAACAAATAATTTTTTGGTCATTGCCGGTTATAGCTCTTATAATTGTACTTCGTGCTCAAATTGTTCGTGTTATTTTAGGAGCAAATACTTTTACTTGGGCTGATACCAGACTCACAGCGGCGGCGATAGCATTATTTATAATATCTCTTACTTCGCAGAGTTTAGTTCTTCTTTTTGTCAGGGGGTATTATGCTGCTTCAAAAACAAAGAAACCATTAATTATAAATGTTGTCTCTTCTTTTATGATAATTATTTTTGCATATATAATTTTATATATATTCAAAACATATCCTAATATTTTAAATATATTAGAAGGAATACTTCGTGTAAGATATGTTCCAGGTACTATTATGCTTGCCTTACCTCTAGCTTACGCCTTGGGATCACTGCTTAACTTTTTTTTGATTTGGACTATGTTTAAAAAAGATTTTTTAAAAAATAAAGGAAACATGTTATATAGAACTTTTTTGGAGAGTTTATTAAGTGCAATTACAATGGGCTTCTTTTCATATTTATCATTAAATCTTTTTAGTAGTATTTTAGATCTAGATACTTTTTGGGAAATATTATTACAGGGATTTATTTCAGGAATTATTGGCATAGGAACAGGAATATTTATTTTGTATATTTTAAAAAATAAAGAATTATTAGATATTGTGAAGGTTTTAGGTCATAAATTTTCTGACAAAAATATTATTGCTCCAGAACAGGGAGAATTATAATCCTTTCATTTTAAGGCTTTTTTTGTTAGTATAAGTGTATGCAGAATATCAAAAACATACGCAATTTTTCTATTATTGCCCATATTGATCATGGTAAGAGTACTTTGGCTGATAGAATGCTTGAAGTTACAGGGACTATAGAAAAACGTAAGATGAAAGACCAAGTACTTGATTCTATGGAGCTTGAAAGAGAGCGTGGTATTACTATAAAAATGCAGCCTGTAAGAATGCTTTGGCATCCTTTAGGTTCCTTACGAAGTGAAGGGCAGGAGGAATATATTTTAAATCTAATAGATACTCCCGGTCATATAGACTTCTCATATGAAGTATCACGTGCTTTAAAGGCCGTAGAGGGCTCTATATTGCTTATAGACGCGACACAAGGTATTCAGGCTCAAACTCTTACTACTCTCCAAATGGCTCGTGATGGAGGACTTGTTATTATTCCAGTCTTATCAAAAGTAGATTCTCCTCTTGCTATGGTTGATGAAGTTCGTATGGAGGTAGCAGTTCTTCTCGATATTGATCCAGATTCAATTTTGCTTGTTTCTGGTAAAACAGGATATGGAGTTAAGGAATTATTAGAAGAAGTAATTAAAAGAATTCCACCACCACAGCATTCAAATTTTGATGTCTTGAAAACTGATGGAGCTCAGGCGCTCGTTTTTGATTTCAAGTATGATAATCATAGGGGTGTGATAGTTTACGTACGAGTAGTAGAAGGGGAATTCAAAAAAGGAGAGTTGTTACTTTTTGCAGTTTCTGCTGAAAAGTTTATATGTCTTGAGGTCGGAACATTTTCTCCAGAAGAAGAACCGAGAGACAAGATTTCTACGGGAGAAATTGGTTATATTGTTACTGGTATCAAAAAACCAGGTATCGCTTCTGTCGGAGATACTGTCACTTATGTAAAAAAGCCAGCTTCTGCTCTTCCTGGATATATGAATCCGAAACCTGTGGTATGGGCATCTGTGTATCCTGAAAGTCAGGATGATTTTCCAAACTTAAAACAAGCTTTGGGGCGCTTACGTTTATCTGATTCCTCTTTTTCATACGAAGAAGAGTCTTCTGGTTCTTTAGGGAGAGGATTTCGTTGTGGATTTCTTGGAATGCTTCATTTAGAAATTATTGCTGAAAGATTGAACAGAGAATTTGATCTAGAGCTTATCATAACTATGCCTTCTATTACTTA
>Ga0302292_1002783_pt1 | contig 10263 bp, 12 predicted proteins | sample III_Fen_N2_1_FD_194553 | JGI IMG/M metagenome (GOLD analysis project Ga0302292, IMG submission 194553) | Peat permafrost microbial communities from Stordalen Mire near Abisko, Sweden - III_Fen_N2_1 | ecosystem: Environmental > Terrestrial > Soil > Wetlands > Permafrost | place: Sweden: Abisko...
TTTACCGGCTAAAATTTAACGGAATATATACTGTCCGGGGGGGTACCACGAATTGAGATAAAGGTTTACTGGTTCTCAAAATTATTTTCAAATAATAATTCTATCGTATTGTATTATCTAATACTTTATCTTGAGCGAAGGCATAAAAAAATCCCCACATTTTCAGTGCGAGGATCTTTATGAATCTTCTAATTCCGAATTAAATAATTATGGGGCAAGCCTCTCGGGGCGCCTACAAAGAACCCGATAAAGGTAGCTATCCATGAAATGATTAAGGAATATATCTTTTACCAAGAACCAGTTTATCGCCTGAGTCATCCACTTCATAAAACTGAGGTTTCCGAGGTCCGTTACCTTCTACATGGTGAACAGAGTATAAGCGTTTACCTTCGAAGGTGGTAAAAACCATGCCATGACCCGAATTGTCGCCTTTGAAAGCATCCTTTTCCTGTAACCATGGTCCTTTGATACTTCCGGAGGTGGAATAAGCAATGCCTTGTGCATAACGGTTCACACCCCAACTCGACCACAACATACCGAGTTTGCCGGTTTTTGTGCGGAACATTTGCGGTCCGTCAGTTACCCAACCCGGCATTTTCAGGCCAAAAGTGGCTTCGCCAATGCTGCTCATTTCTTTCGACCAGGGAGCTTCACTAGCGCGGAACATGGTGGTTGGTTCGGCAGTCCGGTGGGTCAGGTCTTTCGATAGTGGCATAAAATCCATGGTTCCGTCAATTAGTTGTGTCCATTCATGAACGAAAATCATATAGGTGGTGTCTTTCTCCTGATAAAGGGTGCCATCGATGATGTCCCAGTCTTCAGGCCCCAGGCAAAAATCGTGGTCGGCAACCAATGGATTGAATGGTCCTTCTGGCGAATCGGCTACTAAAAGTTGTGTCTGGTTAGTTGGCACATTGTAGCGGCGCGGAACATTTTCAATCAGTTTGCTGTGGTCGCTCCAGGTGCCGGCTAAATAAAATTTATTGCCAATGCGATGAATTTCGGCAGCCGCCACAAACAGCCCATCCAGGTTCCCTTCAGGTTAATGATGGAGTAGGGGCCTGTCCACATTTTCAGGTCTTTACTTTTGTATAGGCGGCCACCAGTTCCTGTCAGGTAATAGGTATGCGATTTTTCGTCGGGATAGATAAACGGATCGCTCATAGAAAGGTCGTCGAGCGAAACTGTTTGAATTGTTGGTTCCGGACGTGGTGGACGAGGTGCCGGTGCCTGTACACCAGTGCCTGTAGCCGGACGAGGTCCGCCAAAATTTCGCTGTCCGGGATCGGCCGGAGGCGCCTGTTCACCGGGAACAACACTTTTGTCGGAGTTTGTGCTGTGGTCTGTTTTGGATTGAATGACAGCGTAATTAATGCGGCACACGCTGCGATCATTGAAAATCGAATAAATCTTTTCATGTGTTTATAATTTGTTTTTTAATTGCCACATGCCTGCCTGTTGGTAGACAGGGAACTCGCCATTGAGAATTATGCCTCTGTGTCGCGATAAATCGGGATGGCTCGTTTCATGGGTTTAGAATTAATTATTTTATTTCTGAAGATTTGATGATTCAAATTTAAGTAATAAGTATGAAAATTAGTTTTTCTTTTTCAAGCTGATAAGGTAAACGCCTGCAAGGATTAATCCCATGCAGATCAGATGAAGCAGTGTAATTTTTTCGTCGTCGAGAACTCCCCAAAGAATGGCAAAAACGGGAATGATGTAAGTAACCGACGATGCCGCAACAGCAGTGGAATGTCGTATCAGGGTATTCATCAGCAACATAGCCATGGCAGTACCCACAATGGCGAGGGTGGCCAGTGCCAGCAAATGGATGGGCCAACCGGGACTTGCCGCCACGGGAGCCAGATCGGTTGTCAAAAGGTAAACCAATGCTACCGGACCAATAAACAGAAACGACACCGATGTAACCTGAATACCGCTCAGGTGACCAAGCTTGGCTTTAATCTGATTGATGCTGATGGCATAAAAAAAGGTAGCCAGCACAATGTAAAAGGCATAGCTATTTACCGTTCCCAGATGAAATCCTTCTCCGGCCAGAATGAGCCCAGCCGCGCCCAGTAACCCAAGAGTTAAACCTGCAATTTGCATCCACCTAATTTCTGTTTTGTGAAAAAGTAAGCCAACAAGTAAGGTAAAAACCGGGGTAAGCGAATTGAGCATTCCGGCCAGCGAGCTGTTGATCTGTGTTTCGGCTTTCATAAACAGGAAGGCGGGAAAAAACTGCCAATAAAACCGGCAATCAACAGGCTTCTCAGATCTTTTTTCTGAAGGCTTTTCAAATTGCGAAGCGACAACGGAAGCAAAACCAGCGATGCCAGTAAAATGCGTAAAACACCTGCCTGATCCGGACTGAAACTTTTTAATCCGATTTTCATCAGGATAAAGGAACTGCCCCACACAAACGCAAGCAACATTAAAATGCCAAACTGAAACGAGCGTTTTTCCCAGATCATGCAGGATAAGTTTTAGGGTGGAAAGATAATGGAAAAGATGGAGCGTGGAAAAACCTTATTTTTTGGATTTAACCTTAATAGGAAAATGGTAATGCAATTATCACGAACTTAATTTACCTTATCAAACTATAATTCATCAATAAGGTAAATAAGGTAATTGATGCGGGTTGTTTTTAGCTACTAAGGTTTCAGATGAATACAAAAAAGGTTTTTTAATTCAGCCCTGAGTCGTTATAACATGCATTTACTTGAGCTATATGGTATTTTCTAAACCTTATTTTTCAGAATTCACCTTAGTAGAAAAATGAAAATGAAAAATCCCAACCTTATTTACCTTATTGTTTCAAGGCTTCCTGATAATGTTTCAGAAATTTTTCATACTCCTCCGCAAAACTAACTTTCCGGTGATGTTCCGGTTGATTTAAAATGTATTTGCAAACCTTGTCAACATCTGATTTCGAAACAGAAAACGCGGACGCTGATTGTTGCCATTTAAAAGGCACTGGTGTGAGTCTGTTTTCATTGATAAAATTTTCTGAGCTGGATGCAACAATTGAAGCCAATTCTTCTTCAGATAATTCAGGCGATTTTGAGATTAGAAAGTGAACATGATCTGGATTGGCGTAAATCGCGTATAGTTTCGACGAATTTCTGTTCACAATTCCGGTCATGTATTTTTCAATTCTGATTCGGCTTTTCTCCGGAATTAAAGGTGCGCGGCCATAAGTGGTAAAAACAAAATGCGTGTAAATATTATTGAATTCAATTTTCATTTCAATAAGGTAAATAAGGTGGTGGAACTTCTTGTTAATGTGCTACTAAGGTTTAAATGAATAAAAATAAGGTTTTTTAAAACCAAAGACAATCCTGAAAATGATAGATTAAATCCTCCGGTAAAGAACTGAACAAAAGTTTAAACGATTTTTTAATATTCACCTTAGCAGCAAAAGGTGATGATGTGGTGCCCAACTTATATACTAAGGTTTAAATAAATAAAGATAAGGTTTTTTAAAACCAAAGGCAATCCTGAATATAATAGATTAAATCATCCAATAAAAAAGCTGAATAAAAGTTCAAACGATTTTTAAGACCTTATTCTTCTATTTTCACCATAGTAGCAAAAGGTGATTTCGAGGTGCCCAACCTTATTTACCTTATTCCGAACTGCCCCATAAAATGGCACAGAAGCATATGACCTGAGGTTAAACGTGGAATTTGTAATTAGCGCTTCTGTTTTGATTCTGTTTTGGGCTCAGGTAGCAAATGTGTGCGAACATGCTTTCTATTGCATCCTCCTGTTTATTAATTAAATTTGACAGAAGTTGAAATGTTAATATGAAAAATTCATACAATGGATCAGGACAATAACAAGGAACCGGAAGCGAAAAAGGAAATCGTTCAGGAGAAAGATAAAAATTGGATTGGTAAAGCAGAAGAATTTATGGACGAAACCGCAGACAAAATATATGAAAGTAAAACGTACGAAAAAGCAGGCAAATCGTTAGAGAATGCCACCATAAAGATTTTCCGTGAGGCCGGAAGATGGTGGGGAAAGTCGGAGCATAACTTTAATATGCAGGAGAAGAAAAAGGATACAAAATAAAATAACCACATCATCCAGAAAAAAAGCTTGCACTTGAAATTTTCAGTCTGTCCAAAAAATATCCCGGAGGGATAAAATGTTTATAGAAAATGGAACATAATAGCTGATGTACAACCCCAGCCGGGGTTGTACAGCTTTCTGATCATCATTTTCTATAAATATATGACCTCTCTGAGGTCTTTCCAGTTTTTGTGAGTTTCTCATGAGACCCTAATTACATTTTTAAAAGTTTAAAAGCATGCGACCATTGGTTGTTTAACATCCCCGGAATACACCACAGCATGCACAAGGGTTCAATCGCACGTGCCGATTGTACTTTCCCAAAATCAGCACTTTCCCAGCCAATTTTTTCAAGCAATGCGGAGACTTCCAGTTTTGCCTTTTCGTTGTTGCCACAGATAAACATGGTTGGTTTGCTTTCAAACTTTGGATCGATCATCAGTGCATTTCCCACACAACTAAAAGCCTTCACAAAATTTGCTTCCGGAAAAGCATTTTGCAGTTGCTCCATCAACGATTCATCAAGTGTTGTAAAAAATTTGATCACACCGTTTTCAGGAGCGGCATTTGCAATCGGATTTGAAGTGTCGATTACTGTTTTGTTTTTCAGGTTTTCAGCACCGGCCATTTTAAGCGCCGATGCAGCAACATCGCCTTTTACCGCAAGAATTACGATATCGCCAAAAGCTGCTGCTTCAGCGAAAGTTCCCACTTCAGATCCTTTTCCATCTCCCGATTTCCATTCGGTTAATTTTTGCGGGTCTCTTGTTCCCATTTTCACGGTGTAACCGTGCCTGATGAGACCCGCACCAAGTGCTTTGGCCACAACTCCCGAACCAATAATTCCTATTTTTTTCATCGCTGTAAAATTGATTTGTTATCTTTCTTTCTATAAAAAATAACATTTAAGGATTCAGAAAGTTTTGCCATTTTTTTTGTGATTTGCCGATACAACCGACTGTCTGCAAAGGTTCGAAAATGAACAATTTAATTGGTTACATGTTAGCTTTTTACATCTAAAATTAAAACCTGAAACAATGAAATTAACTGAAAACACAATTTTAATAACCGGAGGCACAAGTGGCATTGGCTTCGAGATGGCCAAAGAATTTTTAAAGCTGAATAATAAAGTCATTATAACCGGACGTAATGAACAAAAACTGCAGAAAGTAAAAGGAAAATTGGATGGTGTGGTTGCCATTCAAAGCGATGTAAGTAATCCTGATGATATCCAGAAGCTTTATAAACAAGTGGCGAAAGAATTTCCCGACCTTAATATTCTGATTAACAATGCAGGTATCATGTCAAACATCAATTTGCAGGATCACAAATTATCGGCAGATGATTTAACAAAAGAACTTGAGATTAATTTGAAAGGACCCATTTTGATGAATGATGCTTTTCTGCCCCTGCTAAAAGGAAAGAAAAATGCTGCTACAGTAAATGTTTCGTCGGGGCTGGCATTTGTTCCTCTACCCATTGCACCGGTATATTGTGCAACCAAAGCGGCAATTCATTCCTACAGCTTATCATTAAGAGCGCAATTAAGAAATACAACGATTAAAGTGTTTGAATTAGCTCCTCCTGCAACCCAAACAGACTTACTTGCTAATTTTAGTGAAGTAGACATGAAAGGTACCACACTCATGCCCGTTCAGGCTATGGTAGCTGACTTTTTAAAGGGTTTTTCAAATGATAAATATGAAATATGCCCCGGACAATCCAGTCAATTGAAATTTATGAGTCGTTATTTTCCAGGTTTTATTCTGAAACAATTGAGTAAAACAGTGGATAGTATGCATGCTAGCAAATAGGCGAATAACTTATTAAGTTTTGCAACTCATTTAATTTCAGAAATTTTTTCGTTTAATACGACTTACAGCTTACCATTCGTCGCAAACGAGGAGTGGGTTGAGCCGAGGGGGTACTTCCGAAGTACCCCTCCCCACTTCGGAGATGCAACATTGCCTCTCCGAGCAGCAAGCTTGACTCTTTTAATATCAAACTCCGAGCTCCGAGCCGCAAGTTTGAATCTTTTAGTGGCAAATTTGGCACTCCGAGTGGCATTTTTGACTCTTTTTGTGGCTAATTCCGAGCTCCGAGTGGCATGCTCGACTCTTTTAGTGGCAAATTTGGGACTTCGAGCGGAAACGTCGGAGCAAAAAGATCCTCGTTTGGATCTTTTAGATGGAAATTGCCGGTTTGGAAGTGGGTGGGCGAAATTGGTGGCAAATCAACTAAACGGTGAGCTTATTCAGCTATGCGATGCTAAATTTCTGCTAACAGGCGATCAAAGTCAGCGGAGTGGGGGAGGACTGGTTCGGAGGGACGACAAAGACTTTCGGGAGGCAGCGGAAAGGGTTCTGTTAGGGGTCGGTATGCTTTGGAGGCGCTGACTAACGAAAAGGATGCTGTATGGTCGTGACATGTCCTGACCATACAACATCCTTTTCAACAATAAATGAATATTTACATTTTTCTGAAGGACACTTATGAAACTGAATTGCAAATGAAAACTCCAATAATTCCAAAGTAATTTCAGTCCGAATACCACATTTCGGACAAGTCGTTGGTTGATCCCCCATCAAGTAAATATCAAAACTATTCATTTTCAAGTTGCAATAAAAAATTACTGATTGACTTTAATTCTTTCTTTGGCGGATCAATACATCTTATTATTTCTACCGATTCAAATTCGTACCATGAATAATCATCCAAATATTGATGAAACTTGAATTTCTTAATACCGACTTGATCGGGATAAAAATATTCCTGATCAATCATGTTTTTACGAATCTTTTGGTCTATTTCTTCAATGGAGAGTTTATCTGGATTTGAGAAAAGTTTGCGTCCAAACTTTTTCCAGTTTCCAGAATCACGATGCAGATAGTTAAAACGGATTACTTCACCCATGGCTTTTTTTCCAAAGGAAGGAAGCTTAGGAAAGAAAGTCAACGGACTATCAGTCACGTTTTAGTTCAGAACATCAAATCCGATTTCTTTTAAATAATTGAAAGTTGAATTGTAATAATCCGGATTTCTTGTTGGATCTTCAATGTCTCCAGAAGGAACAACGATTACCATACCTTGTCTGGCTCGGGTAAGTAGCACTCGATAAGCATTCTTTAAATATAGTTTCCTTTCGGCTTTATGAATATGATTCCATTTTGAGCCAACAAAAGAATATTGTTCCCATCCATTTGGTGAAAATCTGAAATCACCGTCCCATGCTACGCAAGCCCAATCGAGTTCTAACCCTTGAACATGAAACTCAGTTGCAACATCTTCTAAATAATAAGAAGAACGGACATCTTCTTTGTCATCCAAAAACCAATGAATCGGATCGATTGGTGATTTAACATCAATTGCATAAGGTTTTAATCGTTGTGCTTGTGAGGAAACAACAATACCGTATCGTTCTGTTCCACGCGCCTTTATTTTTAACCATTGTTTAGCTTTGGTCAAATTACGAGTGATCACAATTGGATACTTTTCTTTCAATTCTTGAAGTGTATTCTTCGCATTCTTATCATCTAAATCAAGGATTTGCTTTACTAGCAAAGAAACATTTTCAGCGCGGAAGGAACGCATAGAAACGGCTAGATGTAACGATTGTGAATAGTCAACATTGGGGCGTAGTTTGATCTTTTTGAGAATATTTTCCGCATTGTATTCACTATCAGTTAATCGATCAGAGATATAAATTTTCCAATTTGGGAAAGAACGTTCGAGAGCTTCAATCCATTCGCTAATTCCTGCCTCGCCGGTATTGATTTCTTGTCCACCACCAACTAAGCATACCACTACTGCCCAATCTGGATGACGATCTAAACATGAAATAAGAAATTCCGGCTCGGACATTGCGAAATCTGGAATTCCTTTTTTCTCTCGCATAAATTTTGCTGTTTGCTCTAATGTCCAAGCTCGCTGAGCTTCATCAAAAAGAGCAACGTGTTCAATTGGAGGAGAACCATCTTTTAATCCTTCATCACGGAAATGATGAACAATTTGAATGAAAGCTTTCACATCACTTCGTGCGGTACTTTTCTTAATCTTTTCTCCTTTATCTTTTGCTCGTATAACTTTATCGCGAGCCAAAGCTTCCTGCAAAATGGCCACTAAAGGTCCATTGCCAGACAGAAAAACACTATAAAGCTCATCCTCCTTGTTAATGTGTGTTGTTGCAATATTTAGTCCAACCAATGTTTTGCCTGCACCGGGAACACCAGTAACAAAGCAAATCGCCTTTTCCGATTTTTCTTTTGAATAACGAATGATTTCAGAAACGGCTTCTGATGTTTGGCTAAGATTTATTGCACTTGCATCACTTCGAGAAATATTGGCAACCGAATGATTGTTATATAGAGCCATTGCTGCCTCTATAATTGTTGGTGTCGGATAATATCTGCCTTGTTCCCAATTTTGAATATCTATGAACTCATCATCTTGACAGAAATTTAATATGCTTTGAATTGCATATAAAAGTGATTCAGAATTGCATCGAATTGGGATAAGTAATTGATCATTCTGAGGTGTAATGACAATTGCAGAATATGGTTCTTTAGCAAGTGTTGCGATTAAAATTGGGGCGATCAATTTATCATGACTAGTTTCATGGAAGTTTTTCAAGTCCAGAGCATAATCCCAAACCTGATCGATTGAATAAGAATGAAACTCCTTTTCACCTACCTTAAATTCAAGAATAAAAATCACTGATTGAATTACCAAAAGAACATCGATACGCTTTCCCATTCTGGGAATGGAATATTCAAAATAGATTGAGCCCTCGCAACCCTTGAGTATTTTCTTTAGAATTCTTATCTCTACTTTCCAAGCTTCCTTTTGTGTTGTCTCATCCGAGAATTCGCTGTTACTGGAAAGTGCTCCTATAATTTCATTTTCAGAACTATTTAAAAATATTGAAATTGGATTGGAATAATAAGCGCGGTTCATCGATCGGATTTATGGTTAAGCAAATATGCAAAAAATAACTTAGCCATCCATATGTTATAACTCCGTATTTCTGTGGTGTGCACGTCGGCCATTACGGTTCGAGCTTTAATCTTTTTCCCTCACTATGGCCAAACCGGTAGCTAAGTCCGAGGGAGAACTGGGAGTAGTTTTTATTGTTGGCATATCCGGGTGCCTTGCCCCACAAGTACATGGGTTCGAGCACAAACTTGTTTTCAATGGGGAAATATCCGGACAAGTACTGCATGGTAGCGGTATTGGAACCGAACCGTAAATTGGTTCCGTTATCCAAACCCAGTCCGGTGCCAATACCGACCTGCTGCCTGAAACCCGGGAGCGCCGAGGGAAAAAAGTCGGCATAACGATAATCAACAAAAAGCCATCTTTCAGGGCCAACCCGGAAATAAAACTGTGGAATGGCACTCGCGATTATACTTCCCTTTTGGGGGATATCTGTTCCATTCTCACTTAAGTTTTCAGTTATATAGCTTAGATTTCCAATATGCAGACCTCCTCCAATTCCCACCCAGTTCGTTTCAAAATTAGCATATGGAGTAACTCCAAACAAGCTTGTATTTGTAATGTTATTATCGGATAAACGGGTTTCACGGTGATTACCAATCATGACCTTTGCCCCGTATCGAAATTGTTGTTTTAGATCGGGTTTTTCTTCTGTAAATTCAAATGCAACAGCACCAAGGGTATATTGTTGCTTAAAATATTCGGTTTTACTCACCCTGTCGCATCCACTACCTTGTCCGATATCATAGCTGTTCACAAAGTTTCCTGAGCCAAAACCAATTTTAATCGATTGATACTTTTTTACGAGTACCGAATCCTGCTGTCCGGCGGGAAATGTCTGAGCCATGATTATAAACGGTAAAACAAGGACTGAGGCGTAAACCAATCGATAAGGCGAATAATAAAAGTGGCGGATCATTTGGAAACCTAGCAGTACAACAGCCACCGAAAAGGTAATCAGCAAGGCTACTATTTCAGGAAAAACAAACCACGATTGCAGCATCCGGAAGCAAAATAAAAGAAGGAAGAACAGGAAAAATGCCTGTGCCAAACCTAAATCATTTACGGATGAATTGGAAACAGGTTGAACGCTTGTTTTTTCCCTTTTCCAGAGCAACAAGGAAAGGATAAGGATCAAAGGGACCAGAACCAGTTGAGTGACATTAAAAACCGATATCATTTTGCCGCCAC
>Ga0302292_1002786_pt1 | contig 10254 bp, 5 predicted proteins | sample III_Fen_N2_1_FD_194553 | JGI IMG/M metagenome (GOLD analysis project Ga0302292, IMG submission 194553) | Peat permafrost microbial communities from Stordalen Mire near Abisko, Sweden - III_Fen_N2_1 | ecosystem: Environmental > Terrestrial > Soil > Wetlands > Permafrost | place: Sweden: Abisko...
GATAAAATTATAAGCCCTTTAAATTGTAATCTTTGGGATAAAATCGATATTGATTTTGCTGTTTGATTCTCGAAGAGGTAGAGTTATTCAGTAGACCCTACTTAAGTATCGTATCGGCTTTCAATTCTACATTTAAAAGCAGAACGCCTAGTTTTATTAAATTTCCAAAGTTTGGATTGTTTAATAAACTATTTCGTCCTATCACACCCAATCCAGCTAAAACACCTGCATGTTTAAAAGAAATTAACCCTTTGCCTGTCATAGTATCACTATCCCAATATTCATAAGGTGTTGTTGGTATTGGCATTGCTATGATGTTTAATTCTTCTAGTTTTAGCGATAACTCATAAGTTAGTCGAAATACTTCTTTTGAAGCAAAATCGTCAGCAAAAGAATATGGAATAGGAGAGTTTGTCAAAAAAACACTCTTTGGTAATTTTTTTGCAAAGACTAACACCGATTTACAATCGGAATACAAATCAGTCGGATTAAAACCTATTGGAGCATCAACAAATCGATCTACTGAAGCAATTCCACACAAATCAGCTCCATTTTCGAAAACCAAGTCTTTTATTTTCGATGAACGTATCATTTCCTTATCCTTCATCATCAAGTAAAAAACCAGCATCATTTTTTTCGTGAGATACGAACGAGGATGGTGGAACTCCATAGCGTTTTGCAAATGAAGAAGAGAAATAACGTGCATCGGAAAACCCTAACTCATATGCAATTTCTGAAATACGGTATTTACCCGTTTTAAGCATTTCAACCGACTTTTGGAATTTAAGGCTATTGATGTAATCGATTGGTGACATGCCTAGTACTGCCTTCGTTTTTCGGTATAATTGCGATCGACTCATACCTACATCTTTAGCAAGCATTTCAACATCAAAATTAGAATTTGTGATGTTTTCAATAATGTTTTTTGTGATTTCATCAATCAATTTATCGTCAATGCTTTCAGGTAATTTAAAATCGCTAACTATCGATTTTTTCTTACTATATCTACTGGCCAAAATTTCTCTGTTCTTTAAAATTGAGAAAACCTTTTGTTTTAAAACCGAAACGTTAAATGGTTTTACAACATAATCGTCGGCACCTTTTAGCAAACCATCTATTTGATCTTGTGGTAATGTTTTTCCACTGACTAAAATAATCGGAATATGGTTTGTCAATGAATTGTTTTTAAGCTGATTACATAATTCTTTCCCATCAAGAAGTGGCATGTTTATGTCACTCAAAATAATATCTGGTAAAATATCTTGGGCAATTTTTAATCCTTCACGACCATTAAATGCTTCGTAAACGGTGAAATTTTCGGCAAAAACTTCTTTCAAATAACTGGTTAATTCTTTGTTATCGTCAATGATAAGAATCGATTGATTATCATCCGAAGTTTGAATGGTGGAACTAATTGGTTCTTCTTCTATAACGTTTATGTTTCTTGCCGTTTTTTGCATTTCTTGACCTTTTGGAAGTATAACCGTGAATTCAGAACCTTTACTAAGTTCGCTTGAAATATGCAAATGTCCTTTGTTCCGTTTTATAAATGTTCTGCAAATTTGAATACCAAATCCAGATCTATAATCGCTTGATAATAGATTTTTATCAGAAAGAAGTTCCTCTATTTGTTCCTGATTCATACCAATACCAGTATCTTTTACACGAATTTCAATCCACTCTTCTGTTTCATCTATTTTCAATGAAATTGTGCCACCTTGAGGCGTGAATTTTACACTGTTTATTATCAAATTTCTAAAAACGGTGCTTATCATTCTTGAGTCGACAAATGCATATGATTTAGCTAAATATTTTGTCTCAATCACAATCTTTTTATGCATTACCGTTTCATTTACAAGTGATAAAACATCGGCCATCACAATACTTAAATCAATATCTTTAGGTTTGTAGTTTGCCGCATTATCTTTACTAACACTCCACTCCAATAGGTCTGTCATTTGCGTTTGCAATGTGTTTGCTGATACTGAGATTGCATCAATATTTGGTTGCAATTCGGTGAATCCTTTTGTTTTTATTTTTTCGCTCAATAATTTTGCAAATCCTTGCATTGTTGTCAGTGGATTTCTGAAATCGTGAGCAATAACAGTCATTAGTTTATCTTTTACATTTAAGGCTTCTTGCAGTTGATTGTTCTTTATTTCGATAACTAATTGTTTCTCTCGCAAATCTTCATAATGATTTTGAATTGTAATATTTTGTACTGAAAGTGTTTGATTGGTCGATTTTAATTCTTGCGTTTTGGTTTCTACCAATTTTTCAAGCTTCTTGTTTTCGAACTTTATGCTTCGTTCTCGATAAAGAATAATTCCTGTAATGAGCGAACAGAAAAGTAAAATAAATATTGTTTTTGCCCAAACTGTTTTCCACCAAGGAGGCAAAACAATAATGGTTAATTCGAAAGGTTTTTTACTCCAATTTCCATCGCTATTTGTACAAATTAGTTTAAATATATATGTTCCAGGAGGAATATTTGTGTAACTTGTTTTTCTTTCATTACCGGCCTTAACCCATTCTTTGTCAAACCCGTCTAATTTGTATTTGAATTGAATTTTTGCATTATCAACATAATCTAATGCAGAATATTCGAGCGTTATAAATGTTTGATTGTGATTGAGCGTTAATGTTTTATATAACGAAATATCTTTGGTAATAGGACTACCTTCCACATTTGCTTTTTGTTCAATGTCGCGAATGAAAAGCTTAGTTACAAAAAGTGGAGGTTCAATGTTGTAGCAATAATTACTATCTTCATGCAATACTATAAAACCCTTTAATCCGCCAAAATACAAATGACCATCTTTGCTTCGAAAAGCTGCTTTTCTGAAGTATTGCATATCGGGAATGCCCCAATTTTGAGTCATGTTTGTAAACTTGTTTGTTTGGGTAGAAAATTTAAAAACCCCTTTTGATGTTGATACCCAAATATTGCCATGTGAATCTTCTACTAATGCTTTTGATTCCGAATTAGTTGTATTATCAAATTTAAATTCCTTAAAACAATCCGTTGTTTTATCATAACAATCTAATGCATATGCTGCAACCCATATTTTCCCTTTTTTGTCTTCAATTATATCCGAACATGTTGAAATATTGACACCTCTCTTTAGTGAATCGGCCGACAAGTATCTGAATTCTTTATTGTTATTTATCCTCACAAACTCATATCCACCACCTATCCATGCATTCTCGCTATGATCAAAAACAATTTTAGTATTTAATTTAATTAAATCCCATTTAGGAAAAATCTTTCGTAATTCTTCCAATGTTAAAAATTGCATCTTGTTGCAGTCAAAAATCTGAACACCATCATTATACGTATTACACCAAAGTAGATTCTTTACTTTATCAAAATATAATCCATACACATCTTGTGTATTTTTATCGCTTTTGTGAGATTCGAATAAATATTGATTGAATTTCTTCTTTTTTACATCAAAAATATTTAATCCACCATTCCAGGTAGCAACAGCAAAAATATCATCTTTTATCTCATAAATTCCTAATACTGCATTCGATGATAAACCATCATTTTTCGAGAAGTTTACAAATGTATTATCTTTCGGATTATATTGACTAAAGCCGTTTCCATCCGTTCCAATCCATATTTTCCCCGTGTGATCTTCACTGAAACAGCTAACAATATTCCCTGGTAATGCATTTTTATTTGGTGTTTTAAATCGATAGGTTATTTTTGAACTTATGGGACTAAAAACACTGATACCACCACCATGAGTTCCAATCCACATGTTTCCAAGTCTGTCTTTAGAAATATTATCGACGCTGTTACCACAAATAACGTATGGATATTGTGTATTCTCGGAGTAAAAATCGGTTGCTTTTGTTCTTTTATTATACACAACAATTCCATCAACAGAAGTTCCAATCCATAAATTTCCTTCGTTATCTTCCGATATACATGAAAAAACAGACTTAAATTCTTTATTTGTTTTGCTATTTATTATTGGAACTTTTATGAAATTTGATTGATGTGGCTTTTTGCAATATAAGCCATCTTGTGCAGAAACAACCCATACATTTTTTTCACTATCTTCAAAAATACAACGAACTGAAACCGACGGAACGCCACCTTTTTTATTCAAGTAACGAATTATAGATTTTCCATCATTATCTAATCGGCAAAGACCATAATCGCGGGTACCAATCCAAACGGATCCCTCTTTGTCGACGCACAACGCCGAAATATATGGTCCAGGAATTGCCTTTTCGTTTTTTAAATCGGCATTAAATTGCTGAACACTTCCTGTTTTATTATTAACTTTATTTAATCCTATTCTGGTCGCAATCCAAGTATTTCCTTTACCATCAAACACAGTTTGTTCAATATAAAAACTTGTTAAGAGGTCATTTATTTTTGATTTACCTATGAATTGAGTCAATGTATCTTTGTAAATATCATATAAATAAATCCCAGCTAACGTTCCAATCCATAATCGATGATGTTCATCTTCACCAAGAGAATTAACAAAATTTCGTAAGTAGAAATCGCCTGTTTTAAGATCAACTGTTTTGAATGAATGTCCATCAAATTTATTGAGACCATTGTGCGTTGCAAGCCAGGTAAAACCACGACTATCTTCAAAAACTTGTTCAATATAATTATCCGAGATTCCATTGTCGATATTATACGACTTGAATGTAAAATTTTTCGATTGAGAGAATACGCTGTTAATCGTAATGAGCAAAAAAGGGAGAAGGAACTTTCGCATAAAACTGTATGGATAAAAACGTTATGAGTAATTCGGTTTAATAATTACGAATATACCAATTTAAAGGAAATTTAAGAAATATATCAATCATATTTTTTGCAAAAGTATAAAAGAAACAATTAAAATTTAGCCCAATTTTCTGCCTAATATTGTCGTTTTAATGGTCAAATTCATTTATTTAGCTAATTATGAACTACCTTTGCAAAAATTAATTTATAATACTATTATGACATTTGACAATTTAAATCTTATCACCCCAATAAAAGAGGCACTTATAAAAGAGGGATACACAAAACCAACACCAATTCAGCAAGAAGCAATTCCAATCGTTTTAGATGGTAAAGACCTTTTAGGATGTGCACAAACGGGCACTGGAAAAACAGCAGCATTTGCAATTCCAATTATTCAACAATTATATATAAAAAAAGAAGCAGGTCTACTTATTGGTAAACCTGCAATAAAGGCTTTAATTGTAACACCTACACGTGAATTAGCAATTCAAATTGGCGAAAGTTTTTCGGCTTATGGTTGTAATTCTGGTTTACATCATACTGTTGTTTTTGGCGGAGTAACACAACATTCACAAACCGAAGCTCTTCGTAAAGGCGTTGATATTCTTATTGCAACTCCTGGTCGTTTACTTGATCTTATGAAACAAGGTTTTGTAAAACTTTCAACTCTTGAGATTTTTGTTTTAGACGAAGCAGATCGAATGCTCGATATGGGTTTTATCCATGATGTAAAAAAACTTATAGCTGCTTTACCACTAAAACGTCAATCATTATTTTTTTCGGCTACTATGCCTTCGGAGATTATGAAATTGGCTCATACCATACTTAATAATCCCGTAAAAGTTGAGGTAACACCTGTTTCATCAACAGTAGAAATGATAGATCAATATCTTTATTTTGTTGATAGAGATTATAAATCAGCTCTATTAAAAGATATCTTAGAAGATAAAAAGCTCGAAACGGTACTTGTCTTTACTCGAACAAAACATGGTGCTGATAAATTATCTAAATATCTTTCAAAGGCAAATATTCCTTCGGATGCAATTCATGGGAATAAATCGCAAAATGCACGTCAAAGAGCGTTAACTGATTTTAAGAATCGTAAAATCAGAGTATTAGTTGCTTCAGATATTGCTGCACGTGGTATTGACATTGATATGCTTTCGTGTGTTGTGAACTATGAAATTCCAAATATACCAGAAACCTATGTTCATCGTATTGGTAGAACTGGTAGAGCCGGTAAAGAAGGTATTGCAGTATCTTTTTGTGATTCTTCAGAGAGACCTTTCTTGCGTGATATTTGTAAATTGATAGGTAAAACAATTCCTGTTGTCGATAATCATGCATATCCTATTTCCGATACGGCATCATTTGAAGAAGAGAAACCAAAACAAATAGGTACAAGGCAACGTGCTTCTTTTAGTGGAGTTCAACGTTCAGGAAGATCAAGACGTTAAATGTTAAAACGAAGGATAGACATATCCGCGCTGTAAATGAGCTTTTGTTGTAGGAAGTATATATTTGAGGGAAAGCTCTAAAGCTCCTTTCCCTCTATTTTTAAACGTAAACTTTCGATTTGCTACAAAATCGTAGCTTAGTGATACTTTAAAGTCTTGAAATTGCGAACCAATTGACGCAATCACTGATTCTCCAGCTCTATACCAAAGTCCCAAAATTGCATTATATGAATTGTCTTTTGAATCGACAGTTTTTGGTTTAATACTTGTATATGCACCAATATTTAATTGATTATTGAGATTTTGTCTAACCCATAATACATTTGGGAATATTGATATTTGTTGATTTATGTTAAATTTCAATCCTCCATGTATTTTCCAGTTCATCGGTAATCGTGTTACTTCTCCAGTATAGAATGATTGATTAGGCATATTAAGATTTGAAACCGCAATACCTGCAAAAGCATCGAAACTAAGTTTTCGCAAATACGATTGCATTGATGTGTTATTCATAAACCAAAGCATTCCAGCATTAAAGGTTGGAAAATTCTTTGTAAGATTTGGCATACCAAGTGAAGCCTGTATGTTTTTGTCAAATCCAACATCTTGAACATATTGACTTCCCCAATCAAAATTCGCTCCTTGTTTTCGATTTATAAATGATGCTTGAAGTCCGAATGACAGAAAGTGTGACTTTGCAATATGAACACAATGCGATGCAGTTCCCATAAATCCCAAGGTAACTAATTCACCATTACTTCCTGTTGCTTCCCGATAAAAAGAAAATCCAACTCCACTGGAGTTTTCAGAGTTTGGATCTTTCGACATAAACGTTAGCTTCAGCGGAACTAATGCAGTTATTTGACTTAAATTATATGCCGCAAATTCTCTGTTTGTATAGGTTTTATGGTTAACCGTAAAATTTGTATTTTGTTTGTCGGCTGCAAAGGCAGGATTTAAAAATAACGAAGCTGCATAGAATTGTGAAAATACCGGATCCTGACCAAAACTCTTTGTAAAACATTGGCATGCGATTAAGCAAATAAGTCCTATTTTTTTAATGTTCATTGTATCTTGTACTTGTTATTCGATTATCCAAATAGAACCTGCTTTTTCAAATGCTTCTCCATTGAGTGTTACACCTTTTAAAACGTATAAATATTGCCCAGTCGTTTCGTGTCTTTGTGTTCTAATATTTGTACCATCCCAACCTTTTTCTGATAATTCTTTTACCGATGTTGTTTTATAAACAACGTTTCCCCACTGATTCGAAATTACAAACGAAAATCCTTCCTTTGCAAATACATCACCATAAACTCTAATTGCTCGGTCATTTGAATCTAAAGCATGTTTTGATAACGCATTGGGTAGGTAGAATAATGACATATCTGCTAAAACATAATCACCTAATGTGAAATATTTTTTGGTAATCGGTCTAGAACTTGAACTACTTGAATATAGTAAACCAGTACCACTAATTTTACTTGTAATATCAGGATTCTTCTTTAACATATCGTAAGAGCCAACTGAGTCATTTGCCTGTACAACACCAATCATGTCGGGATTTGCAAATGTGTCATCTGATGAATAACTTAACGATAAATTTGCTTGCTTATATGTACCAACTTTTGGCGTCATTTTCCAATATCTCGTTTGTAAAACTCCTTGAGTTAGTTTGCCTTTTGTGAGCGTTAATGACGTTGGATTTACAACATCCATCCCATATACAATTATGCTGTCGCCTTTAATGCTTTGTAATTCACAAGGAGCAAATAATCCACCTTTACCTATTGGAAAATATCTATTTGAAAGTCCTTCGGTAAAAAGTTTTCCATCAACATAAGAATCTGCATTTCCTAAACTTGTGTTTGCTGTAGATTTCAGAAGGAGTGATGTCGTATCAAGCGGTTTCAGTAATCCATCATTTAACTCAAGTTCTTTAGTAATTGTAATACTATTTGTTAGTTTTTTAATTCCACCACCATTACATATTAATGTTGAAAGAATATTATTCTTATGATAAATGGTTTGATTTAAGCCACTTAAAATGAAGGTTCCAGATGAATTCAATTTATTTTGATTATCAAGATAACCTTTTAATTGTATTGTACCAGAATTTTCAATTGTTCCATCATTTTTAGCATCGCCTACAACAGACAGAATTGCTTCACTATCTATAAAAACAGTGGCATTTGTCGACACATACATTTGTGCCTTCATTGTGGTAATGAAAGAAAGAAATGCTAATATGATTACATAATGTTTCATTTTTACTATGTAGTAAAATTATTTTTTAATTTGTGCAGTAGGACTCATTTGTTGCAGCATATCTTGAAGTCCAGCTATTTGTTTCTTAAGCTCATCCATTTGTTTTTGAACATCACTCATTTTTGAAATTTCAGCTTTTGCTTTTTCGCTATCAGTTTTCAATGAAGTAATTTCAGCTGTTTGAGTGTCTATAAGTTTTTGTTGAGCTTTTACAGCTTCAATAAGAACCGCAACGAGGTTAGCATATTCAACTGCTTTATAGCCATCAATTCCAGTGTTAACTAATTCAGGATATACTTTTTCAACTTCTTGCGCAATTACCCCAATTTGTCGACCATCAGCAAAATTTTTATTAGGAAATTCATCTTTTCTCCATTCATAACTAACACCTCTCAGAGAAAGTACTTTTGTTAATGCACTATCAAGAGTTACAATATTCTTTTTCCAACGACGATCTGAAGAATGATAAATCTTATCAGTTTTAAATGTGCCTGCGACCTCAAAATTATAGTTAAAATCGGCAGCACCTGTAGGTACTGTAGTTGTCATTTTTACTTTAGTACCATCACTCCATAAATTACTAGTAACTAATCCAGTAGCTCCAGAATTCATACATGGTACTGCATATTTAGTTAATGATGCTAAACTTGCAACACTAATATCACCACTACCTAATAAAGAAGTTGAATTTATCGTTTTGATGTTTGTTCCACTAACTAATAATGGCTGTGCTCCTAAATTCGTTAATGCTGCACCTGCTGTTACAGCTCCAGTTCCTCCATTTGCTATTGCAACGGTTCCTGTTACATTTGCTGCAGTTCCTGTAACATTTCCTACAATTGGATTCGTTACCGTTAAGTTTGTTAAAGTCCCAACACTTGTTAATGAAGAATTCAATATTGTTGCATTTAACGTATTCCCCGTTAGCGTTCCAGCTGGTGCTATAACTGCATTTGTTGATACTGCTGTTATTAATCCTTTCCCATTAGTGGTTATTGTTGGTATTGCAGTTGATGATCCAAATGCTCCTATATTTGAATTAACAGTAGCGAAGGTTAATGTAGCACTTCCTGGTCCACTTGCTGCAGCATCTCCCGTTAATGCAGTTATGTAATTACCAGTTGCTTGCTTGGTTGCTAAGTCTGAGATTAACGCAACGGTACCTGTGGCATCAGGAAAGGTTATAGTTCTAATAGCCGTTGGTGTCCACGATAATGTTCCTGTAGGTCCGCTATTTTGTAGTACCAATTGATTTGATGTCCCCGATAAATTAAGTGAAGGCATTGTTAATGCTGCTCCTACCGTATTGCTTATTGAAGGAACACCCAAAGCACTAGTAACTAAAATACCATTATTTGCCTTTGCTATCGAGGCTAAGTTGTTTGCTGTTGTTGTATATAATAAGGTATTGATTCCTCCAAATGTAGTTAACCCTGTACCTCCATTAGCTACTACCAATGTCCCGCCTAATGTTATTGCTCCACTAGTAGTTGTTGGTGTTAATCCTGTAGAGCCTCCATTAAATGTTGTAACACCGTTAGCTGCTGTTAATACCGTATTGTCGTAACTAAAGGTACCTGTTCCATTGTTTCTTAATATACCTGCTGCATTAGCTAATCCACCTATTGAGGTTAGATTTGTTGATAATGGCTGTGCTCCTAAATTCGTTAATGCTGCACCTGCTGTTACAGCTCCAGTTCCTCCATTTGCTATTGCAACGGTTCCTGTTACATTTGCTGCAGTTCCTGTAACATTTCCTACAATTGGATT
>Ga0302292_1002791_pt1 | contig 10242 bp, 20 predicted proteins | sample III_Fen_N2_1_FD_194553 | JGI IMG/M metagenome (GOLD analysis project Ga0302292, IMG submission 194553) | Peat permafrost microbial communities from Stordalen Mire near Abisko, Sweden - III_Fen_N2_1 | ecosystem: Environmental > Terrestrial > Soil > Wetlands > Permafrost | place: Sweden: Abisko...
TAGTAACGATAGATATTCCAACGTAGGTTTTCTGTTAGAATTATTGGTAAGACGACTTGTCACTTGGTCTAATATATCGAACTTTATAATGTCATCGTCAATCATCATTAACAACTCCCCCCGATACCGCTTCTTTATGAAGTTCCGGACATAAGATATCCCCATATCGTTTTTAGGCAATACGAGGATATTTTCGTGACCCGACCTTTTATACAAGTCAAAATCTTGAGGTTCTACCACTACCGTGTATTTGATGCCCTGAAGTAAACTGAATGTCTTGCCGTTGGGTCTACTTTTTGATGGTATATATATGTCCATTGCGTTGTACGATTTTACTTAATAACGTTGATTACTTCTTCGTGTCTTCTTTATCAAGTTCTTCATTAACTTTTTTATGAGCGTGAGTAGCCATGTGGCGGTCGTATTCGTCTGAATGTCTCGAAGCTTTATCTTCATCAGTTTTGGCATGCTTAGTAGATTCATCCAAATGTGCATAGGCTGCGTCTTTGTGGTCGGCTGAATTGTAAGTCTTTTCATGCTTCGCATTTTGAGTTGCGTAAATAGCCTTACCACTTTTGGTGTGTCCTATGACGGTTCCGCCTTTACTGCCTTCGCCAGCTTTTTCAATCATTGAATCACTTTGTTCAAAACCGAATCCCTTCATAATTGCCGCTTTTCGGTTAGTTTGTTCTTGTTTAATGTCTTCTCCGTCGTACATGATTTTATTTGTTAAGTTTATATTTTTCAGCGGCTTTGTCTACCGCATATTTGAATCCTTCAATCACTGGTAATAACGTTGGGTCTAATGTGACCAATATCTTTTCTAATACAATTCGGCGAGCTTTAATGCCCGATAAATATGTTTCAAATTCCAGCTTGTTCATATTCTACAAGAAATTAAATTTGAACCCTGTTGTCATTTTGGTAGCCCCTAATTTAGCGAGCCAAAAGCTTGAAGAAATATCATCATGTTCGCCTACAGACTCAAGCCCCTTCTCTGTAAATGCAACGCTACCAAGGTCTGTAAATATCAAGTCCTTCATGTCTTGTGAAAACTTGTCACCTATCGGTATGTGAATCTTGTTGCGCTCAAAATCCAAAGCCAATCCTGGCCACCCAGTCTTCAAGTCGTATTTATCAATCCCCGTGGTATGTCCTATAACTGGGAGCCCAGCCCTGTCGGACTCTTGAACAAATATCTGTTGGAATACGTTTTGTTCCAAAACCATTACGTCTGGGCGATACCTAACATTCAACCCCCTCAAGATTTGCATTTGTTCATAAAAGCTGCGACCCTTTTCACGGTGCAACCATAACAACCAGCGTTCACCCGTTTCGTCGTCAACTCCCCATACACTAAATACCGTGTAGTCGGCTCCGACGGAAGATGATATAGAAAAGTCACAACCTACTACAACCTTGCTGAACTTCATTGGGAAATCGTCCCTATTCTTTACCAACGTGTAGTTCTCCATACGAACTAAGGAACGTATCAATATAGACATTGGGAAGATTGAAGCCTCATTCGTAATTGGGCGACAAAGGTTTTCCCTAGAGAAAATTATGTTACCTTGAGATTCCTTTTTGTCCATCAGGTCTTTGAAGTTCCACCTGTGTGGCCAAAGTATTCTTCCGTCCGGAAATATGGCTGGATATTCAATAACAAACCAACCTTTCTTTGTTTTTAGATCGCCATATAAATCGCTACTATGAAATGGAGTCCCGACTACAACAATTTGCCCGCCAGGAACAAGCATGTTCATAATTACTGAATGAAAATAGTCAATACCTTTTGTGCGTTGAAGCGAACTGTATATGACATTATCTTTTAATCCGTCATCTACCACTATCCAATACGGGTGTGCCCCGCGGACAGACGAGCCGAACCCTTTTACCGTTAACCGCGCCCCGTTACGACATACGATATTAGTATTAGCCCAACCGCCGTTGTTAGTCTTAGGCATTAACCGTTCGTTCAATATGTCGTTTCCTTCAATAGTACCTTTGAGGATTTCAAGAAGGTCGATGCCCTGTTGCAATGAGAATGAGAATATAAACCCGCGGTTGGAGTTTGAAAGTGAAGGTCTAGCTGAATATGCCCCCGATTTAGGCTTCCTGTATTTGTATAACTGCCAAGCGGCGTATGCGTTTGAAAAGTAATAAGATTTTCCGTGGTCGCGCGCTGCTTCTACGCATATCTTTCGGTGGCGTTGAACGAGGTCTCCCCATTCAAGATGGTGCCAAGACATTTGAAAATCCGGCATTACCGAAGTGATGAAATAACTTAGGCTTGCGTTTCTTAATGTTTCCTCAATCGACTCAGAAAGTCTTTGTGTGTACTTAGGGCTGAAATCAATTTCTCCTTGCCCTGTATAAAGAACCCCATAAGCATCCTTCATTAAGTTGTCAAGTACAAAATCTAAATCTCCGGAAGACCCTTGAAGTAACTCGTCAAGCCCTCGATCGTCCATCCCATTTATAATCTCGTCAACTATCCCTAAACATTCCATGCGATGCATGGGCGATTGCAATAAAGTTTGTCCTATATCAAGTACCATATACGATTTTGATTAAAATAAAAAAGGTTACGAAATTTCTTCCGTAACCCCCTTATAACTGGTCAAAACTCTTAGTATTCTATATTGAACCGTCTTTTAATATCGGTCAACAATTTGGAGGCTAATTCAAGTTGCTCCATAGTGTTAGGGCGAACCTGACTAACTATGGTATCAAACCTCATTTTGTTAAACCTGAAAGCTTCACATGAAGCGATAACGTCTTTCCTTGCTGATTCAATAGCTATTTCAGGGTCTACATTGAATTTGAATTCATGATGTCCTTTTGTAAAAGTAATGAACCCGAATACGCTTAGTAAATTCAGAACTTCAGCTGTTTTGGAATGAGTCAAAGTAGTTTTCTTGACTATCTCTGTTTCGGTGTGAATCAGATTTATTGTGTCGATAACGTTCTTTGGCGTAATTAAATCGTATAACTTTTTGCAATGTTCTTCAGCGTGTTTGAAATTGTCTTTGTCTCCAACAAACTCTTCCATAGTTTTCGCGCGGCTTTCAGATAACGCGGCTTTTGCTTCACGTTCGCCTAATACTTTGAAATCTTCTTCTGTCAATAGCACTACGGTCATGCCTGTCTTTTCAGCTTGCTTTTTAACCATGTCCATCAACTTGACGTTTTCAGTGTAAATGAAAACAATCTTTTCTTCTTCGGTTAATTTAGGCTTTGGTTCTCTCTTTCTTTTTACCAGAGATAGACATTCCAGAGTTGCGTCTGTAATTGCTGTACGATCTCCACCCACAACTCCAAGGTCAACTCCCAAAACCATAACTTCTTTTACATCGCCAGCAGGTAATTCAGAACCCATTATGATTTTTCCCGCAATTGTGCCAGTCCCTAAAACCAAATCATTTGCATGTTCGGTGTTTATTTCCACGCCAGCCGCTAAATAATTTTCAGCTTCTTTTTCTTCAACGGTGACGCATAAGTCTGCTATGCATTCTTCATTTCTACTGTAGTTACACCCAAGGCATACTCCGCTGCATTCATTACCTGCTGAATCGTGATGAGTCGCAACAGGTCTCGTTACTTGTACTAATTCTTCTTCTAATCCCTTCATTGTTTTATTTTTACGATTTATTATTTTGCACATTTAAACTCAAAAAATTCCGCCCCCTTATCTCTTTGTTTTATTTCAGTAGTAGCAGCGGAACCTTTACCGGACCGCATCTTCTTTACAAAATACCTGAATAACTCGGACGTTGCTTCAACGTCGTTCATGGCACCGTGGGCATCAGTAAGTTTTATCCCAGCGTATTCACAACAAGCGTTCAGGTTTATTTTTTCGTCGCCAGTTAAACACCAAACCGCTTTAGACAGTTTCATTGTGTCAATAGCTTCTTCGTAAATAAAAGAGTACAAATTGAGTTTATGCAGATTCAAAGCGAATGATAGAAAACCATTGTCAAATCCCACATTGTGGCCAATTGGGACTAACCGCCCGCGCTCAGAACTATTGCCTGAAGCATTATGCATTTTAAAGAACTGAGAGAACGTTTCGGCGAACTGTTTAACCGTTATACCGGAATTGACGTCCGACATGCTCACCATCGTCTTATCAAGCGATTTCTGTGTAATCTTTAGACCTTCGTACGGCTTAACGAAAGTTTCCCATTGGTCTACGACTTTCAATGTCTTGAAGTCTAATACTTGACAAGCGAACTGGGTGATTGGATTTTCAGTTTCCTCCAGCCCCCCAGTTTCACAATCATAAACAACGTAATTTGATTTATGCATTTTCTTCCTTAAAAAAGCGGTTCAGTTTTCTTTACTAACTCTGACGTCTTTTCGAAGTTATCTACGTCATGACGTTTACCAAAAGTGTAATTACTGAACTGAATAGCTTGCCAAATTAATTGTTTTTGGTCAGCGGTAAAGATTAATCCTAATAAGAATTTTTTAAATTTCATGATTTCTAATTGTTAATTGTTTGTAATTGGGTTTCGACAGTTTTACGTACTTGTTCAAATTTTGTTGAGCCTTCTTGAACCCCGCGCTTGTAAATGTTTTCCAGCACCTCGTCGATGCTCGCTTCAGTCTTTAGACATAGCGCTTCAGCTATCTTTGTACGCATCATAATAGTGTGGTCGTTTAAGGGAGCGGGAGTAACATCAAGAATTTTTTCAGTCTGATGCATTACAAGTTCAATTTGCGCCATCTTTTCTAATTCCAAATCCGCTTTTGCGGTTGTGCGAACTTCTTCAAGTGAGTTCCAAATAATTTGGCGTTGCGTGGGATTCAACAATGTGCTTAACAAAAATCTTTCAAGTTTCATTTCTTAATTGTTTTTATACTTGTTACTAATTCAAAATTACACCATAATTCGCTATAATCTACGTCCCATTTACCGTCTGTACTTTTACGAAGTACTCTAACATACTTCTTCAAAAAATCTTTAGGTTCTAATATTGTAGATGTTTGTTCTGGGTGTACCTTAACCATTTCGCCCGATTTCCAAGGCATCAATAAATGTTTATTCCAATCCGTCTTTTCAGGTTCAGAATTTACAATTAAAAACTTAGGTAATAATTCAATTTTCAAGATAGGATTCATAATAATACATTTTATACTATTAGTAACGTTGGGGCATAAAAAAAGCTTGGAAAAGTTCAACCTTAGCCCAAGCTTTTAATACATTTTACAACTTTTCTTTTTTGTTAGTGCTTAACAATAAAACCGCAGGAAATTCCGGTCGGCTACATTGTCTTTGGCAGCGCTTATCATATGGGTCTGTAGTACTGGATTAAAGTTTTGATTACAAATATACCCGATATTATTTAGCTTAACTTTTTGATTTATATAATTAATTGCGATGTAGCTTTGCCAACCAACGTCTCTATTCCTTATCAGGTAAACAGCCGTCGCTCGCTGACTTCTTATTACTGATTCTACCATTACCCCCGCTTGAACGGACGGGTTGATAAACATCACTTGCAACTTGCCGGAAATCGTTACTGCTACTAAATTAATTGGCTGAACTATCTGTCCTACAATGTAGGCGTTCGACTCAATTTTCTGATTGCCCCCGCTTTCGAAGGCATTTGCCGCGACCGTGAACAGTAGCATGCAAAAGATAAAACCCAATAGTCTTTTCATAAATGCTTTGTTTTGTTAATACTAATTTTTAAAAACTCAATAGGACTTACTAATACTTGGAAATGTTAAACCAGTTTCTTCATTGTTGAAGTAGGCTGGAACTTAATAGTTTTTGATTCCGGAATTTCCAGCGCTGCTCCTGTTAAAGGATTACGTCCTGTCCGTGCTGGATTTGTTTTTTGTTTAAAGATACCCAAACCAGGAAGGTTAACTGAATCACCACCGTCCCGAACTTCAGACGTAATAATTTCTGGCATTGCGTCAACCATTTTTTCTACGTCACCTTTACTCAAACCAGTTTTAGCTGCGATAGCTACTACAAAATCATACTTTTTCATTCTTTTCAATTTTTAAAATTTAACAATTACATTTTAATTATATTGAACCCCGACTCTTCAAGTTTAGAAAGCAAGGATTCATACTTCATATCTCTTAACTCTGGGGTAGAATACCAAACAGAAATATCAACTCTTTTCACAAACGACGAGGGCAAAACTCCCTTGTTTATTGTTATACCGTATTCCCAATGAGCTGACGGTTTCTCAACAAAACGAATATCAATGTCTATGGATTGTATGTCGAAAATATTGATAACAACTCCCGTTTCCAATGCTAACATTGATTTCTTGTAACGGTCTCCTTCCTCATCTTCTTCCTCGTCTTCTTCATCCAAGAAAGTTTTGACTTTGTCGCCCTTAACTTCCTTCCAATTCTTGCTTTCGAATAACGGCTTTCCGCCTTCTTCGGGTATATTGCTATTCTTTACATTCATATTCTTTTCCTTCTAATCTAGCTTTTAAAATTTGCTCTATGCGTGCCCGTCCTCGGTCTTTTACGGCTTGAATGGTTAGTAGTTGCGACGGCGATTCATTGATCCGATACGCCCCGTATTTCCATGTTTCCAGATAACCAGCATTTGTTAAATACCCCCGATAAGTGTCAACGGTTGTCAACCCCTTGTCAGAGTCGTTGAACGCAATACCTCTATTCCGGACATTGTTCAAAAGATGCTGTCGGGTTATGATATTCCCTGCCCCGACGGAGCGTATGTGCTCTATAACTGTTAACCATAATGTTTCCCCGCCTTTCATCTACCCAATTGTATTTTACGTTGTACTTTGATGAACGACATAGCAGCTCCCCAAGCTTGGTCCGATATTAGTTGCACGCTATTTCCCAAAGCCCATACGTGAGTTGTTATTTCTGAAGTGCAATCTTGAATTGCGTATCTAACTTGACGCTTTACAAGTTGCACTTCTATCGTAAAATTATAATCGTTAATTCGTATTACCAAATATTTTAGATTATCTTTATTGTAACCGCCGTTGATTGGGTGATCGTACACTTTCCCTGTGACAAAATGAACTCCCCAAACATCATCTATTGAACGAATATGCCTGCATAATTCATCATTAACATCTTTGGTAGGAACTAATGCCACGAAGTTAGGATCCGGCAACCAGTCAGAAATACCTTTGAACATATAATTTGGAATTATAACCTTGCCGTGGGTAAAGAGCTGGTCTTTTAAACGGTTGCGTTCTTTGTCAACTTGCAAAGCATGGTTAGCAGAAGCTGACATATCTACCCCCCTTTGTATTGCTATTGCTTCTGATTCTTCAAATTTTGAAACTAATAAATGTATCAACTTGCTTTGGTTAACAAGTATCTGGTCTGAGGCTTTTATTTCATGCCGGAGTATCCAGCTGGCCAATTGATTTACGATTTTCATTTACGGTTTTATTTATGATTTCTATTTGTACATTGCTAAGAGAACGACTTGCCGGATGAGGCACGAATATCATCGGTCGGTTTAAAGCGGTTATTGTATCAAGATACCTGTTAACAGTTTCCTTTGCTTGATTACCGCAAACTAATATCATATCAAACTTGCCTAGCTTCAAGATAACCTTTTCAAAATGTTCATAGTTCGGTTTTGGCTTGCCTTTTGCAGTGATTGTCATTTCGTTTGTGGTGTTGCAAAAGAAAGCTTGATTATCTTCGCCTATCATTTTCTGAATTGTCCTTGCGCTCTTGTTGTGAGGGTTTGGGATAAATACCGTTGGCAAGTCTCTATCTCCCCAAGCGTTCTGAAGTATGCAAATTATTTTCATATCTGGTTAGTTTTATTTTACAAGAAACATTCAGCAGAGTCGAGGGTTTTCTTTGTTCCTTAGCGCGCTCCCCATTTCGAACCTACGACGCAGTAAAAGTGCGACATTGGTTCTGTTATCTTGCAAACTCCTCTGCTGAATGTTTAATATCTTTCTGTCGGTATGAATAACGTTGGGGAGTCGGGGAAGGTATTTCATCAACGAAAGATACAAGTTTCCTCTGGACTCCTTCAAAATCTTCCAATCTTCTATTCTTTGTTTCTCTCCTCTCGTATACGCAGGCTCGCTTCGCTCGCTTTAACCCCCTTTAAATCCCCCTTGCTCCAATGCCATCTATCAAACAATTTTAAGCTGTTGTCAAAAGCATACGAACCTTGGTTTTGCATTAAGAATGATATCAATGTTTCATCCCTTGGATTGTTCGGCTTCAACGTTAAAGAAGTGCTTTCTCCAAAACAAACAACTTTCAGCGGCGAATTTTGTACTCTGAAAAATCCAGCTGATGTTGGCTTCAATTGAACTATTTTACCGCCCCTTTTAACAGGCATATCTTTGAATGCTATATCGCAATGGTTCACAATATCGGGGAATATGACAGGGAAGGTGAAACCAACGGTCTCAAAAACAATGTATTTCATATTGTATGCTTGCTAAATGATTATTAATACAGGTTGATACATTTTACCGCATTCGGGATTAAAATTGCTTACCATCGTTAGGTTCGCCTTGGGATTGCGCTCTTAGAGCGGTTATAATATACATCTTCCCGTCAGATTCATTCTTTTCAACTTTTATATTATTAACCCTGAAAAGTGTATCTATGGATATGTCAAAGTTAGAATCCCAAAGCTTTTGATTATACATAATGTAAAACGTATGTTCATACCCGCGTGACTTACTCATAGAGCGGGTGAACGTAACATTTTTCATATGCGTCGGAAGTATGCTTTTAATCTTGTTCTTGATCTTTTCAAACTCTTCATAACTCAAAGTATTGAAGTCTGCATTCCGGAGAGCGTTAACCGCTTTAACAAAGCCAGTGGCATTAAATGTATTGCTTTTCATTATCGTTTTAATATGTTTTTAATAAATTTGGCTAACTTGCTAGCTGGGTAGTTTAGTAGATACAATCCCAACATTGAGCCGAACAATATAAAGCCGTATAATAATACGGTCAAAGTTTCTTTTTTCATGCTTTATAATGTATTTTGTAAGTTCCATAATCTTTGGTGACCAATAGACCGTATGTTTCTTCAGGAGTCCAAAAGTAAGCGGCGGTGGGAGTTACGTTAGACATTATCCAACCAGATCCCTTGTACTCGCTGTTTAGAGATGCATTTCTCTTTTCCATACGATAAAAATTACTAATTCTGAACTCTTTCAAAATAGCAAATGCGACTCCTATTTCTTCTTCTTTGATTTGCGCAAAAACAGATTCAAAATCTGACTTGAACTCTTTATATTCAAAGCGGCTGGTTTGCAGTTCGTTATTCGTGTTTCTTCTTTTTATCACAATGTCAACTTTTTGGAATTGTTGATTTTGGGTAGTTCCTAAAATAGTATATCCCATTTCAATGCAAATAGTTCTGACTCCTTCCGCTTGTTTGTCTAATCCTATTACATCTACCGAAATACAACACCAAACGTATTTGGCTAAAAATTCTTCTTTTGTCATTTGTATAAGTCTATTACCATTGTTCTATGGTCGTTAATACCTCTGTTATCTGTGTTTGGGTAATACATTGGGTCTATTGAAACCGTTACCGCCCTCCTGCATTTGTACGGTAAATCTATACGTCTCCATTTTCCGTGCAAGACATAATTAATATGTACGTCCATACTTCCGTCCTCAAAGCATTTATGGTAAACATATTCGTTTTCTCCGCGGCTGTGAATTGGGACTGTGATGCGCTTAACCCGCTTAGCTGAAAATGAAAGATTCACTTCAAACTCCAACCCGCAAAATCTTATTACTTTATCCATTACCGTTTCTTTTTACGTTCTTGTTTACGGCGTTCACGCCTTGATTCTTTACCGCTTTTATAATTCGAACAATTAAAATTGCTTATAACCAATGATTCTCTTTCGATTAATCTTTCGCATTCTTCTTTCATAGTTGTTTTCTCACGCGGTAACAATGTTTGTTCTCCTTCAACAATGATTACATGATGAGTCTCATGAACTCTGGCTAACAACTCGGCTCTCGCCATTAAATCGGCGGAGCGACATCCAATAAGAACAATTCGTTTGCCATCAGTTATTTTCATCGTTTTTGTTTTTTGCTGTACTTAATGTGATGAAGTGCTGCAAACGATAATAGAGCTACGTAAAACAATACTGCCACTGTAATAGGTATGTAATTTTCTTCCATGATTAATTTTGGCAAACGTAAAAGGCCATGTGCTTGTATACCCATTGTTCAGGACAATTATTTACCGCCAATGCATAATAATAAAATGGA
>Ga0302292_1002794_pt1 | contig 10239 bp, 12 predicted proteins | sample III_Fen_N2_1_FD_194553 | JGI IMG/M metagenome (GOLD analysis project Ga0302292, IMG submission 194553) | Peat permafrost microbial communities from Stordalen Mire near Abisko, Sweden - III_Fen_N2_1 | ecosystem: Environmental > Terrestrial > Soil > Wetlands > Permafrost | place: Sweden: Abisko...
GCACTGGTTCATGCAGAAAATCTGTTACTAAATCTAACTGACTTCGAAACTACGATTATTCGGTTTGGTGGATTAATTGGTGCTGACCGCAATCCGGCACGTTTTCTGTATAAATCGGATATGGCTATAGCAAACACACCGGTGAATCTGATTCATCAGGAGGATTGTATCGGGATTATTTCTGCCATTATTGAAAAGAATCTCTGGGGTGAAACACTGAATGCCTGTTGTCCTGAACATCCGATGAAAAAAGACTTTTACAGCAAGGCTGCTCAAATTTCAGGTTTGCCAATTCCACACATTTCTGATCATGAAGAAGAGTATAAAATCGTTGACAGCAGCAAATTAAAACGATTGTTAAAATATCAGTTTAAATATTTAAGTCCCATGGATTATTTGAATAGTCTGGATACCAGTCTAAAACAAAATACAGAATAATGATCTATTCAAACATTCTGAAACTTAATCCTTCGTGATGTCCTCTCTTATTTCTATCGTTGGTGCTGGTCCCGGCGACGTCGAATTACTGACCATTAAAGCTCTGAAACGAATTCAGGAAGCCGATTGTATTCTTCATGACGCATTGGTCAGCAAAGAGATTCTAAACCTCGCAAAACCCGATGCTGAACGGTTCTATGTTGGCAAGCTTTATCTGGACGGGCAAGATCAAACTGAGAGACAGGATTGGATTAATCAACTGATTATTGGTCTTGCCTCGAAAGGCAAGAAAATTGTACGTTTAAAATCCGGGGATCCTATGATTTTTGGTCGTGGTGCCGAAGAAATACGGTTTTGTATTGAAAATAATCTGAATTACGAAGTTATTCCCGGAGTTACCTCTGCACTTGGAGCAGCTTCGCTCTATGGAATTCCACTCACCGAACGAGGAAAAAATAGTATGGTCCTGTTTGGTACAGGCCATTATTGTGAGGGTGATTTTTGTGATCTGGAAACTTTCGTCTCGGTATTAAATTCAGGCTCGCCAATTATTTTCTTTATGGGACTCAATAAACTCGTAAAACTGGCTCAGCGATTGATGGAGAATAATATTTCACCTGAATTAAAAGTTCAGATTCTCAGTAAAATTTCACAGTCCGATGCCAATGCAATTGAAGGAACGTTGGGAAATATTGCCCAAATACTCCAAACAGAAAAACCACCGATGCCAGCACTGGTGATTATCGGAAAGAATGTACAACGGCTAAGTCGTTAAATGGCTTGAATTAGTGGGTATTACTTAAATAAAAGGAGAATTAAGCTACTTCAAGACTTCTTTTGGATTTTCTGTATAAATAAGAATTAAAGATATTTCTTTTTGCAAATCGTAATTGCTTATCTGAATTAACCAGTTTTTGATACACATTTTTGGGTACTCCGAAGTATTCGTAGGTTGTGCCATCTAAAAAGGTGATTTCAAGTAAAAGTCCTTTGTGTTTGAAATCAGCTATATTCGATTCGGACGTAGTATTGTTATATTCTTCTAAATTTGCAGCAATTGTTTCAGGAGCAATACTGACCAGAAAATGATAAGCATCAATGATTTGCCGGCTTTTTAGTTCTGCCTCGCTGCTCATTTCATCTCCCTCCTGAAACTTATCAGGATGCCATTCTTTAACCAGGTTTCGATAGGTTGTTTTAAGTGTTTTTAGATCCGTGCCTTGTTCTACATTGAACAATTTCTTGTATTCATTGATACGCTTCATAGATGTTTCTTTTCTTAATTTCCTGTTTGCCAGATACTATGCAGTGTATTTTGCATCTGTCTGGCATTTTTAAACGAGCCGCAAAAGTACTTATTTTAAAGTCTTGAATGCTACGTAATTGTTATTTCTCCGGGGAAATGCTTTTTGGTAAGAATAAAATTATATGAAGATTGATAAATTATTTCCTTAGGAAACAAAATTCACTATCCTGTCGGTGAATTTTACCTGGACAATTCCACACAAAGTCTGGAAATTTTATCCAACCATATGCCGTGCCGGTTTTGAATAGGCTTTGGGCAGGGATCGGATAGGGTTTTCCTTTCACTAAAAGTATTCTTTGTGTATTGTAACTGTATTAAAATATCGATTTTAATACAGATGCAAATCAATTAGAAATCAAATCGTGAAGCCCAAGTGCGGCTCAATCCCCAATATGAACCATTCTGTTCAGGTCGAAAGCAACTTCATTGGTTTACTAAAGAATAACGGAATGAATTAAAAACGCATTGCCAGAGTAAATGGATTCATTTCTGAACCTTACCGTCAGACTTTAGCAGAGTTCATTCGGAGGTTCAAGATAAAATATCTGTGGTAAAAAACATTCTTACTGAAAAGGAGCAGTTATTTGAAGTCTCAAAAATGGGGAAAATATTGATGTCTTCAATGAATGAGATTTATCGGAAAAAAATCATTGTCGGGATAAGCCTGGAACGACAAAAACAGGAAACCACTATTTAATATTCTTTCTTATTTGCATTATTATAAATACAACAATAACAAGTATTGCAAGGACTAGGAAAATACCAAAATTCATTCCCATTTTAAATATCCCTTCTATTGCACTGCATGAACTTGCCATTAATGACAGAAGTATTAAAGAGACGATAATATTAATCCTTGAATTTTTCATTAGACTTGACTTTATAAATGGATAAAAGCTATTCAATTAATTTTGACATACAAAAGTGATTGAATTTGGATAATAAATTCTTATATAATTATTGATAAGAATTACATGATTCACACAATTGATATAGTGAATTCAAGATTTCACAAGCAAACTTCCCATGTCGGTAGTGGTAGCTTTTTACTTCTCCTCACTGTTTTCTGTATTTTGTACAAACAAAACACCCGGAATCCAATCAGGCATTCCGGGTGTTTTGCGTTATCAGTGTCTTGAAGAATGAGAACCTGCAGTTATAATTTTGTATTTCGAAGTCTGCTTTTTCGGATTCCATAGGCGAAATAAATGATGAATCCTATTGCCATCCATATAATCAGCCTGGCCCAGGTTTCCCAGGGCAATGAAAGCATTTGGAGGATACAAATTCCAGCTCCTAAGATGGGAATAAGTGGTACCCAGGGAGTTCTAAATGAGCGGGGAATATCTGGTTTTTTAACCCTCAGAATGATAATCCCAATACAAACAATGGCAAAGGCCAGTAAAGTTCCAATCGATACCAGTTCACCAAGGATATTGATTGGCAGAATTCCTGCCAGTACAAGAGCAACAAAACCGGTGATGAGAGTACTTACATAAGGTGTTTTAAACCGGGAATGCACTTTTGAGAATACTGGTGGCAATAGTCCGTCTTTTGACATGGAAAAGAAGATTCTCGGTTGCCCCATAAGCATAACCAGAATTACGGAACTTAAACCAGCAATAGCTGCAATTTTAATAATAGGTCGTAACCAGAATAATCCGCTACCCATGGCATTCACTCCAACGGCAATCGGATCGGCAACATTCAGAAAAGTATAACTTACGATACCGGTTAAAACGATTGCCACTAGAATGTATAAAAGGGTCGAGATTCCGAGCGAACCTAATATTCCGATCGGCATATCCCTTTTCGGGTTTTTAGCTTCCTGTGCAGCCGTTGAAACTGCATCAAAACCTATATAGGCAAAGAATATTACTGCCGCTCCCCGAAATATACCACTCCATCCGTAATGCCCCCAGACTCCTGTATTTTTAGGTATAAACGGATGCCAGTTGGCTTTGTTGACAAACATGAATCCAATGCCGATGAACAGCAATATTACAAATACCTTAATCACAACCATTACATTATTAAACCTGGCTGATTCACGAATTCCAATGAGCAACAAAATTGTAATAGCCGCCACTACAAACATCGCAGGCAGATTTAAAATGCCGGTTAGGTGGGGAAGACTGGCAATTGCAACTCCTGATTCAGCAAGACTTTTGGTGAGCTCTGGAGTAGCCAGTTTCCATCCGATTTGCGGAATATCGACTAAAACAGAACCCAAGGCTGCAGTGAATTGTGCGGGAATTACAAGGCCAAAATCTTTTAAGAAACTGACTACATATCCTGACCAGCCAACCGATACCGTTGAGGCTGCAAAAAGGTATTCCAGAATTAAATCCCAGCCGATAATCCAGGCGACAAACTCACCCATGGTAGCATATGCATAGGTGTAAGCGCTACCTGATATCGGAATCATCGAAGCAAATTCGGCATAACACAAACCTGCAAACAAACAGGCAAATCCTGATATCAAGAATGAAATTACAATTGCCGGCCCGGCATATTGGGCAGCAGCCTGGCCAGTAAGAACGAATATCCCTGCTCCGATAACAGCTCCGATTCCAAGAGTGGTTAAGTTAAATGCACTTAATGATCGTCTTAAACCATGATCGGTTTTTGATTCGTCCATCAATTGGGACAAAGGTTTTGTAATAAACAAGTTTGACATAGAGGCTAATTTAGAGTATTCAAAAATAGCTTTTTTGTTGATTAAACAAGACGATATGAAAGATGGATATATAATTATGCCTTTTTTCTGAAGAAAATCGTACTGAAGGCGGCATAGAAAAAGGGAATCAAGGTTACAATGATCAGACCAAGAAAAATAAGTTCAAAATTGTCTTTAATCCAGGGAATTTCGCCGAGAAAGAAACCAGTTAGGGTGAAAAACGGAACCCACAGGGCAGATCCAATGATGGTATACTTTGAGAATATGGGAAAATCAAATTGTACTGTTCCCGCAAAAAATGGAATGTAGGTGCGAATAACAGGGAAAAACCGTCCAATAATGATCGATTTTTTACCATGCTTCTGATAAAACATTCGGGTCTTAATAATTGATTTAACCAAATATTTCTGCACCAATTTATTTTTGCTGTGCTCTATCTTGTTTTCGATCTGTTTCCCAATTTGGTAATTAAAATGATTACCCAGAATAGCAGCAAGGATAAGGATCGGTATTAATAAAATGACACTCATATCTGATGATGCAGCTATAACTCCGGCAGAGAAAAGCAAGCCATCGCCTGGAAGAAACGGGAAGACAATCAGACCTGTTTCCAGAAAAATTATCAGAAAAAGAAACAGATAGGCTTCCCATACATTATCTGATACGATTGCATATAGAGCTTCATTGGTATGAAAAAGTATATGATATATGGTTTCCATCATTGCATTTAATAGATATATGATCCTTTTTTAATCCTGACATCGCATAACGAAGATAGTGTAATCTACAAGATTTTAAAATTCTGCAAATTACACTATCTTAACGAACCAAATGATCAAATTATCTTGTTTTGTGTATTTGTACCAGTTAAATTATATTGGATGTGTTTTTATGGGCCGGATAATTTAATGATGAAAGATGACATCACTAGCTTGAAAAATCAAACTTCAGAAATGATCGACCAGTAAATCACAGACTTTAGACAAAAACTCATTGTCCTGGGATGTAAAAGGAGCAGGTGAATGACTATCGATATCAATTTCTGATACAAATCTCCCGTTTTTCAATATCGGAACGACAATTTCAGATTGAACGTCCAGTCCGCAGGAAATATAATTTTCAACCTGGGTCACATCCTGAACGATCATGGCCTGACCACTTTCAGCTACCTGGCCACAAATACCTTTTCCAACTGCAATATGTGTGTGCGGGGTTGGTTTCCCTGCAAACGGACCTAAAACAAGTTCGTTTTTTATGGGATCCAATAAATAAAAGCCAACCCAGTCGTAATGATACACTTCCTGTTTTAGTAAATTACATAGCTGCATTAGGATATCCTCAGGATTGGTATTGACCAATTTGGTTATCTTTTGGTATATGTCATTGAAATTTGTCGTTGTCATTCATCAATAGTTTGATTTCATTATTTAATCACCATTTGGTCTTCATGGGTAATCTTCTCACAGTACTTACATTTCAGGTCAAGCGGATTTTTAGAAATGACATTAAAGTAGGTGGTTATTTCCTCGTTGTTTGTAATGCACTTCGGATTAAAACATTTTACAATGCCAATTACCTTATCAGGCACTTCAACCACACGTTTTTCAACTACTTCGTAGTCCCGGATAATATTAAGTTTTGCATTTCGTGCAATCAAAGAAATCTTATTTATTTCATCATCTTCAAAAAACACATCAGTAAGCTTTATAATGGCCTTGCTTCCCAGCTTTTCACTTTCGAAATTGGCTCCAAAAGTAATCTGAGTTTTCATATTTTGAAGCCCCAGGATTGAAATAACCTTAAAAAGATTTTCTGAAGGAATGTGATCAATTACAGTGCCATTGTTGATTGCACTAACTTTCAGTTTTGTTTTCTTCTTTATACTATCGTCCATGGCTGTAACTATTTGAGATTAAGGATATGTGCAATGATTGCCTGTCGGGTGAAAACACCGTTGCGGGCTTGTTCAAAATAATAGGCTTTTTTATTGCTGTCAACGTCAGGATGAATCTCGTTGATGCGTGGAAGCGGATGCAGAATGCGCATGTTTGGCTTCGTATTTTCCAGCATACTGTTCCGAAGAATATATACATTCTTTACTTTCTCATATTCAATGGGGTCCATAAACCTTTCTTTTTGAACACGGGTCATATATATGATGTCTGCGTGATTTATATTATCATTGATTTCAGTATGTTCAAAATACCTGATTCCTTTTTCCTTCAGAAACAACTTGTATTCTTCAGGCATGGCAAGTTCTTCAGGGGCAATAAAGTTGAAAACAGGATTTTCAAACTGAGACATGGCCATAAGCAAGGAATGTACTGTTCGTCCATATTTCAGATCGCCAATCATGAAAATATTGATATTGTCGAGTGTTCCCTGAGTCTTTAGAATCGAATACATATCAAGCAATGTTTGTGTCGGATGTTGGTTGGCACCATCACCAGCATTAATCACAGGAACATCAGCCACTTCCGCTGCATAGCGTGAACTGCCTTCAAGTGGATGTCGCATGACTATCAGATCGACGTAGTTGCTCACCATGCGGGTCGTGTCGTGAAGTGTCTCGCCCTTTGAGACACTGGAGGACCCTGCATCGGAGAACCCTACAATTCTTCCTCCTAGACGATTGATAGCTGTTTCGAAGCTTAAACGGGTTCGGGTGGATGGCTCAAAAAACAAAGATGCGACTACTTTACCTTCAAGAAGCCTTTGATTTGGATTTTTCTCAAAATCAGCGGCAAGTTCTAAGATGTGCAGGTAATCTTCTTTTGAATAATCAGTTATTGAGATTAAGTCTTTTTTCATATTTTGTGTCGTTTAAAGATTGTGTTGCAAAAAAAAACCAACAGGAACATTCTTTCTGTTGGTTTTAATAGTTATCCCGGAATCCGGATAAAAATGAAATGTCGAAATATTTAATTGATGGATGTGAAACGGGAAAGTAGGGAAATCATTTCGAAGGTGAAGCATTTCACCTTCGAATAGGGAATATTGTTTATTCAGGCGTTCCATCAAAGTCTAAAATTAAGCTGTTTTTACAAATTTTCTATAAAAGCCATTTACAAGTTATGAAAAGGTTATTAACACCTCCGAATGCAAGTGAATATGGACCATTATATATGATTAATTTTCAGCCCGTCAACTTTTTTTAAGCCTTCTTCAATTCGTAATAATTCACTTAACCTAATTTGTGTTTGAATCTGGCAATGAAGGTCAAACTTCGGATCGATCTGTGGTAGTTTCTCGTCTTTGAAAATCTTCATCACTTCGTTCATAGCTTCATATCCAAACTCAATCAGTAAGTGTTGTTCTACCAGTTGTTCAACGATTTCTGCCTGATTAATTGCATCCAGTGCAGCATTTCGGTATGCATTGATTAACCCGCTCACTCCAAGAAGTGTTCCACCGAAATACCTGACCACAACAATCAGAATATCGGTCAGATCATAACTCTGTATTTGTCCAAGAATTGGTTTGCCTGCGGTGGATGAGGGCTCACCGTCGTCATTGGCCCTGAAATGTAACTTCTCATATCCTAACCGCCAGGCAAAGCAATGATGTCGGGCCGAATGATGTTCTTTTTTTATTGTTTGAACAATTTCCCGTATCTGGTCTTCTGAAGTCACAGGATATGCCAGCGAAATAAATTTGCTGCCTTTATCTTTATATATTCCTTCAGATGCCTTTAATATAGTCTTGTAAGTATCATCCATTAATATCTCATTAAGATCAATATGGCAATAACGGCTAACAATACACCTGCAAAATTAACTCTTGAAAGCCTTTCCCGAAATAACAATGAGCCAACCACTATGGAAAACAAAACAATACAAATGTTGTTTAGTCCGAATACTATTGAACTATCTATCCTGCTGTTGTTTAATGCCAGAATAAAAAAATATAGTGAGCCAAAGTTAGCAATTCCTAAAATTGATCCGCCAGTCAGTTCAGCAATAGTAAAACTACTGGAAAGTGATTTTGATTTTATCAGAATAAACGATAATCCAAGTATTAAAGCGGTTAAGAAAACCAGAGCAGTGAAAAGCAAAATCAAACTATTCGGAACGAAGTTACTTTGAGCATATTTTACAAATGAATCAGTAATACCTGATCCCATAAATATTCCAACTGGCAATATAAACAATACGAAGTTCTTTGGCTTGGTGACAGGTCTATAACTGGTTAAAAAGACAGCGATTGTTGCTAATATGAGTCCCAGGACTTTAATAATCGTTGTTTTTTCATTGAAACATATGATCGAAAATATAATAGGAATTACCATCGACATTTTTCCAGCGATGGCTGTAACTGCAACTCCAGATTGTCGGGTTGAATATCCAATCAGAAAAAACATCAGGATAAATGAGGTTCCTATCAATAAAGCAAATGGAAGCCATTTGGAAGTCAGAATATTAGGAATTGAAATAGGGTAGTGGCTGAAACTAAAACCGAGAAGTGCAGCTACCAGGTAATTTACAGTAATCAGTTTTATCAGATTAGTATTAAACCGTTCAGTAATCTTGAAGGTAATAAAGATTAAAGATGAAGAAAGGATGCTCAGTAAGAGATAAATCATCGTATCTGACTTTTCACGCAACAAAAAAGCAGGTCTTTCGACCTGCTCCGCTTGTTACAATTTTAGTTTCTTTTCAATTTCGTCGACACAAAGCTTAAAGGCTTTGTCTGTTTCTTTCAGATTATTGACCGTTTTACAGGCATGAAGTACCGTTGCATGGTCTTTGTTGCCGATTTGTGATCCAATGGATGCAAGGGATGATTTGGTCATACTTTTCGAGAAATACATGGCCAGTTGTCGAGCCTGCACAACTTCGCGCTTACGGGTTTTGGCCTGAAGAGAATCAACCGGCATATTAAAGTAATCACAAACCACTTTTGAAATATAGTCAATCGATAATTCGCGTTTCGAATTCTTGACAAGCTTATTAATCATTTCGCTGGCCAGTTCAATCGTAATTTCTTTTTTATTCAGTGTTGACTGTGCCAATAGTGAAACCAGCGCTCCCTCGAGTTCCCTGACATTGGTTGTTATATGAGAGGCAATATATTCCATGACTTCAAGCGAAATTTCAATGCCGTCTTTATAGGTCTTACGCTTCAAAATATCCATTCGGGTTTCAAAGCTGGGTTGCTGCAAATCGGCTGTCAATCCCCATTTAAATCTTGAAAGTAGTCTTTGTTCAAGGCCTTTTAATTCAATTGGTGGCTTATCCGAAGTCAGTATAAGTTGTTTGCCACTCTGGTGTAAATGATTGAAAATATGAAAGAAAGTTTCCTGGGTTTTTTCCTTTCCTGCAAATTCCTGAACATCATCAAGAATCAGGACATCAATCATCTGGTAAAAATTCAGAAAATCATTCCGATTGTTGTTTCGGGTTGCTTCAGTGAACTGAGTTTGAAATTTATTTGCATTTACATAAAGGACCACTTTGTCGGGATGGCGTTCTTTTACCTCAATACCAATGGCATGTGCCAGATGGGTTTTTCCAAGACCTGAATTGCCATAAATCATTAATGGATTAAAAGCAGTACCTCCAGGGTTTTGTGAAACAGCGTAACCTGCACTTCGGGCTAAACGGTTACATTCTCCTTCAACAAAATTATCGAAATTATTGTCAAGCCTTAACTGTGGATCAATCTGAATCTTTTGAATCCCGGGAATAATAAAAGGATTCCTGATTGAAGACTTCCCCTCGGTCTTGAGCGGAATGTTCATTGGCTTATTCTGAATCTTACTGTTGTTGTTTGTTGGGTACTTAACAGTATATGGCTGTGAGTTGTTTTGATTGTT
>Ga0302292_1002808_pt1 | contig 10208 bp, 5 predicted proteins | sample III_Fen_N2_1_FD_194553 | JGI IMG/M metagenome (GOLD analysis project Ga0302292, IMG submission 194553) | Peat permafrost microbial communities from Stordalen Mire near Abisko, Sweden - III_Fen_N2_1 | ecosystem: Environmental > Terrestrial > Soil > Wetlands > Permafrost | place: Sweden: Abisko...
TTACTTTTTCCTCACTGGAAATTGGTAAATCCATAAAGTAGCAATACTTTAGTGATTGGACAAGAAGAGCCGTATGAAGGGAGACTTTCACGTACGGTTCCGTGAGAACGTGAGGGTGAAATTCCCTTGCGTGACTCGATTAGGGTTAATTTTAGACGCACAAGCAACCACCTGAAATAATTAAGTAATGAGGGAAGTTCTATTGATTTTAAGTACAGTTTTCTTTTTAACATTAAGCCATCAAAAGATGATGGCTTCTAAAAGAAACTTATATAATGAATCTTGTGTTTCAATTCCTGTAAATGGTAACTCCTGGTATATAAGCCATTCTTATAAAGATGTATCGACAAGCGAAAGCTATGCGAAACTAGATAAAGATACTCTACGAACATATTTTTCAATTAGACAGAATTGTAAAGTTTCAATAGCCATTGTGGTTAAATCAGATCGAGATGAGACCATTGATGCAATTTTTGGAAATATTAAAAGAAGTGTGAATATAAAGCATTCCTCTTTAGATACCATTGTAATATATACATTTACAATCAGTAACGTTGGATATAATCATCTTGATTTAATTAATTCATCCAATACTGAAGGTATTCAAGTTTCTAATATTATTGTCAAAGGAGATTTTGAAAAATCTAAAATAAACTTTGTCAGAGATGAATTTTACTGGGGTAAAAGAGGCCCCTCTGTTCATTTACTGTATTCAATAGAAGAAAATATCGATAGCATTAAATGGTTTTATAACGAAGTTACCGTACCAAATGGAAATGATGTTGAAGGTTCTTTTTTTATGTCCATAGGATTTGGTGAAGGCTATTTTGGAATTCAAGTAAATTCTAAACATGAAAGACGTATTTTATTTTCTGTATGGAGTCCATACAAAACTAATAACCCTAAAGATATTCCACAGAATCAGCGAATAAAATTGTTAAAAAAAGGAAAGGCTGTTAATGCTGGTGAATTTGGAGCTGAAGGTTCAGGCGGACAAAGTTATATGAAGTATATGTGGAAAGCAGGCGTTACCTATAAGTTTCTATTGAAAGGAGAGCCAGCAATTAATAATCAAACAGATTATACTGCCTATTTCTACAGTCCGGAGGAAAATAATTGGATGCTTATAGCTAGCTTTCGCAGACCTCAAACATCAACTTATTTAAAACATTTCCATTCTTTTTTGGAAAACTTCAAACCAGAACAAGGTAAGTATAGCCGTAAAGGAATATTTTCAAATCAGTGGATTTGTAATAAAGATGGATTATGGGTTGAAATCAATAAGGCAAGATTATCAGCAGATAATACAGCTCGAAAAGGGTCTCGACTAGATTTTGCAGGCGGAGTTATTAATGGTCAATTTTTTCTAAAGCATTGTGGTTTCTTTGATGAGTCTGTTGATATTGGAAGTGAGTTTACTAGACCGTTTACAAATAAAAGACCAGATATTGAATTTCAAAGTTTACCTTAAGACTTAATTGAATTGTTATATGGTTTGTGAAAGGAAAAAACTAACCCTAACTTCAGCTACCCGTCAAGTGCGGCAGCAGTGGTTTTCGGTATGCATCTTTCCGCTCGGTCCCGGTTAACCGTGATTGATCCCGATACATCGGGACAATCGGCAACTGCGAGAAGCTTCCTAAGTTATAGGCCATATTAACGCATGCCATTTGAAACGGCATCGGGGTTTGACAAATTTTTATGCTAATGGTTCTAATAGCATTAAATGGGTTTTGAGTATTAAACAAGCAAAATTGTTTGAAAAGTAATTGATAAATCGATACATATTTAGACACGACAATGATACATTCTATTAAAATCAAAATTTCAAATAACATTGATACCGAGTCTCTTCTTTCCTCCATTGAGTTATTGTTTACACAAAATAATTTTAAAGTTGACAGGAATGGCGACAAATTGACTTTCGAGAGAATAACTTCGAAAAAAGCAGACAAATTACAGGTAATATTTGAATTGTTTAGAGCATTAACTACAGGGACAATTTATTTTGAAAACGATTCTCAAAAAGAATTGATTTGCAAGATATATTACTTTAAACAGTTGGCAATTTCCTTGGTTGTAGGAATCGTTATCTGCTTGTTCTTTTCACTTTACACTGGGAGCTTTTTGACACTTTTTTTAAAATTATGGTTGCCAATTACTTTAGTTTTTTTTGTTGTTGGTATAATGACAGGAAATTCTCAGGTTAAAAAATTATTGAGAAAGGCAATCAAATGAATACGCCTATAATTTCAGCTACCCGCAAATCCGGCAGTCGTGTTTTTCGGGGTGTATCTTTCCTCCCGGTCCTGGTTAACCGGGATTGATCCCGATACATCGGGACAATCGGCAACTGCGTGTCGCTTCATCGGTTAGAAACAAGGCTAAGAAATAAATTACAAATGATAAATATATGCAACATGAAACGAATATTAGGAATTACAATTAGTATGCTTCTACTCCAATTGGGATTAGTTGAAGCACAAGTGACAACAATGAATCTAGGCGGACCGACCCACTCTGGAGTTTATAACACAACGCCGATGATATCGTTTACGAAAGTTGCCTGGAAAACAGAACTAATTGGATATGGACAATGTGAGTTCATCATGAAAGATGGAATTATTTACGCATCAAGTATGAAAGGAAATTTTTCCGACCCGATAAGAACAGGTTTCAGATATGCGATTGATTCTAAAAGTGGAAAAGTCATTTGGATTGATAGTTTAAATCAAAATCTTTCATTTCCTGTGATAAAAGATTCGATTCTTTATTACGGTTCTGATTCTAAAAAAGGCAAACAACTTGCCGTTAATATCCATAATGGTAAAGTAATATGGGAATACCAACTTGATTTTTCTTCTTGTTGGCCACCAGCTATAATGGGGAATAGAAATTATTTTGGTGACCACGGAGGAAATTGGATTGTTGTCGATAATATTACGGGCAAACAAATATTCAAAACTCAAGTAAACGCAGCGATTTGTAATGTACCATCACTACTCGATAGCATTGTTTACTTTAGTGATTGGGCTGGAAAACTGCATGCATTTAACTCGAAAACTAATAAAGATGTTTGGGTGTATGATTCAGGTTCAAAATCTTTCAATTCACCTTCAATTGTTAATGGCGTTGCATATTTAATAAACGAGAGCGGAAATCTTTATGCAATTAACCTTAAAAATGGTTCTTTGCTTTGGTCTTATAAAACAGACGATTCGATGTATAGAGGTCCGGCGGTTTCTGACGGTGTTGCAACATTGATTACGACGAATGGACACATTTATGCTTTTAACACAAAAGACGGTTCGGTGCTATGGGAGACAAAGAAAGCTGGATTAGGATATACAAATACGGCTATCGTTAAAAACATAGTTTACGTTGGTTGTGCTGATAAGCATCTGTATGCATTTGACCTAAAGACAGGAAAAGAAATATGGAATTTTGAGTCAGACAGTCCAGTAAATACACCGCTAATTGATAACGGATTCGTATATTTTACAAGTGGAAAGTATTTATATGCAATTAAATAACCAAGCCCAGTTGCAAATAATCAGCTACAAGTGCGGCAGCAATGATTTTCGGTGTATATCTTTCCGCCCAAGCTGCTTTTCGGTTTGACAGGAAATCGCCCGCAATCGGCAAATGTGTGTAGCTTCCTAAGTTAGCGGTCATGCGATGTGCAACATTGCATACTTTTAACTGATAAAAAAAGTTAAACAAACAAATATTTAATCTTGACATTTAGTGCTTTGCTATAATGGCAATCTGAATTCGGGAAATATGATATAACAAAATAGGATTGAAATCTTTATTAATTATTGTCTATTTTAGACCCTTATGAATTCTATTGCATTTGTTGACACGGAAATCGAGCCGAAAAGCCGAAAGATTCTTGACATTGGAAGCGTCAAAGGTGATGGCAATTCATTTCATTCCAATTCAATAACCGACTTTATTAAATTTTTAATAGGGACGGAGTTCCTTTGCGGACACAATATTCTAAATCACGATATACATTATATTCATAAAGCTATTACTGATGCTAACATAGATTCCGGTAATATCATTGACACTTTATTCCTCTCTCCTCTTTTGTTTCCAACAAAGCCCTACCATGCTTTGCTTAAAGACGACAAGCTACAAACCGAAGAAACGAATAATCCGCTTAATGATTCTATAAAAGCCAAAGACCTTTTCTTTGATGAAGTTTCTGTTTTCAATAAAGCAGACGAAAAACTTAAACAGATTTTTTATTTGCTATTAAACGACAAAAAAGAGTTTCACTCCTTTTTTCGGTTCATTGCATACACAAGCAGCAACACACAAACGGAAAAAATAATTCGCGAAAAATTTGATTCTGTTATTTGCGAAAACGCAGATCTTTCAAAAATAATTTCAGAATACCCCATTGAATTATCTTACTGTTTAGCTCTGATAAATTGCAATAACCGATATTCAATTACTCCTCCTTGGGTTTTAAAAAACTATCCCAAGGTTGAACGGTTAATGTTTCTACTAAGAAACAATCCATGCTTGACTGGTTGCAAGTATTGCAATGAAGCATTAGACATACATAAAGGGCTGAAAAACTATTTTGGCTTTGACGCTTACAGAACATACGCTGGGGAACCACTTCAGGAGAATGCTGTTCAGGCAGCAGTTGACAATAAATCATTATTAGCAGTATTTCCGACTGGTGGTGGTAAATCTATAACTTTTCAAGTTCCTGCATTAATGGCAGGTGAAAACGCAAAAGGTTTAACAGTTGTGATCTCTCCTTTACAATCGCTAATGAAAGACCAGGTTGACAATCTTGAAAGAATAGGGATAACAGAAGCAGTTACAATCAACGGATTGCTTGACCCAATAGAAAGAGCAAAATCGATTGAACGAATTCAAGATGGTTCGGCATCTATGCTTTATATTTCTCCTGAATCATTGCGTTCAAAGACAACCGAAAGATTACTCTTGGGTAGAAAGATCGTTCGGTTTGTAATAGACGAAGCACATTGTTTTTCTTCATGGGGACAGGATTTCAGGGTTGATTATTTATACATCGGCGATTTCATTAAATCACTTCAGGAAAATAAAAACCTTGAAGAACAAATTCCGGTATCTTGCTTTACAGCAACGGCAAAGCAAAAAGTGATTGAAGACATTTGTGCTTACTTTAAAGATAAATTGGGAATCAAATTGGAAATTTTCCCATCCAAATCAACAAGAACAAATTTGCATTATAAAGTTTTTGAAAAGGGGGATGATGAAGAAAAGTATAACGCAGTTCGTGATTTAATAGAGGAAAAGGATTGCCCGACTATCATTTATGTTTCAAGAACAAGACGAGCAAAAGAACTTGCCACAAGATTAAGCGCCGATGGATTTAATGCAAGAGCATTTCACGGCAAAATGGAAAGTCAGGAGAAAACTGAAAACCAAAATGCCTTTATATCTGGTGATGTTCAGATTATGGTTGCGACTTCTGCTTTCGGTATGGGAGTTGACAAGAAAGATGTTGGAATGGTTATTCATTATGAGATTTCTGATTCACTTGAAAACTATGTTCAGGAAGCAGGCAGGGCCGGACGTGATGAGAATATAACCGCCGACTGTTATGTCCTATTTAACGAGGAAGATCTTAGCAAGCATTTTATTTTATTGAACCAAACGAAGCTCAACATTGATGAAATAAAACAAATTTGGAATGCTATAAAATTCATTACCAAATTGAATTTGAGTTTTCAAAAGTCAGCGTTAGAAATTGCAAGAGCTGCAGGTTGGGACGATAACCTTAAAGAAATTGAAACGAGAGTCACAACCGCAATTGCTGCATTGGAAGATGCTGGCTATGTGAAGCGAAAGCAAAACATGCCAAGAATTTTTGCCAACAGCATTCTATCGAAGACTGCACAAGAAGCAATTGAAAAAATTATGCATTCGCAAAAATTCAGCGAAGATCAAAAAATTACTGCTACTAGAATTATTAGAAACCTATTTTCAAACAAGAGCAGAAAGCAGTCAAATACAGATGAAGCCGAAGCAAGAATAGATTATATATCTGATAATTTGGGGATTGAAATAAAGAATGTGATAGCAGTTGTTAATCTGTTGCGAGATGAAAAGATTTTGGCCGATGCAAAAGATCTGACTGCCTTCATCAAAAAGGGTGAAAACAAAAATCGTTCGCTTGCGATCACTAAAAGCTATCGCCAGCTTGAAAATTTTCTCTGTCCTTTGTTTGAAGAACAAGAAAAGACGCTTCATCTAAAGGAATTGAACGAGCAGGCTGAAGTATATGGATGCAAGGATGTTTTACCAAACAAAATAAAAACCATTATCAACTTCTGGGCAATCAAGCATTGGATCAAGCGCCACAATCAGGATTATTCAAAGAATCATATTGTAGTTATAAGCTGTCAACCAAAAGAAGAATTAAAAGAGAAACTCGAAAAGCGGCACATATTGGCTGAATTTATTGTTGGTTACTTATATGAAAAGAGTAATACATTAAAGGAAGGAAACGAACCAGAGAAAGAGGACGTACTCGTCGAATTTTCAGTTCTTGAATTGCAAGAAGCCTATTGTAACCAAGTTCAGTTGTTTGGTGTTAAATCAACAATTGAGGACGTAGAAGATACTTTATTCTTTCTGTCAAAAATCGAAGCGATAAAAATTGAAGGTGGCTTTCTTGTTGTGTACAACAAACTGACCATCGACAGAATTGAACAGAACAACCGAGTACAATACAAAGAGCAGGATTATCAAAAATTAAGTCAGTTTTACGACCACAAGATTCAGCAAATTCACATCGTTGGCGAGTATGCCAAGAAGATGATTGACGATTATACAGGTGCATTAAAATTTGTTGACGACTATTTCCAATTAAACTTTCCTTCATTTCTAAGTAAATATTTTAAGGGTAGCAGGGCATTTGAAATAATGAGAAACATAACGCCCAAGAAATACAAACAACTTTTTGACTCCTTATCTGATGTTCAGCGAAGAATTATTGACGATAAAGACTCAAAATACATTGTAGTTGCAGCAGGGCCGGGAAGTGGGAAAACAAAAGTGTTGGTTCACAAATTAGCTTCATTGCTTTTGATGGAAGATGTTAAGCATGAGCAATTGCTTATGGTAACTCTCTCAAGAGCAGCAGCAACCGAATTCAAAAAGCGATTGATTGAACTAATTGGAAACGCTGCCAATTTCATTGACATTAAGACCTTTCATTCCTATTGCTTCGACTTGTTGGGTAAAGTCGGCACAATTGACAAATCTGATTCAATCCTAAAAACGGCTATTGAGAAAATAAAAAACAATGAGGTTGAAATAAGTCGGATTACAAAAACAGTTTTGGTAATCGACGAAGCTCAAGACATGGATGAAAATGAATTTGAATTGATAAAAGTTTTGATGGAGAAGAACGTGGAATCATTGAGAGTGATTGCTGTGGGTGACGATGACCAGAATATTTACAAATGGCGTGGTGCTGATTCTAAATACCTGTTAAGTTTTATTTCTGAAAAACAAGCAACCAAATACGAACTCATTACAAATTACAGGAGCAAAAGCAATTTGGTCTCATTCACCAATCAATTTGTCAAAACAATTTCGGAACGAATGAAGCAAATCCCAATTGAAGCAATTCAAGCTGAGAACGGAAAAATCAAAATTGTTCACTATCAAAACGGGAACCTTATTACTCCATTAATTAACGACATTCTTTCGATCGGACTTTCAGGGACAACATGTATCTTGACACACAAAAACGAGGAAGCATTTCAGGTTGCAGGTCTTTTGACAAAGAAGGGACTGCAAGCAAAGTTGATTCAAAGCAATGACAGTTTTAGCTTGTATAATCTTGCAGAGGTCCGTTTCTTTTTGAATGAACTGAAATTGGATGACGAGGTATTTACTATCAGTGACGATATTTGGGGAAGTGCAAAAAGAAAACTGATTGACAGATACAAACTGAGTTCAAAGTTTGAAATTTGTTACAACCTCATTAAAGACTTTGAGTCAACAAACACAAAGAAGAAATACAAATCAGACTTTGAAATTTTCATCCGGGAATCAAAGTTGGAAGATTTCATTAGTGAAATCGGGGAAACAATCTTTGTTTCAACCATTCACAAAGCAAAAGGCAAAGAGTTTGACAATGTATTTCTGCTTCTTGAAAACTTTGATGCGATTGAAGATGAAAAGAAGCGACAACTTTATGTGGCTATGACAAGAGCAAAACAGAACTTGACAATTCATTTAAATGGAAATTACCTGGACAAATTTAAGACTGAGGCATTGGAGAGGATTGAAAACAGCAACACCTTTTCTGCACCAAATGGATTGGCATTGCACCTTTCACACAAAGATTTGAACTTAGGATACTTTGAATATGTTCAGAAACGAATAAACGAATTGATAAGTGGAGATACAATTACTATTTCAGATGAAGGTTGCAAAAATGAAAAAGGCGAATTCGTTCTAAAGTTTTCAAAGAAGTTTCATGAAAGAATAGCAGAGATAAAGAATAACGGTTTTGAGTTGAAAGAAGCCAAAGTGAATTTCATTGTTTATTGGACAGACGATGAAAAGAATATTGAGGTCAAGATTATTTTACCTGAATTATATTTTGAAAGAATTAACGATTTGTGAATTTAATCAAATGGGCAAATTAATTGATAGAATTCAAAATATTAGTTCATCACTTGATAAAAATATTAAAGCACGAACCCATAACTTCAGCTACCCGCAAATCCGGCAGCGGTGGTTTTCGGTGTGCATCTTTCCGCTCGGTCCCGGTTAACCGGGATTGATCCCGATACATCGGGACAATCCGCCCGTGCGTGAAGCGTCCTAAGTTATGGCTAATTTAAAACGTGCATTTAGACAATGACAGCAAGATTTATAACAATACTATTTTTAAGTCTTTTGACAGGCAGTCTCTGCGGTCAATCTATTCCTTCGTTTTGGATGAATATATATAGACTTGATGATTACTTTGAGACGAAAAAAGGAGAAATTAATAAAATCACAGTTGATGAGATTGGATATTATTCATCGGGAGACACTTATAAAGAGAAATGGATTTATTCTTTTATTTCCCCAAGTCGGATACAAGGAGAAAAGTATAAAGACAGTGAATTACAAATGAAATTTCAATTAGAATTAGATAGTCTAAATCGAATAGTAAAAAAGATCACTGAATCTAAAAATCCATTGATGGGATGGAGAAAAGAAATAATTGTTTTTGAGTACGGCGACAACAACGTAATATTTGAAAAGCGATACGATGATAATAACTTGATCCGTTCAGCAAAATATGATTACGATAATTTGAATAATCCAACCAAACTTTCACTTTACAATTCCGATGGACAGTTGACCTCGTATGAGACTGCCGTTTACAACTATAATAAATCAGCCTATCTATACAAAGTGTTTAGTGCTAACGACGTAATGTCTTTGCAAGAAACAGATTTTTGCAATGTTGTAACGGCAAAGAATCTTAGAAATGAGCATGGAGATCTAGTTCAGATTATCTGGCCAACAGCTTCACCCGATGATAAAGTTTATCACACATTTGAATATGAATATGACAATCAAGGGAATTGGATCAAAAGAAAACGATTCGTTTTGGAAAATAAAGAAAAAAGCAGACATTCAATTATTAATAGAAAGATTGAATACCAAAAACCAAACTAGCCATAACATCAGCTACCCGGCAAGTTCGGCAGCGGTGGTTTTCAGTGTGTATCTTTCCGCTCGGTCCCGGTTAACCGGGATTGATCCCGATACATCGGGACAATCCGCCGTGCGTGAAGCATCCTAAGTTATAGGCAACCTTAAGTGTGACTCTGAATCAAAATTTTGAACCAATAGAAACGACAATGAAACAAATTACTATTTTATTTTTTTTAGCATTTTCATTAAATTTTGCCTATTCTCAAAAATCTGAATTTATTATTCCTGATTATGAATTGATAAAAAGCGAAATTAAAGATTCTGCATCCAAATTTTATTACCCAAATTTTATTACCCAAATCTTTTATCAAGATTAGTTATTATATAGTATAAATTATTATTACGTTCTTTTACATATATTTGCGATCCATAGACACATAACTATGGGATTAAAACTTGACAAGATCAAAAAGAACCCGGTACAATTTCTCAGTCTGACAGGATTTTCATCCTCAGAGTTTGAT
>Ga0302292_1002809_pt1 | contig 10204 bp, 9 predicted proteins | sample III_Fen_N2_1_FD_194553 | JGI IMG/M metagenome (GOLD analysis project Ga0302292, IMG submission 194553) | Peat permafrost microbial communities from Stordalen Mire near Abisko, Sweden - III_Fen_N2_1 | ecosystem: Environmental > Terrestrial > Soil > Wetlands > Permafrost | place: Sweden: Abisko...
GTCAGAGTTCGATCAAGGAACAATTGCAGCAGATGATTGACCAGATGAAAAAGGGCGATATGGGTAAAATGAGTAAGAATATTGGTCAGACACTGGCACAACAAGAGATGATGCAGCAATTGATGCGTGATATGATAAATGGGGGTTCTATGGGAACAAAAGCGACGGAACAACTTAAAGCAATCGATCAGCTATTGGAACAATCCAGAAAAGATTTGATAAACAAGAATATAACCAGTGAATTGATCAATCGCCAGAATTTGATTCTTTCAAAATTACTTGATGCAGAGAAATCGGAAATCGAACGAGACTACGAAGATAAGAGGGAATCAAAAACTGCAATTGACATTAAGAAAAGTAACCCGGAAGGATATTTTGAGTATAAGAATAAGCTCAGGAACGAGAGTGAACAGATTAACCGGAGTAATTTTAAATTACGCAGTTTTTACGATCAGAAATACAATAACTTTTTGAATCAGATAAAAAACTAGTTTTGGAACGTGACTTGGTCATATCTTCGCAGCTCATTAATCTCAATAAGGTGAGACATTTTTTAGACGAGTTTTTTAAAGAATCTTGTCTGAATAAAAATAATTTTAACCGGGTGCTATTGGGAATAAGTGAGGCAGTGAATAATTCAATAGTTCATGGAAATGGTCTTGCTGCAGAAAAAAATGTTTATTTGGGTATCAAATATGTCGATAACAAATTACTAATAGAAGTGAAAGACGAAGGAAGTGGTTTTGATGCAGAATGTATAAATGATCCAACTTGTGTGGAAAATATCAGAAAAGAGAGTGGGAGGGGTATTTTCCTTCTTCGTTGTATGGCTGATGAAGTCATCTATTTTGATGGAGGAAGATCTGTTTTTATTAAGTATAATTTGGACAAATGAGCATAAAATATTTTAATGAAGATGTACCTTTTCCCAAGCTAAAAAAGAGAAGAACTACAAATTGGATAAAAGAAACCATACGGCAGGAAGGAAAAGTTATTGGAGACATTTCATTTGTTTTTTGTTCGGATGACTATTTACTCGAGGTCAATAGAAAATATTTAACTCATGATTATTATACGGATATTATCACATTCGATTATGTGGAAAATGATGTAATCAGTGGGGATATTTTTATAAGTATTGATCGGATTAAAGAGAACGCCATACAGTTTTCCACGACAATGGAGAATGAATTAAACAGAGTTTTAGTACATGGAATCTTACATTTGTTAGGCTACAATGATAAAATTAAAAAAGATAAGGCACTGATGACCGTTAAGGAGGATTATTACCTTAATGTACTAAATGCCAGTTGATTAAATATAAAAAGAGATAGATGTTACCGTTTTACGATGTTATTGTAGTAGGAGGAGGTCATGCGGGGTGTGAAGCTGCAGTGGCAGCTGCAAATTTGGGCTCAAAAACATTGTTGATTACAATGGACATGACCAAATATGCTCAGATGTCTTGTAATCCTGCCATGGGAGGAATTGCAAAAGGACAGATTGTTCGGGAAATTGATGCTCTTGGTGGATTTTCTGGAATTGTCAGTGATCAGTCAAGTATACAATTCAGAATGCTGAATCAATCGAAAGGTCCTGCCATGTGGAGCCCCAGGGCTCAGAACGACAGGGTACGATTCACTGAAATATGGAGACATGTTTTGGAGAAAACCACCAATCTTGATCTCTGGCAGGATGCGGTTGTTTCACTTCATATCAAGGATAATATTGTTACTGGTGTCAAAACAAAAATAGGAGTAGACTTTTATTCCAGGACTGTTGTTTTAACCAATGGAACTTTTCTGAATGGTTTGATGCATATTGGCAGAGCAAAAATGGAAGGTGGTCGTATCGGAGAAAGTGCTTCATACCATATTTCTGAGCAGTTACTTGATGTAGGATTTACTACAGGAAGATTAAAGACGGGAACTCCTGTAAGAATTGACGGAAGGTCTGTTGATTTTTCAAAAATGCAGGAGCAGGCGGGTGATGATAACATTGGTAAGTTTTCTTTTTTGCCAGACATTAAATCAAACTTAAAGCAAAAGAGTTGCTGGATCACCTATACCAATGAGACCGTTCACTCTATTTTAGAAGAAGGATTTGCAGATTCGCCCATGTATAATGGGACGATTTTGGGTACTGGACCCCGGTATTGTCCAAGTATAGAAGCAAAGATTGTTACGTTTGCAGAGAAAACTTCTCATCAGTTGTTTTTGGAACCCGAAGGAGAAGATACGATAGAATATTATTTGAATGGCTTTTCATCCTCCTTACCGTGGGATGTTCAATTACGGGCCTTGAAGAAAGTTTCTGGATTGAAAAATGTAAAGATTTTCAGGCCGGGGTATGCCATCGAATACGATTATTTTGATCCTACTCAATTACACCATACACTGGAAACCAAACTGATAAAAAACCTGTATTTTGCAGGCCAGATTAACGGTACAACGGGATATGAAGAAGCCGCTGCGCAAGGCATAATGGCGGGAATAAATGCCCATCAAAATGTTCATGAACTTGAACCGTTTACTTTGAACAGGGATGAAGCGTATATTGGTGTTTTAATCGACGATCTGGTTACAAAGGGTGTTGATGAACCATACCGGATGTTTACTTCAAGGGCTGAATATCGGATTTTATTAAGACAGGATAATGCTGATTTTCGCCTAACGCCTAAAGCATTTAAGTTGGGCTTGGCCAGCGAGGAACGTTATAATTTGTATTTGGAAAAGAAAAATGCTGTTGAAAGTATCCTGGATTTTGTTTCAAATTTCTCCATAAAACCACAATTTATAGATCATATTCTTCGGGAAAAGGGTTCCTCTGAATTGAAGCAGGGTGTAAAATTAGTCGATATTATCTTGCGTCCTCAGATCTCGATCTTTGATTTGATTGAGGATATTGTTCCATTTAAGACCTTTTTAACCAGTGTTCCTTCTGCAAGATTTACGGAGATTTTAGAATCAGCGGAGATCGCTATTAAATATGCTGGCTATATAGATCGCGAGAAATTAGTTGCCGATAAGTACAGACGATTGGAAAATATTGGCATTACAGGCAAATTTGATTTTGATAAAATATTAACGATTAGCACTGAAGCAAGACAAAAACTTACTGAAATTCAACCTGATACGATAGGGCAGGCTAGTCGTATTTCGGGTGTAAGTCCGTCGGATATAAATGTGTTACTCGTGTTGTTAGGAAGGTAATGTTCCACGTGGAACTATAATTTTTATATATGGAACTTAAAGAATATGTGCGTACCATCGAAGACTATCCCATCGAAGGTATCAGTTTTAAAGATATTACAACCCTGTTTAAAGAGCCGGCTGCGTTCAAAAATGTGGTGGATCAGATCTCGGAATATTGCAAAGGTAAAGGGATCACTAAGATCGTTTCGCTCGAATCCCGTGGTTTTATTGTGGGTGGAGCCTTGGCTTATTGCCTCAATGCAGGGTTTGTTCCGATTCGTAAAAAGGGGAAATTACCTGCAGAAGTTCTTAGCGAATCCTATGAATTGGAATATGGAGTGGATACCATTGAGATCCATGTAGATGCGCTGAGTGAAGATGATGTTGTTCTGATTCACGATGATTTATTGGCTACAGGCGGAACTGCACTTGCTGCTCTTTACCTGGTTCAACAGTTAAATGTGAAGAAGATTTACTTCTCATTTATCATCGATTTAACCTTTATTCAGACTGATAAAAAGAAAGAATTAGCTAAATACGAAACTCATTCAGTGATTCATTACTAGTATTTTTTGTCTAAATTGTGATTTCCTATGGTATTAAAAAATGCTGAATACATCAAATCCCTGGTTTTTGCTCTTCCTGATCAGCCTGGGATATATCAGTATTTTGATTCGACCAATAAGATCATCTATGTGGGGAAAGCAAAAAACCTGAAAAAACGGGTTGCTTCCTATTTTAATAAAAATCAGCCAAACAGAAAAACTGCATTACTCGTCAGGAACATTGCAGATATTAAACACATGGTTGTCGAAACAGAGCAGGATGCCTTGTTACTCGAAAACAACCTGATTAAAAAATATCAGCCCCGTTATAATATCAGGCTTAAGGATGATAAGACTTATCCGTGGATCGTAATAAAAAATGAACGATTTCCACGGGTTTTTCAAACAAGGAACGTTATCCGTGACGGATCCACCTACTTTGGACCATATACTTCAATATTAACGGTACGTTTTTTACTCGATTTATTTCGTAAGCTCTTCAAATTGAGAAATTGCAAATTGAATTTGTCGGAAGAGAATATACGCCTGAGGAAATTTAAAGTTTGCCTGGAGTATCATATGGGAAATTGCCTGGGCCCCTGTGTCGGAGAAATTGAGCATGATATTTACATGAAAAACATCGATCAGATAAAGGAGATATTGAAGGGCAACATCTCGGGCGTGATCAAATATCTCAAGGATTTAATGCGACATTATGCTGTGGGTTTGAAATACGAAGAGGCTGCAATCATAAAAGAGCAGCTGGAATTGTTGGAGAAATTTCAATCAAAGTCTACAGTAGTGAGCAATTCAATTAGCGATGTCGATGTTTTCACGATTGATCAGGATGAATCCTTTGCCTATGTGAATTATCTCAAAATAATACGGGGTGCCATCATTCAAACCTATACCCTTGAAATTAAAAAGGTGTTGGACGAATCGCCTTCAGAATTGCTTGAATTTGCCATTGTTGAAATAAGGTTGAAAATATTCAGCCTTTCAAAGGAAATATTGGTTCCATTCAAGTTGGATATGGAATTGGAAGGTATAAAAATGATCGTACCCAAACAAGGCGACAAAAAGAAGCTTCTCGAACTTTCAGAACGGAATGCGAAATATTACCGGCTCGAGAAACTAAAACACCAGATCGTGTCGAAAACTGAGCGGAATGCAACGCGTATTCTGGAGACCATGCAAAAGGACCTTCAACTTAAAGTTCCTCCGGTTCACATCGAATGCTTCGATAATAGTAACCTGCAGGGAACGAATCCCGTTTCATCATGTGTGGTATTTCGCGACACAAAACCTTCCAAAAAGGACTATCGTCATTTTAATGTAAAATCGGTGGTGGGACCCGATGATTTTGCATCGATGGAAGAAGTCGTATACCGCAGATATAAACGCATGTTGGATGAAGAACAATCGTTGCCTCAACTGATAGTTGTCGATGGAGGGAAGGGTCAACTCGGGGCTGCTTTGGGTGCTTTGGAAAAATTGAATCTCCGTGGAAAAATATCAATCATTGGAATTGCAAAACGTCTGGAAGAAATATATTTTCCAGGTGACCCGGTACCTTTATATCTCGATAAAAATTCGGAGACCTTAAAAGTAATTCAGCAATTGCGTGATGAAGCCCATCGGTTTGGAATTACTTTTCACCGTAACAAGCGATCGGGTGATTTTATAAAATCAGATCTTGAAAATATATCGGGGATAGGAGAGAAGACGATAACGGCCCTTTTAAAGCGTTTTAAGAGTGTTGAGAATCTCAAAAATCAAGGCTACCGTGAGGTTGCAGATGAGATAGGGGATTCTAAAGCACATTTGATCTTCGATTATTATAAGCTAAGCTATTGAAATAAAAGAGCTTATATCGTACATTTTTGACTGGTTTCTTTGTTCTTTTTGAACTAAAGTAGATCAATTCCGGTATCTTTCTTCGTCCTCAAGCAAACCAACGTAGGAGTTGTATCTGCTTTGCGCGATTTTACCTTCTTCCACCGATTTCTTTACCGCACACTGAGGTTCGTGTGTATGCGTGCAATTATAATATTGACACTCATCCAAAAGTTTGAACATTTCGGGAAAATAATGCGAGATCTCTTCCTTTTCCATTTCGAGCACTCCAAAACCTTTGATGCCCGGAGTATCGATAATGTACCCTCCAAAATCGAGTTCATACATTTCCGAATTGGTTGTCGTATGTTTTCCCGAAAAATGAGCTTCAGAGATAATGCCGGTCTTAATCATCATATGGGGTTGCAGCGCATTGATGATTGTCGATTTTCCAACCCCCGAATGGCCTGAAAAAACATTGGTCTTATCGGCCATCATTTTCTTCAGTGCTTCAAATCCGATATTATCTTTGGCTGAAAGCATTAAACATTGATACCCGATAGCTTCATAAATCTCAATTAATGCATTCATCTCCAGTGATTGCTCTTCATTGTAAAGGTCTATTTTGTTAAATATCAGGTGACACGGAATCCTGTACGCTTCGGCAGATGCAAGAAACCGATCGATGAAAGTGGTCGTGGTAACAGGATATTCAATGGTTACAATGAGGAAAGCCTGGTCGATGTTTGCCGCAATGATATGCGATTCTTTGGAAAGGTTGGGTGACTTGCGAATAATGTAATTCGTACGGGGCAGGATTTTATGAATAAACCCAACTGTTTGACCAAACTCATTATTATCTTCATTTGATTCAGTAAGTTCAACATGATCCCCAACAGCAATAGGGTTGGTACTTCTGATCCCTTTTAATCTCAAATTCCCCTTGATCCTGCTTTCGATCAGTTGACCTTCTTCGGTTTTTACGGTATACCAGCTTCCAGTTGATTTTATTATTATTCCTTTTTTCAATGGATGTCTTTCCTTTACGTTAATTCGTTACTTTAGCATTGCTTTTAATACGAACCAAAAGTACGAAAAATTGTGAAAAGCATTTTAAGCTATAACGTTAATGGAATCAGGTCTGCCATAAACAAGGGATTACTGGACTTTCTGAATGAAGCGAATCCTGATATCGTCTGTATTCAGGAAACCAAGGCTCAAATCGGGCAGATGCATGAAGATGAATTTGAAGCACTGGGATATCATTGCAACGCATTTTCTGCTGTAAAAAAAGGATACAGTGGTGTCGCCATATTTAGTAAACAAAAACCCGATAGGGTAGTTGAGGGTATCGGTGTTGACAAATATGATTCAGAGGGTCGTGTGCTTCGGGCTGATTTTGGTGGTGCTTCAGTTGTAAATGTCTATTTCCCCTCAGGAACAACAGGTGAAATCAGGCAAGCTGTTAAGATGGAATTCCTTTTTGACTTTCAGCTTTACCTGAATGAATTACGGAAAACACGCAGTAAACTGATTATTTCAGGTGATTTTAACATTTGCAGGCTGTGGATTGATATACACAATCCTGAAAAACAGCAGGGTACATCAGGATTTTTACCTGAAGAACGTGACTGGTTTGCAAAATTTATAGATGATGGATATGTCGATACCTTCCGGGAAGTAAATCAGAAGCCAAATCAGTATTCCTGGTGGAGTTATAGGGCCAATTCACGTGAAAACAACAAGGGATGGCGCATAGATTACCATATTGTGACGGATAGTTTGAAAGATCAGATTGTAGATGCTGCGATATTACCCCAGGTAAAGCATTCTGACCATTGCCCTGTAATTGTCAGGATGGATTTCTAGTCCTTTTTGCAGACAGATACAAAAAGAAAAGCCTCCAGATTGAGGAGGCTTTTCTTTTATGTTAATGATTAGCTATTCCCAATCAAGAATAATCTTTCCGCAATTTCCCTCTTCCATGATGGTAAAGGCTTCCTGGTAATTATCCGCAGGAAAGCGATGGGTAATCACCGGGTTAATGTTTAGGCCGTGCGAAAGCATCATTTCCATCTGGTACCAGGTCTCATACATTTCACGGCCATATATACCTTTGAGGGTCAATCCTTTAAATATAAGTTTACTCCAATTGATCTGGGTTGATGAGGGTAGAAGTCCGAGTAGTGAAACTTTTCCTCCATTGTACATATTTTCGACCATATCATTGAATGCTGCTCCCGAACCGCTGCATTCGAGGCCAATATCGAATCCGCCGACCATACCAAGCGATTTCATAGCATCTGCGACACTTTCGTTCCTCGGGTCGATAACTTTAGTGGCTCCCATCTTCATGGCCAGATTTCGGCGATATTCGCTTAAATCGGTGCCAACGATATACCGTGCTCCGGCATATTTACATACTGCAGTCGCCATCGCCCCGATCGGACCCCCAATTCCTGTAATCAGTACATCTTCCCCAAGCAAAGGGAAGGAGAGGGCTGTATGGGTCGCATTACCCAGTGGATCCATAACCGACATTAATTCATCTGAAATACGGTCGTCCACCTTAAGCACATTGGAGGCAGGTACTGAAATGTATTCTGCAAATCCACCATCCCTGTTGACACCGATCCCAACCGTATGATCACAAATATGCTGACGGCCGCGACGACAATTGCGGCAGAATCCACAGGAGATATGACCTTCAACCGTAACCCTTTCGCCAAGGAACACCCGTGAAACCTCCGATCCTTTATCGACAACAATGCCCATATACTCGTGACCGATTACCAATGGTGTTTTTATGGTATTCTGAGCCCATTCGTCCCATTTGTAAATATGCAGATCCGTTCCGCAAATAGCTGATTTTTTGATTTTTATTAAAACATCATTGGGTCCGATAACAGGCATCGGAACATCTTTCATCCAAATTCCTTTTTCCGGCTTGATTTTTACAATAGCTTTCATATTTCAGTATTATATTTTGATATGTGTGTTCGAATTTAACCCACAACGATGGATCGAAATTCATTGTTTTTACGTGATGGAATAGGTATGCAAACTTACGCCGATCTGGATTTAAAATAAAGAATGAAAATCATGTTTGAATCAATCTTCAACTACTTTCAGAATCTTTTCGTCCTGAATTTGTTATCTTTAGTCTTCAAATGATCACCTGCCAAAGCCGGTTGTTAAGATTAAGAAATGTACTCCCTGACCCCGGTCGACAATTCTCTATTCGTTCAGATGTTCTTAAGGAATGCATTTTTCGGACTTTCGACCTACACGGATGGTATACGGAAGGGGTTTGGGAGGGGTTCCCTTCGGATCAATTAATCTATGATTGATCTATAACTGTACTAAGATTTCGATTTTAGTACAGCTATAGATCAGTCATAGTACAATTATACCGAAGGAATACCCTCTCCTTACCCTTTCATTAACAGTCCATAGTAAGACTATACCTGAATCAGGGATTAGGATTATCAAATCAAAAAGGGTTGTGTAATTTTATCCAGTTCATTCGAATGATAAGAGCGGTAAATTTTCGAAAGTCTGAAGTTACTTTTTAACCCGTTGTGCGATTGAAAAAAGTTAATAAAATATCATTAAAAAAGTTGTGCATTATATTGATATTCAATATATTAGTAGAAAATAAACGCCAATTCATTTATCTACTTATGCACAACCTGAAGACAAATTTCGACAAGTTTATTGGCATTACCAAATCATTCTTTTCCAGTAGTATCAATGGTTTTGACAATTTTCAAATCTATCCTAGGAATCCAAAGATGTCTGATTGTCAAATAATTGCATTAGCTCTAACTGCTGAATCCATTGGAATTGACTCTGAGAATTACTTCTTTGGCAAACTGAAATCGGATTATAGGGAAGATTTTCCTAATCTGATTGACCGATGCAATTTTAATCGTAGGCGGAAACGTCTTTCTCCCAAAATTGCTGAACTGAACCTGGGTTTAGCAAACTTGCTTAATGAAGGAGAAGACACTTACATCGTTGATTCTATCCCTGTACCTGTTTGCCAGATAGCCCGTGAGAAACGAAGCAAAATATGCCGTGAAAACTTTGAAACAGCTCCTGATAAAGGATATTCAGCCGTTAGTAAAGCCTATTATTACGGCTACAAGTTGCACCTTGTAACTTCGGTTCGTGGTGTGTTCGCAAGCATGGACATGAGTAAAGCAAGCGTTCATGACATTTACTATTTGACCGACATTAAATACTCTAAATTAAGCAATTGCAGGCTTATAGGTGATAAAGGTTATCTATCAAAAGCACATCAGTTAGACTTGTTCACATCATGCAACATTCGTTTGGAAACACCAAAAAGAAATAATCAAAAAGACAAAGAACCCTTTGCATACGTTTTTAGAAAATCCAGAAAACGAATCGAAACTTTATTCTCTCAGCTTTGCGACCAATTTATGCTTAAGCGTAATTATTCAAAATCCAACTTAGGAATTTCAGTTCGCATTTTATCAAAAATTACAGCACTGACAGTCCTTCAGTATATTAACTTTATAAACAATAAACCGTTGAACAAGCTTAAGTATGCTTTAGCTTCTTAATCGCACAACGGGTTATATTTTAAGTACAAAATATCAA
>Ga0302292_1002812_pt1 | contig 10197 bp, 9 predicted proteins | sample III_Fen_N2_1_FD_194553 | JGI IMG/M metagenome (GOLD analysis project Ga0302292, IMG submission 194553) | Peat permafrost microbial communities from Stordalen Mire near Abisko, Sweden - III_Fen_N2_1 | ecosystem: Environmental > Terrestrial > Soil > Wetlands > Permafrost | place: Sweden: Abisko...
TTCTTATAACAAAACTTTTACTATGTAAACTTACCATAACCACTTTCCATAACTTTGATGTGGCATATTGCAAAAGCAACATTAAAAACAAGAGTTATGGAAATTCAAAAAGTAATTGAACGTGCCAACCAATTGCTTACAGAGGCTCGGTATACGAAATCCCGGATCTACACCTACAACTGGTTGTGGAAGAAAGGAATTCTTTCGTATATGAACTCCAGAAGCATGGTTGACTTTGATGAGAAGGTAGGCAAAGAATGTATACTTTGCTTCCATGACGGAGGTACCGTCACATTCTACCATCGTGATTTGATCAAAAGCATCGATGCCTTGGTCAATGTATTTTTGAACGATAATCTGGGCAAGAGAATGCGTACTCCAGCGCAGTATCCCTTCAGAGGGGAAATTGGTTCTGCAGCTCAAGATTATTTTGAATCCTTGAAAGCGCGTGGTGTAAGCGAGAAAAAGACAATACGGAGCTACAAAAAAATGGTCAGCAACTTCGCAGAGTATCTGCTTGAGAGCGGAATCAGCCCTTTGTCCGGGATAATTGAAGACTGTATTGTAAAGTTCATAGAAAGCCGCCCCTACCGCCAGAAGGAGTATATAGAAACGATACGCCGCTTCCTGAACTATCTTTATAAAGAGCATCTTATAGCCAAAGACTATTCTTATGTTCTTCGGTCTCTTGGCAAGAATGTCAAGCATATCAAAGCACCATCATTCTATAGCCCAGATGAAATACGGCAATTGGAAGAATCGATATCAAGAACCAGCAATGTCGGCAAACGTGACTATGCAATGGTTACATTATGTTCCAGACTTGGACTACGAGTATCAGATGTCGCAAATCTCAGCTTCAAAGATATTAACTGGGAGAACAACAGCATCAACATCATACAGTACAAAACTGGAAATCCTCTGACTCTTCCTCTATTATCCATCGTAGGCAATGCGATAATCGACTATCTCAAGAATGCACGTCCAAAGTCTACATCAAACAGGATCTTTTTGAGTTGCCGTCCACCATATGATGAAATGAGTCCCGGTTCAGTTCATTGTGCAATCGCTGTTGCTTTCAGGGAATCAGGGGTTGACTTCGGTGACCGTCATCACGATGGTCATGCACTGAGATTCAGTCTAGCTCAAAGGATGCTCGATAAATCCACGCCAATACCTATCATATCTGAAACACTGGGGCATACGGAAGTGGATACAACAAGAACATATGTTCGAATAGACCTTACGCACATGATGGGGTGCGTATTAGATGTTCCAGATACCAGTGATGTCTTTTACACTCAAAGAGGAGGATGGTTCTATGACTGACCCGTTTAACTACAAGGGAGTGTTATCCCCCTATATGAAGGCCATAATCCGCATGAAAGAAGCCTGTGGCCAGACAATCATATCGACGAAATGGACCTATAAGGAGCTCGACGAGTTCACAATACAATATGGTCTTACAGAACCGATTATCACCAAAGGACTTACGGATGCATGGGCAGCGACAAGACTCAATGATTGTAGCCGGACATTCCATGGGAAATGCTCACGGATAGCTCAGTTAGCAAAATACATGAATGAACATGGCATCAAGTCTTACATAATGCCATTGCCAAAATGCGATAATGACCGTGCGTTCATACCGTATATCTTCACGGAAAAACAAATGCAGGATATTTTCAGCGAGACGGACCTTCTATTACGGGAAAGTCACAGGAAGGATGACCCAATCATATCTATACCTTGCCTGCTTCGTCTTCTTTACAGCACCGGTTTGAGAATCACGGAAGCTGTCTCATTAAGAAACAAGGATGTGGACCTGGAAAGGAATATACTGCGAGTTGGAACATGGGGCAATACGAAGAATGGAGAAGAACGTTTGATACCGATATGCAGTTCACTCAAGAATAACCTCTTGAAATATCTGCATTATAGGAGTATGTTGCCAATCAAGGGCATAACCGACGCTGATCATACTTTCTTTGTGAAACTAAATGGAGAAGCAGTTTCTTCAGCAAATGCCTATCGATGGTTCAAAAAAGTATATACGCGTTGTGGTATTGTGTATCGAGGGGAACACTTCGGTCCACGCGTTCATGATCTAAGACATACCATGGCATCTCATTCACTTGTAAAGATGATACGGGAAGAGATGGATATCTATGCTGCACTTCCGTTGTTGGCCGCGTGCCTTGGGCACAAGACTTTAACTGCAACAGAAGGATATGTGCGCCTTACATGTAGTGAATATCCAGACCTGTTGCAGCAATGCTCATCGTTGAACAACTTCATATACAGGAAAGACGATGGCATCGAATGATCTTGCAAAACAACTCTCGAGATTCCTCAGTATATATCTGCCCCACGAAAGGAATGTGTTTATATTAATTAGGAAGTACTCCACTTTTCAATCGAAAAGTATACCACTTAGTCATAACATACGGGTTTAAAAACTCGTTTAAAAAGGATGATAAGTATGTATACAAAACAAGAAATTATTATTGGCAGTTACCGTGAAGGCAAAAGCGGTCGCCAGATATCGCGCGACTTGGGAATAAGTCGTAAGACGGTCAGGAAATATATAGAAGAGTACGAGCATCATGAAAAGAGCAGAGAAAATCCCGAAACCGCTTTGTCCGGTTATTTAGGCAAGCCTGTTGAATATCATGGTCTCGAAAGGCCCAAGATTCGTTTGACGGGCGAAGTGGAGTCAATCATTTGTGAACTCCTTGAAGAGAATGAGAGAAAGCAGAAACAGGGCCTTGCCAAACAAAAATTAAAAAGGACAGATATCATGGAAATCCTCCATGATCGTGGTCTTGAGATTGGGTATACAACGGTGTGCAATTATATCTGTACCAGGCAAGGCAAATCACCGACAATCAAAGAAGCCTTTATCCGTCAGCAATACACCCCCGGCTCTGTGTGTGAGTTTGATTGGGGAGAGATAAAGCTTTTTATTGATGGCATTCTGCATCGTTTTCAGTTGGCAGTCTTCACTTCGGCATACGGTAATTATCGTTACGCTGCCATTTACAAGCGCCAGAACACGTTGTCCTTTATGGAGTCCCATGTTCGTTTTTTTTCGCACACAGGTGGTGTTTACCACCAGATGGTTTACGACAATATGCGAGTGGCGGTTGCCAAATTTGTCGGGATATACGAGAAGGAACCCACCAAAGCATTGCTTCAGTTGAAAGATCACTATCAGTTTAGTCACCGTTTTTGCAATGCCTACAGCGGGAACGAAAAAGGACATGTGGAACGAAGTGTAGAATATGTCCGCAGAAAAGCTTTTGGATATAAGAGTGAGTTTTCCAGTCTGGAAGAAGCAGAAAGGCATTTGGAGTCGATTATCCTCAAGTTAAATCAAACCAGGCAGCAACTAACCGGTAAAACGGGCATAGAGTTGTTTGCTGAAGAGAAAAAGGTTCTCTGGCCGTTTGGCGGTCCTCTGTCATGCTCGGAATCAGAGCAGCTCAGGGTCGACAAATACGCCACGATAAGTTACGGCAGCAACCGTTATTCTGTCAGCGAGAAGTTGGTGGGATGTTTTGTGGATGTGAGCATATTGAGCAATAGAATTGAAGTTTATCACGAAAATAAGCCCGTCGCATCCCATCTGCGCGATTACGGCAAACATCAATGGATCATTGATATCGAGCATTATCTAAATACGCTCAAGCAAAAGCCCGGGGCATTGAGTGGAAGTGTAGCCCTTGAAAGCAGCCCCTACCTGAAGGCGCTGTACAGGGGATACTTTACCCAATCTCCCCGTGACTTTATTGACCTGCTCCATTATTGCCGTGAAAACAAAATCAGTGCAGAAAAGCTGGAAGACACCGTTTACCGGTTGGTTAGACAGTGTTCCCAAAGCATAACGAGCGAAAAGCTAACTGCTCTTTTGGGTAACAAACCCCGGGAAGAAGCAAGAATAAGCACTGAAAGCAGCCAAACGGCATATCTTGCAAAAAAACAACTTCAACAGGTAACGGAATTAATGAACTAAGCCAAAAAAAGAAAATGAAATTGCAAAACGAAATAAAAGCACAAATCACACAATACAGCAAAGAGCTCAGGCTACCGGTTTTCCGAAATGATTTTGAAGAAGTAGCCATGGAATCCGCCAAAGAAAATGCCGATTATGAAACCTTTCTTTTGCGCCTGATGGAGCGGGAATATGAAACCCGCCTTGAGAACCGTAAAAAAGCACAAATCAGGTTGGCTTGCTTCCCTGCCAAACTGTATCTTCATGACCTGAAGCGCGATTTGCTCCCTGTAGATGCCGCAGGGAAGCTCCCCATGCTTGAACGGCTTGACTTTATTGCCTCAGGACAGAACGTCATCCTTGCCGGAAATCCGGGAACAGGCAAGACCCATATTGCAACGGGACTTGGGCTGAAAGCTTGCCTGCAAGGTTATAAAGTCTATTTTACCAGCATACATCGATTGCTCACACAGTTGCGTGAATCACATTCGCAACTCTCACTCAGGCAGATGGAACTGCGGTTTGAAAAATATGACCTTGTCATCTGTGATGAGTTTGGCTATATCTCTTTTGACAAACAAGGAGCAGAACTGCTCTTCAACCACCTTTCGCTTCGGGCAGGCCGGAAATCAACCATAATAACCACCAATCTGGGCTTTGACCGATGGGAAGAAATCTTTGGTGACCCGGTACTCACCGCCGCTTTGGTTGATCGGCTAACCCACAGGGCACATTTAGTTAATATGAACGGGGATTCCTATAGGTTAAGGGAAACTACAGAAATGATGAAGAAATGAAAAGAAAACAAATAAAAATTCGTTCACCCGTACTTAGCTGATCTGATCGGGGGGGTACCCCCCGATCAGATCAGCTAAGTACCGCTTTTTTTTTAATCAAAAATGGTATACTTTTGGAGTGAATTAATGGTATACTTTTCAGTTGAAATAAACAAGGAATGTCAGCCCCAATACCGTGTCTGCTTATCGAGATGCTTTTATATCCTTCCTTTTATACTTGAGGGATGAAAAGCATATCAAAGCAGAAAAAGCTACACTTGCTGATATAAACAGGGATAATATTATCGGATATCTTCAATGGCTGATTGACAAGCAAGGCTGCAGTATTGCAACTCGAAACAACAGGCTGGCTGCTGTCAGATCCTTCGTGTCGTATCTCCAGTATGACAGCGTAGAGCATATAGACCAGTGGCAAATAGTCCTGGCAATCAGAGGATTGAAAAAGGAACACACAACTCCATCGCACTTCACCAAGGAAGGGATAAAACTCTTGCTTGAACAGCCGGATACGACCGTTCCGAGGGAACTTAGGCATCTTGCAATACTTGCCTTGATGTATGATACTGGTTGCCGAGTTCAGGAACTCGCTGACTTAAAGATAGAATCATTGAGAATACAATATAAACCATGCTCAATCAAGATCTATGGAAAGGGGCGGAAAACGAGGATAGTACCTTTATCTGAGCATGTCGTTGAAATCCTGACCAAATACATAAGCTGCTATCACATTGATACGGATATCGGTAAAAAGAATCCACTCTTTTCTAACAGCTCAAGAAACAAGCTCACAAGGGCAGGTATAACGTATATACTAAAGAAATATGCTGCAATGGCTCGAATGAGCAATCCGAATCTCATTCCCGAGATCACCAGTTGCCATCAACTGCGACATAGTCGGGCAATGCATCTTCTTCAATCAGGAGTCAACCTTGTATGGATACGAGACTTATTGGGACACTCCTCAATACAGACAACTGAGATATATGCCAGAGCCGACTCAAAACAGAAAATAGAGGCTATTGAAAAGGCATCTGAAAATCTCACTCCGTCTGATGTTATTGGGGAATGGGTTGATAATAATGACTTGATCTCATGGCTCAAAGGACTCGGTAAGAAATGAATATTATGTAAAGTCCAAACGTAAAGTATGCTTGTAATGCACAGTTAATCAGGATGCTTTACGCTGGGCTTTACATAATTAGTTTGTTGTCATAACCTAAATTATGGAAAGCTTTCCATAACAGAGGTAAAAGTTACAGGTTACAAAACCGTAAGACAATCTTTAATAATAACGAATGAATAAAAAAAATTATATCTTTGTTAAGCAGTCACTGCATCAGTGATGCCAAATTCACTGCACTGCTGATGCCAAAATCACTGCACCTCTAAATGCCGAGATCACTGTACTTCCAAATGCCGTTTACAGGTTTGGCTGTTTGAAGGTCAAACCGGTGGTCAATATTCTGACCGCAGCATTCAGGCTATTCTTAAAGATGCATTTCTCCATACCTTGCGCCACAGTTTTGCCACCCATTTGCTTGAAAACGGTACGGACCTTCGCTACATCCAAATCCTTTTTAAATTTACACCCATATGACCACCAAGGGATTTGAACAGATTAAAAGTCCGTTGGATAAATTAAATATTTAACGTAAAATATTTTCCTTTTAAAAATAATATGTACATTAGCTCGCTGTAACAACACCTTAAAAACCCGATTGTTTTCACGAAAAGAACAATCAATTAACAAGTAAGCTACTCACAAACTGACTGCTGTATCATGAAAAATTTAACTCGCATTCAATCCAATGAAAAAGTATTTAAATGGGGAGGGTGCGGGCTTTTTAATAAGGATATATACGCAGGGTGAGTCTTGTGGTGTTAGGCAACATGCAAGAAGCGCATTCTTCATTAGAATCAGGTACGTGTACATCGCTAAAAAAGTGTTATATTTGAATTCGATAAGTTTTGCAAGATTGTGGAATTAAAAGATGTTAATATTTATAGAATAACTCATATTGAGAATATTCCTCATATACTTGAGCATGGCATAACTCACTGTCAATCTGAAAGTAGAAATGGACGATATGTAAATATTGGTGATGTAAGCCTTATTGATAATAGAAGAACAAAAACAGTTGTTGTAGATAATGGTGATTTAGAATTTGAATCCAGCAAAACGATTGTATTGGGTGAATATACTCCATTCTATTTTGGCATAAGAATGCCTATGTTGTATGTTATCCAAAATGGTGGCAATTTTGTTATGAAAGCAACTAGGCCGGATGATATTATCTATATTGTTTGTTCAATGAAAAGAGTTCTTTCAAAAAATTTAGAGTTCTATTTTACGGATGGACATGCAACTGATATGTATACAACTTTTTATGAAAAGAGCTGCATTAATCAATTAGTTGCAGTTGTAAATTGGGAAGCTGTTAGATCACATTATTGGGGCGGTTTTGAGAATCTAGATATTAAAAGAATGAAACAAGCAGAGTTTCTTATTTCAGGAGACGTCACACCTGATACAATTTTCGGATTTGGTTGCTATAGTGAGAAGTCAAAAAGTGTATTACTTTCGTATGGTATTGAAGCCGGTATGATAAAAGTTATTCCTAAAGCTTATTACTAAATAGATTATTTTATGATAAAGTATTTAAAAGGAAATATCTTGGATAGTGAAGCACAGGCATTAATCAATACTGTGAATACTGTAGGCGTAATGGGGAAAGGTATCGCTTTACAGTTTAAGCAAGCATATGTAAATAATTTCAAATCATATGCCGCAGCCTGTAAAAGAAATGAAATTAAAATTGGTCGATTGTTTGTTACAAAAGACGCAAACATAGTTTCTGGAGATAAGTTTATTATTAACTTTCCCACAAAAATTGATTGGAGAAAGCCTTCTGAATATAGTTATATTGAAGAAGGACTTGAAGACCTTAAAAGAGTTTTAAAAGAATACAATATTAAGAGTGTCGCAATACCGCCACTTGGTGCTGGTAATGGTGGGCTTGATTGGCAAAAAGTGAAGAAAATAATTGAGAATAAACTTATAAATACTGATGTTGAGATCTTTATTTATGAACCTACTCAGCTGATTTTGGAACACTTAAAGAATGAAAGAGTTAAATTGACTGATGCGAGAGCTTTGTTACTTTATTTATTGTATGATTTAGTTCAAAATGGAGAATTTGTATCGGAGTTCTCAAGTGAAAAGGTTTGTTACTTTCTGCAGAGATTTGGTGCTAAAGACTATTTCAAACTAAAATATCATCCTGATTTTTATGGTCCTTATTCTGGTAAAGTTCGTTTTGTTCTAAACATTCTAAATGGTAGCTATATAATGGGATATAGTGATATGAATAAGAAGCCATTTGAGCCACTGACTTTAGTTCCTGACGGATATGACACCATAAAGAAATATGTTGAAAGTGTTGAAGAGTTATGTGTGATTGCAAATAAAACAAAGACTTTCTTATCAGGGTTTTATTCCGATTTTTCTTTAGAATTACTTTCAACGATTGATTTTATTACTACTGAGAATAAGACTTTTGAAAAAGGGGTTATTATTAACAAGTTGGATAGTTGGAGTGATCGAAAAAGAAGTATGTTTTCAAATCCAAGGTATATTGATATTTCGTTGAGGCACCTCCAAAACGCTGGATTTGCAGATTCTTTGTAATTTAATTATCCCTTTTTGATAGTTTCGACTTTTTATATATTGATTCATATTTGTGGTTTGAATATATGATAGTTGCTTAAGGAGTCTTACTTCTTAAGATAAAATGCACGTCGCCTAATCGAGTAGACGGCCCCGCCAGCAGTTAGCTGACGGGGAGCGCCTCTCACACCAATTTACGTACGGTTCTCGTATACAGCGGTTCGTTAAGTTGCGGGGAAATTTGTTTGTAAATGTCGAGCATGGGGATATAGTAATGGTGGTAACCAGAATAGAGCTTTGAGCGATAGCCCAGCCCCCCATGCGTGAACGACTGTAGGCATAGGTCTTGCCGGGCTCAACACCCAGGCGGATAAGGCTCCGACGCTTCTTTTCAGGCTTTTTCCAATGGTGCCAGATGCAATACCGCAAGCGGTTGCGAATCCAGCCGTCAACATCCTTCAGTTTTGCAAGAATGTTTGCCATTCGGAAGTTGTTGACCCAACCTTGCTGAACTTCGTTCAACTTTCGTATACGCTCGTCAAAACTCATCGGAGTAGTCTTTCGGGTGATGGTTTTCAGCTTTTCTTTCAGCTTTGACCAGCTTTTCTTAGAGACGACCAGTTGATACCTGCCTTTTTCGCCTTTCCCGAATGAGGGCACGAAGCCGAATCCGAGGAGGGTGAAGTTGACAGGTCGACGAATGCCGCTCTTTTCCCGGTTGATGGATAGCTTCAGCTTGTCTCTTAGAAAAACGAATATCTTGTTCCCGACTTTTCGGGCTTCGGCCTCCGTTTTCGTATAGATGCTGAAGTCATCTGCATACCTGACAAAGCGCAGATTCAGTCTTTCAAGTTCTCTGTCCAGTTCATTCAACGTAAGCATTCAGTGAACCCCGTATAGAAATCTTTCATTTGTCTCGCTAAATTTGTTCATTTAACCAAACCTACAAGCCCAATGCTAAACGAGAGAATGTTCCGAGCGATTTATCAAGACTATCTGCAATCCGGATTGACCGTCCGTGACTTCTGTTCAAACCAGAACATGAGCGAAGCCAAGTTTTACTACTGGAAACAACGGTTGAAAGGATTGCTTCCTCCCAAAAGGGGTTTTGTTCCGGTTGTTTTTGAGAAGGATCAATTCCTGCAACCGTCAACCACTCCGGTCTCCATGCAAAACCGGCCGATGGTGCCAAACCATGAATGCGATAATAGAACCATCAGTTGCGAGATCGCCTATCCGAACGGCGTTCAGCTCAAGCTGAATGGCGGTGCCGATTTGGAGACGCTTCGTTCGTTATTGTTGCTTACCCTATAGAGAGGATGTTCAGCCTGACAGCCTCGATGAATTATTACATCAACCCGCACCCCACGGACATGCGGAAGAGTTTCTACACCCTGAGCGGGATTGTGGCCAATTTGATGCACCGCAACGTGCAGGACGGCGATGTATTCATCTTCATTAACCGGTCCTGTTCCAGCATGAAGGTCCTGCACATGGAATGTGGCGGTCTGGTCATCTACCACCTGAAGTTGGAATCCGGCACCTTTAGGCTACCTACCTTTGATGAACAGACGAACACTTTTCACACCAGTTGGCAGGATCTGATGATGATGGTCCGGGGTGTCTCGTCCGAAGGAAAGCCAACGAAAAAAAGATGGAAAAATCCGCAAAAATAGTTGTTTTTATGTGGTAAAAAGCTTGCATATACCGCTGTTATTCAGTATTTTTACTTGTATAAA
>Ga0302292_1002813_pt1 | contig 10197 bp, 5 predicted proteins | sample III_Fen_N2_1_FD_194553 | JGI IMG/M metagenome (GOLD analysis project Ga0302292, IMG submission 194553) | Peat permafrost microbial communities from Stordalen Mire near Abisko, Sweden - III_Fen_N2_1 | ecosystem: Environmental > Terrestrial > Soil > Wetlands > Permafrost | place: Sweden: Abisko...
ATGCCTGCATTTTGAGACATTGTGTACATTTCGCTATTGTCTTTGTATTGGTAATATATTGTAATACAAAAAAGCATAACACATATCGAAATGATACTATATTTTATCCATCCATGGAATGAAGTAATTAACCATTCTACAACAAAAACGAATGGAAATAATCCGGGAAGAAAAAGAGGTGATAATAATCGAACATCTAATTTATCAAATCTGGAAATGGTTGCCAAAAACACAATGAAAACAGAATATACTATAAAGAAAGACACTGAAATACTTAAATAATTATAGAATTTTTCCGATTTTGTTACATGAAAAATGAATGTAAAAATGTAAAAAAGAAACAACCCAATTCCTATCAGAAAAACCAATTCAAAAGGCAGGAATGTATATTTAAAAAAATCACCCAAAACAGAAGTGTAATTCTTTATATTTTCCGAAAAGGAGGTGATACTGCTTTCTCGTGGCCCTGTCAATGTATTTACAATCAGGTAATTTCTCAAAAGGTTCCCCATTAAGAATGATAGACCAATCAATCCAAATAGTAAAAGATGTCCTATTTTTTTCTTTATTTCTAATTTCCTATCAAACAAAATCATTAATCCACCCGCACCAATTAAGGTAACTCCAGCATACCGAACAATACAAGATAATCCTGCAATTACGGCAACAATTATCAATTTGTTAACTGCTTTATCCCTGCCATATTTTTTAAGTGCAACAAAAAACAACAAAATCATTACTAGAAATACAGTTTCGGACATGAGATTGATATACACATTTAAAAGTATTGGACTAAATGCAATCAACACTAGAAATGGAATTTTTATCCATCGGTTTTTTCGTGTAAATTCATTGATTATTCCGCCACTAACATAAATTAAAACGAAATAAAGTGACATGTTAACAATATGAGCGCATTGCAGGATATCAAGTCGGGAAATTATGGAAATAATACATAGAAATGTAGAGTAACCGATAGGGAAATCAGTTAATGGTATGCCTTCAAACTCAAAAAAACCAGAACCAGCTAATGCGCTTCGTGCAGTGCTGAGATAAACAATTGAATCAGGTTTCAAACCAATTCCGCCGTGTCGAGTGAATAAAAATATAAGCAGCGCGCCCAAAACACCTACATAAGCAGCATCATAATTGTTTTTCAGGGCAAATATTTTATACGTTGAATTCATCTTGTAGCAAAGTCATTCAGTTATTTACAATCAAAATTATTTTGAACTATTTTTTTGACAAAGATACTTATAAATTTGATTTGATTTTAAGGGTAAGTTTCAATAATTTGCACACAATTAACAACATAAGCAAAAAAAAGCGGGCATTAAAATTAACACCCGCTTAAAGCTTGAAATGAACATTTTCTTAAATAATTATTTTCAACGAATCATTGAATCCTATTGCTCGTACCAAATAAACTCCTTTTTGAAAATTAGCAGTCGAAATTGAGGTTTTGGATGTGGCTATTTTTTTGCCTACTACATTGTAAACTTCTAAATTTAATCCTTTATCATTTAATATTTCACTCCCATTGAATGATACACCTTTATCTACAAGAACTGGACTAATTGCAGTGTGTGTGTCATAGTTGGTTGCAGATAAATAACATAAATTAATTGATTGATTGCCAAAAACGTATAAAGTTGCCGCAGGACCGGTATAGTTAACCGTTGCATCATTTAATGCAGATGACGCGGGGAAATCCATTTTTCCAATAAAAGTAGTTCCATCTGTTACAAAAAGGCTTCTGGGAGAAGAACTTGACCCTGATACTCCGATTGCATAAATTGTGCTATTTCCAAGAACCTTAAAACTTAAATAACGTTGATTCGGCATATTGTAAGTGCCTGGATTAACGTCTGTATTAACTGCTCCAGTATAACCGGCTCCGTTAAACTGGAATCTGTTAGCAAAAGAATAAGCTACACTGTTAGCATCAGTAAAAGTTTTTGCCGAGGCATTAACTGCACCCATATTTGCATTAGTCGATATGCCTGTAATCAACAATCCATTAATATTTACCGGATAAGCGGGGTTTCCTGTTGTACCATCGCCAGTGCCAATACCGGCACTTATTGGAAATACTGGTGCACCATTCGTTGCAACTGTTGGGTCACCACCCAAATTCCATATTTTTTTTGCTTGTGCATTTACAGTAACAACTGCAATTAAAATCATGGTTGATAATAGTAAAGTTTTCTTCATAATAAATTTGTTTTATTTGTTTGTAGATTTTATTGTATAACTATGCAAATATATAGTTATTAGACTCTTTTGGGGTGGATAAATAAATCAAATCTGTGTATTTTTTGACCTATATTCTGAAATACGGATAAAAAATGTAACTTTGAACTATCTAATTACTGTGTAAATTAATGGCATGAAAGTCAATTGTAAAAAAACGATTATGAATAGATTACTTTTTCAAATCTGTATTTTCCTGATTACTTTTACGGTAAACGCTCAATATCACTTCTCATTTTCACATTACACATCTGATAATGGTCTCTCACAAAACAGTATAACTGCCATTATAAAAGACCAGAAAGGATACCTTTGGTTTGGCACGCGCGATGGATTGAATAAGTTTGATGGTTACAATTTTACATTATATAATTCAAAACCCGATAAAAAAATGTCGGTGCTTAGTAATAGAATTCTAGGAATAAAAGAGGACAAATGGGGCTATATCTGGGTTAGAACTTACGACGAAATTGTTTATCGCTTAAATCAATCGACCGAAGAATTAAACCGGATTAACAAACCTACTGGTGAATTTTTAAACGATAAAATCCGCGAAATTTTTACATTAAATTCAGGAACAGTATGGCTTAACACCTATAATAATGGCTGTTATAAAATTCAAACTGACGAAGAGACGCACAAACTTACTGTTTCTTCCTTCAACAAGAAAAGACAGAATTTATCAAATAACGAAGTAAAAACAATTTTCGAAGACAAAGACCGAAACATTTGGATATTGACTCAGAATGGATTAAATTGTTTGGAGCCAAACGGAAATTCAGTTGTTTATTTCAACAATCATAACTTTTTTTCTTTCGTAGAAACCGAAAAACGAATAATGTTTGGAAGTGAAGGAAAGATATTTCAATATGAAAAAAGAGATAAAACATTCAAAACGATCGAGTTACCCGACCGAGTTATCGTTTCGATACTTACCAGTTTGAATCCAAACAGTTATATTTTTGCCACTCAAGGCAAAGGTTTTTTTACGTATGACGTTCTGCAAGGAAATCTTCAACAGTTTTCAAAGGAAAAATACCCTATTATGAAAACCAATGATATCCAAAGCATTTTTGTTGACAGAGCCGGTGAGGCCTGGTTTGATATAAGAATGGCAGGAGTGCTTCATTTTGCACCTCAAACAAATAGTATCTCATACATCGAAACAAAAATAAACGATGGACAGTTTACAAATCCAAATTTCATGATTTTTGAAGATGAAAAAGACATACTTTGGATACAACCCTATTTTGGTTTTTTTTCGTGGTTCGACCGTGCAAATAATCGTTTAGTGCCCTTTTACAGTGCTTACAACGAAGATATCAATACACTGATTTCTTATGGGATCAACCATGTATTGTCCGATTCACAAGGAGTATTATGGATTAGCACAAATAGAGGTAACGGGTTTTTTAAATGTACATTTCTACCCGATTATTTTAATCATTATTTATTCGAAAACCATTCTGTATATAGCATTTCAAACGAGACCAGATCCATTTTTGAAGATAATAAGAATCGGCTTTGGGTAGCTTGTAAAGACGGTTCGGTACATATTTTCGATCAAAATAAAAAAGAAATTGGCACTTTAAACAAGGATGGTAAGATTCTTCCCGGAGGCAATCTGGAAGTTTTAGTGTATAATATCTATCAAGACATTTCCGGAAATATTTGGTTGGCAACCAAGAAACAAGGATTATTCAGATTAATACCACAAAACTCCGTAAACTCTTTCAAAATTGAAAATTATATTCATAATCCAAACGATATTTTTTCCCCTGCTAACAACGACTTTTATTCAGTTTGTCAGGATAAAAATGGTCGGATTTGGGCTGGAAGCTATGGTGGGGGATTGCATTTAATCGACGAACAAAATGGTAAAATTCGATTTATTCATGCCAAAAATCTATTGCCAAACTATCCAATCTCAAATTGTTCCAAAGTTCGACAGGTTTTTGCAGATTCAAAACAGAATATTTGGGTTGCCACAACGGAAGGTTTGGTTGTTTTCAATTCAAATTATAAAGCCCTAAAGGATATTAAATTCAATTATTATCATAAAACCGAAAATCAACCCAAAAGTTTAGCAGCCAACGATATTCACTGTATTTTTGAAGATAGCGAATCCAATATGTGGTTTGGAACATTCGGTGGAGGTCTGAATAAATTGAAAACCGGAATAACCGACAAAAAACAACCGATATTTGAAGTCTATGACCGAACAAATGGATTACCAAATAATGTTGTTTATACTATTACGGATGACAATCAAGGGAATTTATGGCTTACGACAGAAAACTCGATTGTTAAACTAAGCAAGAAAACTTCAAAAATTGAAACTTTCGGAAAAGGAAACGAACTTGAAAACGTAGAATTCTCAGAAGCTTCGGCCCATTTGCTTCATAGTGGTGAAATTTGTGTGGGTTCTAAATCAGGATTTTACTCATTTAATCCAGAGTCTGTTAAGCGTAGGGTTATAAATGCACCACTGGTTTTCACCCGACTTTTACTTTTCAATAAAGAAGTAGAGATTGGAGAAAAAGAATCTATTCTTCAAACTCGACTTGATAAAACTTCACGGATAGAATTCAATAATAAACAAAACGTTTTTACCATTGAATTCGCCACATTAGATATGCGTGCTCCTGAAAAAATTCTATATTCTTATAAACTAGACGGTTTTGATAGAGATTGGAATAACGTTCAAACCAAGCATTTTGCTACCTATACATCTTTACCACCAGGCACATATACCTTTCGGGTAAAATCGACTGATAGCGAAGGTGTATGGCTTCAAAACGAACGACAAGTAGAAATCCGAATTTTACCATCATTCTGGCAATCAGGATTTGCTAAGTTTTTATACATTTTGCTAATTGTGCTTTTGTTTTTAACTACCTTTTATATTTTCATTACTATTTTCAAATTGAAAAATAATGTTCAGCTTGAAAAACAGATGACCGATATGAAACTGCGATTTTTCACAGACATTTCACACGAACTGCGCACGCCTTTAACATTGATCTCACTTCCGGTGGATAATATCCTTCAGGAAAACCTTGATCCATCCATAAAAGATCAACTTATGCTGGTTCGCAGAAATTTAGACCGTGTGATGGCTTTAATAAATCAAATTCTCGATTTCCGAAAAGTACAGAACAATAAAATGCGCTTAACCATCGAGGAAATCAATTTTGCAGAATTTACCCGCCTGTGTAGCAGTAATTTTTTGGAAGTGGCACATTCTAAAAACATAGGCTTTCATTTGGTTGATGAAACTAATGGAGCTAAAATTTGGGTTGATCCCGAAAGGTTTGAATCAATTTTATCCAATTTACTCTCAAATGCCTTTAAATTCACACCTTCCGGGAAAAACATAACCGTAAAAACAACATTGAATCAAGATGTTGCAGTACTTTTAGTCATGGATGAAGGAATTGGTATTGCACAGGAAAAAATTAATTTCATTTTTGACCGTTTTTTTAGTATTCCAACCTTACGAAATATTGCCCAAAAAAGCACTGGAATCGGACTCGATCTCGTTAAAAAGCTGGTAGATTTACATCATGGTACTATTCGTGTGGAAAGTCAGGTGGGTAAAGGATCTACATTCGAAATCGAATTCAAACTAGGAACAGACCATTATGATGGCGATGTGGATTTAATTATATCTAACGAAACAAAACCATTAACAAATTTGCAGGAAAATGAACAGTTGGTTGATTCGGAAATCGTAGAAAATACAAAAGTAAAGCCTTTAATTCTGATAGTTGAAGATAATGAAGAACTTCGTCATTTTCTTAAGAAAAGTCTGAAAAAGAATTATCGAGTGGCTGAAGCCGAGAACGGTCTGATTGGCTGGAATAAAACGGAGCATTCAATGCCAGATTTAATCATTGCGGATCTTTTAATGCAAGAAATGGATGGATTGGAACTGACTAAAAAGATAAAATCTGATTCGCAGACTTCTCACATTCCTGTTATTTTACTAACGGCAGTAACCGACATGGATAGCAAACTAGCTGGATTAAAAGCAGGTGCCGACGATTATATTACAAAACCGTTCAGTTCAGAATTCCTTCATGCCCGAATTGAAAACCTAATGACTCAACGTCTTCAATTACAACATTTTTACCGGTCGCAATATATAAGCGCTAAGCCAGATTTTACATTACCTCCATTGGAAATAAAATCTCGTGAGGAGCAGTTTATGCAAAACCTTATTAAACTGATGAACGAAAATATTGAAAATTTTGATTTGAATATCGACTTGCTTGCTTCTGAATTAAATATGAGTCGAACTGTATTCTTTAATAAATTAAAAAGCCTGACTGGTTTTTCGCCAGTTGAGTTTGTTCGCGAAGTCCGTTTGGAGCGTGCCTCCGAATACATGCGCGAAACGCAATTTACCGTTTCAGAAATATCATATAAAGTTGGAATCGAAGATCCACGTTATTTTAGTCGTTGTTTTAAACAAAAATTCGGTCTAACTCCTTCGGACTACCGTCTAAAATTTAATGCTTAACAATATTGTTTTATGAAAACCAATTCTTCATTTTTAAAAACGTTTAAACCTGGAATCCCAAAACGGTATTTACTTTTTGTAGCTGCTTTCATGTGGACTTTTGCCAGCGGAATGTTACTTTATCGTGGCTTCTCAACATTAATATTCAACAGCAGTTTAACGCTTTTTGAAGGGATGGGAAGCATTTTCTGCGGAATAATTTTCTACGTTTTTATGTTTTCGAAAATATCGTTGAAACATATCAACCGTATTCTAAATATAAAAATAGACCGACCATGCTTATTTTCATTTTTCAACTGGCGTAGTTATATTTTGATGTCAATAATGATTAGCTGCGGTGTAACATTAAGGCTGACAGGTATAATTCCGCTTTTATATTTATCTTTATTTTATATCACTATGGGAACTCCATTGTTTTTGTCTGCATTGAGGTTTTATTATTCAGCAATTAAAAATTTCAGGTAATAAATTTCATTTTTGAACTTAGAACAATTTATTGAACGATTTTTGCTTTTCAATTGTTATAAATCGAAAAAACATTATATGGAAGAAGAGATAAAAAGAAACTTGCACAAAAGTCAGGCAGAGAAGCAGATTTTGGTCATTTTCGGTTCTAACGGAGATTTAGCCAAGCGCAAATTGTTGCCGGCTATTTTTCAACTTTATCTAGACAATCTGCTTCCGGAGAATTTTGCGGTAATTGGTGCAGGTAGCCAGGAAAAAGATGAAGAGACTAATCGTGCTGACGTTTCAACATCGATGCTGGAATTTGCAAAAACCGGCGCCGAAGAAAATCCCGAAAAATTAAAATCTTTTTTAGAACACATTTATTATCAGAAAGTTAATAATAAAACTGAAGAAGATTTCGGTATTTTGAAAAATTATATTGAGAAACTCTCTGCATCACTCGATCTTCCTAAAAATATAATTTATTATTTTTCTATTCCTCCGTTTCTGTACGAAGTGGTGGCTGCAAATTTGATTAAATTCGGTCTGAACACTGAAACCGATGGTTGGAAGCGAATAATTGTGGAAAAACCATTCGGATATAGTTTTGATACGGCAGTTAACCTCGATAAAAAGCTTCGTGCAGGTTTTAATGAAGATCAAATTTACCGCATTGACCATTATTTAGGCAAAGAAACCGTTCAAAACATCATGGTGACGCGCTTTTCCAACGGTTTTTTTGAACCTATATGGAACCGAAAATATGTTGACCGGGTGGAAATTACGGCTTCTGAAAAAATAGGAGTTGGCGGTCGAGGCGGTTATTACGACACTTCAGGTGCCATGCGCGATATGATTCAAAATCACTTATTACAGGTTTTGGCTGTGGTTGCCATGGAACCGCCATCTATTTTCGATTCGGAGTCCATCCGAAATGAAAGTGTAAAAGTGTTGCAATCATTGCGCCCAATAAAACCAACTGAAATTGCCGAAAATGTCGTTCGCGGCCAATATATCGAAACATTAGTTGATGATCAGATTCAAAAAGGTTATCGCCAGGAAAAAGATGTGGCACCCAATTCGAGAACAGAGACTTTTGTGGCGTTGAAAGTTTTTATCGATAACTGGCGTTGGAATGATATTCCTTTTTATATCCGAACCGGAAAACAACTACCCGAACGCGTTACTGAAGTAGTAATTCATTTGAAACCGGCGCCACATCAGCTTTTCAAGCAACGATGCGTGGCTCAGTCCACCAATATGATTATTCTGCGGATTAGTCCCGATGCAGGTGTGGCTGTCGATTTTGGCATGAAAATTCCGGGTGCCGGTTACAAAGTGCAAAATGTGAATATGGCGTTTCATTATTCCGATTTGGCTCAAAATAAAATCTCTGAAGCTTACGAACGGTTGTTGCTCGATTGCATGATTGGCGATTCGACGCTTTTTGCTCGGGCAGATGCCGTTAAAGCCAGCTGGAAATTCGTTGATCCGATTCTTCAGGCGTGGAAAGCAAATCATGATATTCCATTGTATTTTTATGAATGCAATACGTGGGGACCGAAAGAAGCAAACGCTATTTTCGCCAACAAAGAACTCAAATGGAGGCCTCCGTTTAAGAAATTTAAGACTGAATAAAATGACTTCGAATATTCATATTTTCGATACTCCGGAAGAAACTGCCCGCGCTGTTTCAGAATTAATTTTGGCGAAGGCGAAGGAAAAAACCAAACATTCCAATCCACTGAATATCGCATTGTCAGGCGGAAATACACCTAAAATGCTGTTTGACTTGCTGGTAAATGAATATGAAGATAAAATTCCGTGGCATTTTATACGGCTTTTCTGGGTGGATGAGCGTTGCGTTCCGCCAACTCATCCCGAAAGCAATTTTGGAATGACTTACGAATCGTTACTTAAAAATGTTCCAATTCCTGATAATAATATATTCCGAATGATTGGTGAAGCTAATCCTGAAAAAGAAGCAAAACGATACCAGGAATTACTTAAAACCCAATTGCCGTCGAATAAATCGGTTCCCCAATTTGATTTAATCCTGCTCGGAATGGGCGATGACGGACATACCGCATCAATTTTTCCCAACAATTTGGGATTACTTTATTCCGATCAGTTTGTTGAAACTTCAAGTCACCCGGTAACCGGACAAAAACGTATTACGCTTACAGGAACCACAATAAATCAGGCAGAAGAAGTCGTTTTTTTGATAAGTGGAAGTTCTAAAGCTGAAGTGCTGGATCAGATTATGAATCAAAAACCTGATTTTAAAAATTATCCGGCGTCTTATATACATTCACAAAGCAGTTCTGCTCAATTTTATCTCGACAAAGCCGCAGCAGCAAAAATTTAAATCCAATAACTCGACTAAATGAAAACTCGATTAACTATCAATTTTTCAATGCTTTTACTTCTTGTTTCAACGCTGGTTTCTGCTCAAAAACCAATCATTGTAAGAACAGATGGACATCGCTCCTATTTTTACGAACCGGATGCAAAAAATTGGATTTATGTGCTTAAAGATAAATCGGTTGATGTTTCAAAAGTCTTCAAAATGAGTTATGGAACACTGTATATATCCGGTGAATCAAGCGGTTATTTACGTACTAAAACCATTTATTCAAATTACGAGATGAACATTCAATATCGTTGGACTAAAGTGCTGGGAAACAGCGGCGTGCTGGTTCACATGCAATTGCCTGATACCGTTTGGCCTGCGTGTTATCAGGTTCAGCAAAAAGCCGATGTAGCCGGTGATATCATTTGCATGAACGGACTTTGGGCAAAGGAATGCACTGATTCGGTGAAGTTTACCGTTCCAAAAATGAAGCCTTCGAACGAAAAACCGCTTGGCGAATGGAATTCCATGAAAATAATCTGTAAAGGAAAAACATTGAAGGTTTTTATAAATGGATTACTTCAAAATCAGGTTACCGGACTGACTGTCAGTGAGGGTT
>Ga0302292_1002820_pt1 | contig 10188 bp, 16 predicted proteins | sample III_Fen_N2_1_FD_194553 | JGI IMG/M metagenome (GOLD analysis project Ga0302292, IMG submission 194553) | Peat permafrost microbial communities from Stordalen Mire near Abisko, Sweden - III_Fen_N2_1 | ecosystem: Environmental > Terrestrial > Soil > Wetlands > Permafrost | place: Sweden: Abisko...
TATTAACTATTATTAACTATATAATCATTATCAAAATGAAACTACGTACTTCTATTATCCGTGTTCTTATTGTTGCTGCAATCGTAGCATTGTGTTTTGTATTCGGTTCTTGTTCTTCTCCAAGTGGAAATAAGGCAAAAATGACTATTATTCAATCTACATTATTTCAGTACACAATGACTGATCTTAGTGGGGTTGAAATCAAAATATATGTCTATGCAGTAGATAAATATGATGCAGAACGTTTGTTGGATAAGAAGATGGGCACAAATTATCGCTCAGCCTCAATCAAAGAAATCGTGCCATTGAATAAATACTTTGTTGTTTATAAATAGCCAAATAAGCTTGTAGGTGGATGCTAAACCTTCATTGTATATGAGATATGATTAACACATTGTATGCAGATTGGTGGTATCAGTCTGCATACTTCTGAACTAATACTAATAATATTATCAAATGAAAGCAATAGGATTAGAGGGTGGTGATATCCAAATTACACTCACGGACGAAGAAGCAATGGAAGTAAAAACATTCATTGAAGCAATTGGGCCTATGAAACTACCAATCCATTTGGCAGGCGGATTTATAGTATTGAAAAAGGCACTTGAGGGGTTTAAATTTTAACCTATAGTATTGATAGATAACTACTATCCTACTACATTAACTGCTAACCAAATACAATACTCCTATAACACATAGTAGCTCGGCGGGTCATTCTTCCCCTCGCTACTCAGAGTAATGTATCATGATAACTATTTGCAACCGATAATTACCCTATTGTTGATATCGCTGTCATAACTCATTAGTTAGTATTGATATATTTTTTTAGTGAGATCCCAATCAATTCGCCTTTAGATGGATTAGCGTAGGTTTCAGTTCTGCGTCAATTGTTAATAACCCCTTAAAAATATACAATTATGTTGTACAAATGTTTATCTTTTATTGCTGCTATTATACCTTCAACAGCAAAACGCCACGCTGGCGAGACTTATTTCAAAGGTACTTTCATGAATAATGAAGACGAATGGGATATCAAAGATGTGAATATCAATTTCTTTCCTGAAGGCGCTGCAAGAACAGCAAGAATGCAGGAATGGGCTGATACAAATGCCACACCTGATATGCATATTGACAAAATCAACGTGCAATTGCCTCCGTTTTGGTTGAAAGACGATGCTGGTAATTTACGGAAAACTGTCTATGACTCATTGGACGTATATGTTCGTATGTCAAAGAATCCTGCATATGTGCCAGGTCAGACTGTCGAATGGATACCTTCAGAAGACCCAAAGAAGAAAGCAGCTAAGACTGTTGAATCATTCGGTACGTGGATTGTGGCTGCAAATGCTACAAGTGTGGGTGCAAAAGCGTTGGATACTCTAGCATTATTGCCACCACCTGCAGGATTTGGATTTGATCCAGCTTCAGGTAAGCCATTGGATGCCGAAGGTAATGTAATTGGCTAAGTAAAACAGAGTAGTATAGTGTATTTGTGCTAAGCGCCTTGATTGGTGTGTATGCGGATGATACATTATGCTACTCTTTGTTATTTTTGATGCGAACTATGACTACTTTTTGCATTTTATACCGCAAATTGTTAGGAATTTTAAGTATGAAAGAGGAGGACAGTTTCCCTTCCACACCCATTGACACATTTATCAATCACCAAATTTAACAAGTTAGATGATTATATAGCCCTAAATGCGTAAAAGGCCTAACATTGAGCAGTTAGTCAAACATATGAGTTCGTGAGTTTAAAAGTACTCTAAAGACCGCCTAATATGCATTTTAAGCTCATCTAAGCAACTATCTATTATTAACAATGCATTTATATCAAATGGCAAAACTAATAACAATACCAGAAAGAGAAACATATTTCAAACCATATGCTGAGAAAAAAAACACAAAAGGGTACAAAGAATGAAATCTAAGTGAAGAAAACAGAGAATTATGTTCAATATGTAAAATGCCACTAGGCTTACATCTATGGAAAAAACCTTGGAGTTGCCCAGAATACCAAAAGATTGAATTCTAGTAATAGAACCAATTAACAATAACCAGCCTACATTTGACGGCACAATAATAGTCAAATACCACGAAAAGCAACACCATGAAGCGTCATTGGAGGTTCGTCCTATAACAGGACTACACGTAGTTAGGGGGAAATATAAGACCAGAAATAGGCTGAATTAAATGGTACTGGCAATACAGTTTCCCCCTTATTTTTTTATAAACAACAATACTAACAATTTACAATCAATGTAAAATGAAAGACAACTCAAAATTAATCAAACCGGGAACAACAATTAAATTGATATCATTTAATACATTATTAAAAAATACAGAATTAATACCAATAAGTAGTTCGGTATTCAAATTGGATAATGGAAGGACGGTAATAATCACAGAAAAGGAAAAAGAAGCGTGGAATAGTCATAAAACGATAACAAAAAAAAGGATATATTTTGGTAAAATGTGTGTTGAGCAAATATCAAAAGAGTCTTTTACATGGATATACCCAATCTCATGGATTCTTAAAACCATTAAATAACCTTTAATTCATTATCAAAAATGAAACAATTTAAATCACATTCATTAATAATACTATTCTATGAAATAGCAGGATGGTGCGTTGCAAATAAACAATTACCACGCAAATTAGATATTTGGGTTGAAGACGAAGGCAAAGGATCATTTGTTGCAAATGTTTATTATTATCCAAATAGAGACACGCTCAAAGAACCTGAAAAGGTACAAGAGAACACAAAAAAGACTGACATAGTAGAAATGACTACTATACAAAAAATCAGAAAAAAGAATAAAGACGAACTTGAAAACGAAAGAATTCAAATTCAAAAACGTTTCAACAATAGCTATCCATCAATAAGAGAAGATGAAGACAGCAATGACTTCCATGAAAGAGATAGTTGTCAATGTATGGAATAAAAACAAATAATTTCAATTAAAAACTTTAATCAATAAAGACAAAAAAAATGAAAAAAGGACAATTAGTAGTAATTATCGGAGCAGTATCTGATTGCGGATGCTCAAATGTGCCAGTAGGAACAATTGCAAAGGTTTTAGATATAAACCTAAGAACGAATGAAACAGAAATACAATTCTGCCAAAATGCCTGCACTGTATGGGTAAACCAAGAAAAAGACATACGTGCCTTAAAAAGAGGCATAGAATGTGCTACAGCGAAGGGAAAATATGCCAAAGCTTCAGATTGGAAATATGCTTCAATCAATTGATTTAACAACAATGCTATTGCTGTTCCTATTGGGAATAGCAATAGCTATGCTTGGAGAGGCATTTCAGCAATTCATGAAGCCAGGACAAATATTTAACTGGTGGGCAATTTGGCTTGAAAAAATGGTTGAAAAAGCCACAGAAACAAGACAGATAAAAGATTATAAAGGTTGGTGCGATGGAAAGTGGAAATACAAAAGTGGACCTCAAATATGGTATGTAAAGTTAATTGCAAAATTAGCCAAACCATTAGGATTATGTCCATATTGTAATAGTACATGGTTGGCAATAATATTCTTTGTAATTTACTTCGGAATTAACTGGAATATATTCTTATTAATAGGGATGGTCTGGTTTTTTATTTATTTAATTGAGAAAAGCAAGAATAAAAAATAAGTTTAAGCTAGTTCACTATAAAAACAGCAGCAGTTAATAGTAGCTTAGAATGGCAAATCTAACTGAAAAGGGTGCGACTCCCTATTAACATGTCAGGGAATGCTTCCAAAGGGCATACTATTGTTTTACATTGCAGGATGACTCTCAGTGATTCGAATCCTAAATAGCAATATTTAGCTGTAGACGAGCAATACTCGAAATAATAAAACATGGATGGATCAAATCAGTATTTATACTGATGGGTAACACGTCATTTCTGCTTCCAAAGGGTAGACTATATTAAACTCGGCTGAAATAGTTTCGAGAAACTTATAGAACGTGGATGGCTCACAAAAACACAATCTCGAACTACACTTCATAGGGACGCAGTGATGCGATAAGTAAGTGATTTAACCGCCAAAGAATGCGGTATTGAATAATTCTCAAGTTAATTACTCGTTATTTTATAATTTCTATGGACGTATGACGCAGCTGAACCAGTGTCAAATTAGGATAACACTGATAAGGTTACACCCTTGATTTGAATTAGGCGGAGCGGATGGAAATTACACTGCAACCAGTTGATTAGAAAAGATTAACAATTCACGATCGCTCATAGTGAAAATCGTGAGCAAAGTCCAGTATTATAATTCGGTGGATTAATCCATTAATTATTTACAGTAGATGGACCAGTTTAATTGATGACTTTAGATTAAACAAAACGACAACAACGTGCTGACATTAAATTGGGCAAATGTTAAAATGGTGGCTAATTGATATTCGTATTATATTAGCTGTGCCGTATTCAATCGGCTAAGAGGTTACAACTAAACTGCAGACATTCAGAAGTTGATGATTGGTTAAGAACCCAAACTGGGGATAGACTAAAGCTCAGAAGTTAAGTTGAAGTCAATACTTAACAAAAACATGTTCAGCCCACTAGTAGAAGCTGATGAAACTAGAAAAACAACGCTTGCCTAAAGCTCAGTGAAATGCTGGAAAGAAATGGTACTAGAAAGGTATTAACTACCAATCTAAAAACCTATTACTAATCAAAGCTCCCGGAAAGCAATGATTAGTAATAGTCCGTGACTGCAGAAGAACGGAAAACTGTAACCTAATTTTACTAATATATACATTAATGGTGTATATATGCCCTTTATGGTAATGACTGAGAAAGGAGTCATGGATGCTGTTAAAGTCAGTTGAAACCACAATTAAATAATAATCATGAGGATAGGATGGTCTAAAAATTAAGGTTTCACAAGAAATTGTGAGTGTAATGATTATTAGTGAAAGTCAAGCAACAGCGAGGTTAAACTCGAAGTTACCGTTAAGAGCAGCCCGAAAAGCAATAGAACTCTTAGATAGCCGGACAAACAATCTCAGTAAAAGTATTTGAAAAGAAATGCCGACTCTTGATTGAGTCACTGGGAACAATAAAATAAGAGTTCGTATGAAATAACAATAATTCAGGGCGGAAAGTCTAGAAATAGGAACCGGGAGCAAGCATTATAGGCGGTATCTGAAAAATAAACTCTTATTTTACTAATATTAATTAATAATCTAAAATCAATTTAGTATGTCAAAAACACATTTAACAATCCAATTTAAACCTAAATTTGAATTAAAACTCAAAAGATTACGCATCAAAGGAAAGTTTTTAAATGAAATGAGACGATATATCACAAGAAGATGTATTGCAGAAAAAGAGCATAGAATAATGCACATTCATTTATTACCTGGACTAAATGTAAATCCAACAACGCACAGAAATATTGATTCAGCAATCTATTTAAACAAATTGAAACATTGGAGACAATTCATTCAATGTGCATTTGATCCAGTAGAAACAACAGATGGTTATCAATTTTGGAATGAAATAGCAAAGAAATAATGGTATAAGGCAGTACTATGCAGAATGAGAGCTCTGTAATAGCAGCGGACAGAATGGGTTCGAATCCCTATACTGCCACAACAAACAGTACTAATATAAACAATTTAAAATCAATTTAAAATGAAACAGCTATTATTTATTATTTGCTGTCTAATAGCAGTCATAGGCATAACGCTTATAGGCTATTCAGACACCAAAAACGCAGGAATTAAAGAGGGGATGCGGATTGAAAAAGCAGCATTCTTAGCCGGGACTTCAATCCCAACAAGTGAACTTTCTAAACGCGAGGCCAACAACTACTCAACAAACTATGTATTTTACGACGAGACATTCGCTCAAGTCGTTAGTATATACTCAGATTTAAAGGAGGCAGAAGTGGTACGTTTAGTGCGATATACATATCCGAAAGAATGTAAATTAACATTAATAAGCATAAAGAAAGTTGACGTTACTAATCAAGGGCTATATTTACCAGCTAAAAATGCGAGCGAAGACTTGTCCTTTGTAGAATAGTGACTGCAAGCACTTGACATGCAGAAACCTTTGAGAATGGAAAGGGAAAACTCTCATCGATACCATGATTCAGCCTCCAATAGGCGGTATTGGATAACCAACCAATGAATTAACAATATACAATCATTTAAATCAATTAAAGGATGGCAAAAACAAATAAAGCAGGGAAACCGCAAAACGATTTCAGAAAAGATGGGGCTGATGAGCCACTAGAAAAGAAAAGAATGAAACCATTCAGTAAAAAAGATCGTATATAGTTACTGGACTAAAACCAGTTGGTGGAGTTGTTTGGGAATAAACCAAATAGCCTATAATAAAGGGAATGCTAGTGCGCGCGGAATTGTTCGGGGCATTCCCTTTATCTTTACTTAAATCAACATTATTAATCAATAATAATCGTCATAATGACAAAAGAACAAGAAGAAATTACCATATCCTTGATTGGAGAGGCTAAAACAAAAAAAGAAGTATATGATGCAGTAAAAGAGTTATTGATAAGAATAAATTCAGACGAGCTCAAAAAGTTTATATCTGAAAACTGGGAAATAACACCAAAATGGCACAATATATCTTTAAGAAACTTAAATTACAAACAAAAATACTCATTAGTAACCGATCTACTCCACAAAAGAGATACGAACGGACTAAAAAAGATATATCTCTATTTAAAGGGAGATATGCCAAAAGGTATTCCAAGTGAAATGTATAACGCTGTCGTCAGAGCACAACTAACAAATCGCGAAAAATTACGCGGAAAAAAGGTTGTACTAAATTGCATGACAGACGATCGAATAAGAATTGATGTGTCAGAAGAGCAAGGTTTCTTCAGACATGAATTCACAATATGGGATATAGATTGCAGAAGGGCAATTGAAATACTATATTAAATAAAGTACGGCCGTTAGGTCTTATAAGCAGTAATTTGGACTCGGGTTCGAATCCCGAATGTTCCACTAGAAATATTGATTTTAAGGCGTTTTAAGCTAATACAAAATAAAATTGGATATATTATTCATCCACGAAAAAAAGTACCCTTAAAACGCCTTATTTAAACCACATGGGACATACAGGCATTTGACAGTTACAATGCAAATAAGAATAGGCTGCACAAAGCAATAAAATGCAACAATTCAATCAACGTGACTAACTATGTAGGCCTTGTAGCCTAAAAGTAGTCCGCCCATGGTCTAGGAGGTAGAATAACCAACCTATAGTGTCTAATCAACGCCATGGGACCATTTATTAACAATAATAATTTACTTAAAACCGTCATCAAAATGGCTAAAAAGAAAAAACAAACAAATGTTTGGATACCAACAGGGAAACCATGGAAAACTTCACTATTAAAGATAGTAAGAAATGGAATCAAAATGTATCCAACAAGAGTAGCAGGAATCGACATGCACGTAATTAATTGCAGCATAAGCCGAAAGACATCAATTCCACCACAAACTCTTTTTGCAGGACATATCCAAAATGCCAGAACAATCGTACAAGAATACAGATTGAGAGCAGCAAAGGAAATCCACACAGGCAAAATAACAGAAGAGGATTTAGAAATTAGAGTATGAAGGCAACAAACACTTTAATAACAGGAAAAACATACATGCTTGATTGGATAAGATTTGTTTTTATTGGGGTACTCGAGGGGATCGTGTATTATGATATAAATAAATATACTTTTAAAGATGCTAAAATATCATCAGTAGAAGAGAAGGAAGGAATTCATTTCCCTCTAATATTATTCAGATCAAAGCAGATAATTGCAAATGAAGCAGAAATTAAAAAGATGTGCGACTACAAAGATGGCACAATTCTATATAAGATAAAATCTCAAATATTTTTCAGTAAAAACATAATAAAGACAGAACAATACCATTGGTTTGTCAATAAAATAACAGATGTACGCAGCAATATTATATCTAAATCTAATTTAGATATAAATATAATAATTGCAGTAAATATGTTTAATAAACAAAATTACGGAGAAAGAGAAATAAACTTATTCAGAAGAGGCCTCAAAGAACAAGGAACTGAGATTTTACTTCAAAAGCAAATAGAATGGGAAGAATACTGTACATTTCAACTCTCACAATTACCATTTGATTGATATGAAACGAAAAATAGAACTAAAATCAGCAGACCCAACCCCTAAAAAGGAAATAGAGAAATCTATCATATTCATAAATCATAAAGCAAATGCAAAAGTGTTATTCAAATTAATCAAGCATGATTGATGTTGGATTCATTGGCGATCTACATTTAGGTCACCCAGCGATTGCGAAATTACGTGGATTTGATGATATTGATGAGTATCACGAATATGTAATAAAACAATATAATTCAGTATTACATGCAAGATCATTGGTCTATTTACTTGGAGATAATTCATTCGAAAAAACAACATACTATCATTTGTTAGATAGATTGTTAGGAAGAAAGATTCAAATTGGAGGAAATCATGATTTAGCAAAACATGCAGAAGAATTATTGAAATATGTAGAAGGAATAGCAGGAGCCGTACAATACAAAGGATGTATCTTAACTCATTTACCAATACATAAGCAAGAAATGTCAAGATTTAGAATGAATATTCATGCTCATTTACATGAAGACACAGTTAAACTATTGACATACATACCATTAGAAGTTCGAGTAACAATAACAGAAGACCCTAAATATTTCTGTGCAAGCTGGGACAGATTAAATGGTATACCAATTTCATTAGAGCAAATATTAGCAACAAAACAATAATTAAAACCACTATCAAAATGGGACAAATAAAATGTAAACGGGCAATGCGCCGTATATCGAATCAATCGGAAGCATTAACAGTAATATCACGTGGATGTAAATTTCCACGAGTAGAAAAGATTACTGAAAAGAAAAAGAAAGTCGAATCAACCCGTATTGGTAAAAAAGTACGAGCATTCAAACCTGGAGAGTTACTCAAAGTATGGAATGCCTGTGGAATACCAGGATCGATAACAAAAATAGCAGCATATGCAGTCCATCAATTGAACGCAATGAAACCAGCTGCAAAAGCAAAAGCAAAAGCTGTAATAGCTAAATTCCAAGCCGGCAAAGAAAATAGGCTTACCAGGTGGATGTCCGCAACAAGCAGCCCAAAAAAGCCAAGTAAGCGTACGCCAAAAGGAACAGCACATAACGCTAAACCAACAAAGCATATATTAGCAAAAATGGCTAAATTGGCTAAGGCAGCATAAAAAAATAATCAATTTACTCACCCTAAGTATGCGCTTAATGCAGCAATAAAGGTCGTACAAGTAGTATATGGGTTAGCCGACGTATAAACTCAAATTGATTAATCGGCCCGATAACACAACTGAATAGTGTGATGCCCTTCTAAGGCATAGGTTGCAAGTTTGAATCTTGCTCGGGTCACAAATATTAACAATTTAATTTTAAAAATAAATGAAATGTCCAAATTGTGGATCAAATGATTTCGATGGATTTGATTGCGATAAATGCGGCTATGACATAGACGTAGATTATGGTGACCAATATTTTAATTAAAAAGTAAAACAATTTAAATCAATTAATTTAAATGACAGAATTAGAAAAATTTCAAACAATCAATCAATGCGAAACAGAAGGAGAACTATCATTGGCGATCCTAAAAATTTCAGAGGATGGAATGATCCAGGGAAGAAAACTATTATTTGAAGCCAGGAAAATGTCCATCAGAGTAGCCGAGGTGATTGCAGGGAGATTGCCAGTAAATGTTCTAACAAGAGAATTTGGCATCCGTCAACAAGCAATTTATCTGATGTATTACGAAATTAAAGAAACTTAAACCAGTCTAAAATAAATTAATTACTTATGCAGACAAAAATTAACCACTTTAAGCCCTCAAGGCTTAACAAAGAACAGGACTGTGTCATGGTGGTAATAGTACGACAGTAAAGGGGGATGACTTAGCCTTGATCAGCTTTCCCCCTACACCTTTGCTTTAACAAAGCAATAAAGTATCACCTGCAGTAAAAGCTACGCAATACGGGGTCCCCTAAAAGGTACAAAGGCATTATGCAGCAATGCACGGAGTTATAATGCCACAAAATAAAATTCAAGAATATGAATGTGAAAGAAGCGAATGAAGCTGCCAAAGGTGGCTCACAGAAAGCGTTTAC
>Ga0302292_1002822_pt1 | contig 10187 bp, 7 predicted proteins | sample III_Fen_N2_1_FD_194553 | JGI IMG/M metagenome (GOLD analysis project Ga0302292, IMG submission 194553) | Peat permafrost microbial communities from Stordalen Mire near Abisko, Sweden - III_Fen_N2_1 | ecosystem: Environmental > Terrestrial > Soil > Wetlands > Permafrost | place: Sweden: Abisko...
TCGTTTCTTTTGGGTTTAATGCTGCCAAAATTAGGGGACAAGCTGTTTCCGAACAAATTTTTTCATATCAAAAGAGTTCACTATCGTAATCCTGAACTCTTTTGGCAAATAGCTTACTTTTGTTGCCTGTATTTAACGGTTTGGATGGCAACAAAATTTGTTTGTACGGGTATAAAAAGTTTTTGTATGGCAACACTTTTCGTTTGTATGGCAACAAACATTTTTTTGATGGCAACAAAATTTGTTTGTATGGGTATAAAAAGTTTTTGGATGGCAACACTTTTCGTTTGTATGGCAACAAACAATTTTTGGTTGGCAACAAAATTTGTTTACACGGGTATAAAAAGTTTTTGGAGGACAATAAAAATCAGTATGACGCTTCCAAAACATTTTTGTACGGCAACGCTTTTTGTTTATACGGGTATAAAATTGGGTAGGAGGGGTGTTTTTTCTCGATTGGATGCAACAACCGGTGGTAGAATTAGTTGTCACTAACTTTGCCAGCTACGGAAAGATTTTATTTTAATCCACTTGCCATTTATTTTTCTAAAAATTACAATTGTCCCGTGCTCATAACCTACACGCTTAGAATCATATTCTACAATTGCAAAGTCTTTGTTTCTATTAAATACAGGGACCAAAAATGTATAGAGCCTTGATTCATTATTTTCAAGGCTGAAACATCTTTGAATTTAATATTTTTAGGCATTATCTTTAATTCCAGGGTCACATCCTTGTTGCTATTAATCTGTCTAGCCACAAAGGTAGAATCTTTATTATCAAACCCTAAAGGAGTCTTATTCATTGATTTGTAAAGTGCAAATACAAAAGGTTCACCTTGTTTGTTTCTTGGTGGAGGAGGAATAGAACCAAACTCTTTATTATATTGCAGTTGACAATTATATCGATTTACTAAGTTTAAGCAAATAGGTACATTGGTGTCAAGTGAATTTTGTCTTATTGTCTCTACTATTATCTCAGTAATTTCTACTTTGCTGGGCGTTTCAGGGCCAGACACACAAGAGCAAATCATTGTCATTACTAGTAATACGATAAATATTGAGCTTAATTTCATGCTCTGATTTTTTATTATTATGCCAGCTAGCACCTTTTTTTTATCCCAGTTTATTAATTTCTATTCACCGGGTGCAAACCAGGTCAAAGAAGTGATGTCATTTTTTTAGCTTCCTGACATATAAAAGCAGAAATAAACTACTCACTAAAGTGATAAGTCCAAAAACAATTGTCAGGGATAGGTCTGTTTCCAATCCTTTTGCTTTCATCACAAAAACCATAACAGCAATGGCAATGGCCATGAATATACAAAAGATCATCAGGGTAGGTGCGAGCAAAAGACCTATGTTTTTCTTTTTGATCAATGCTATTCCGGTAATGATTAAGGCGGGCAGACAAATGGCAATATCCAATACGTGTACCGGATTGATGAGCAAACCACTTTCTGTAACGCTCTTTGGAGTTGCATTTATATATATGGCCGGAATAATTTCCGAAAGCCAAATGAAATAAAATAAGATAGCAATGACAATTAAAAAGATACCGGTCGATTTAGTTGAAACATTCGTTGTAAACCATTTAGAAACATCTTCTTTCAACGAGGAAATCATAAAATAGAGGATCGAATAGAAGGAGAGCCCTAAAATAGCACAATAAGCAAGGAAGAAATTATTAAAGTGCAGACCAAAACTGTAAATGGTGTACGAATAGGCTAAATAGAAAATAGCCCCGCTCCATACCAATAATCCCAACTTATTTTTCCGATAGGCAAAAAATGCTGCAACGAGAAGTATCGGCACTACGATAAATAAATTTACAAGATCCTGCCCAATACCTTGTGCAGCATAAAGAACGGTTTCCCGTGCATACGTACTTTCAATAAAAACACCTGCATAACTAACAATAGCTGTAAGAATAGCTAATGGCAGCGAAAGCATCAAAATCAGTTTGTCCTTTTTCTTTTCCATTTAAAGTAGTATAAAGTAATTTGCAAATTTACGATAACTTCTGCTGGTACAAGTTTACAATTGCATCTTTTTTAAGATAGTTTTGAATGCTTAGTATAGCTTCTAGTGGCACGGGCCTACAAAAAGAAAGTGGTAGCAGGACTTTAAGTCGTGCTACCACAAAGTGTTTATTTTTAATCCAAAGCCTGTCCGACTACCGGCGGATTACGATTCACTAAATTTTGACTATCCATGGTTTACAGACCTGCGCCAAATTAATAACTGAACACTAATCCAAATTCTACTGCACGTGCTCTGTTGATTAATTTTCCGTCTCTGATACCACAATAATCAGGATAGGATGAAAATTCCCATTCTTCAGGTAGTTTTACTAAGTTGGCGTTCACCGGATTTTGATGTATATAATTAAAGCAAACCTGCGGATATTCTTTCTCAGGGATACGAACATTAATACGAGAACCATAAAATGAAGGAGTACTACCATTGGCTTTGGTTAGACATTCGGCTTTGGTATGTGGTTTAAATAACGAACCACTTCTATTTTCTTGAATATTAATTGCGCGGGTATACGACGTTAATAATATCGCGATAGATTTATTGAGCGTCTGTATTTTAGCAGCTCTAGTTCTATCCGTATCCGTATTGGTATTGGTATTGGTAGCACGACTTAAAGTCGTACTACCAATTTCATCATTACCAATTTCAGCACTACCACCTACTTCAATTTCTAAATCATGCACATAAACCATTAAATGGAAATGATTTGGCATCAGACACCAGGCCACTATATCGGCATGTGGTAAAATGTGGTTCTTTATTTTATTCAGGAAAAACAGATAATTTTCGCGTGAAAAAAATATCTTCTGCCGATTGTTTCCCTGATTGTAAATATGATATAAATTTCCCGTTTCAAAATTCATACGCTCTCGGTTATTTAGTTTTTTAGTAGGTGTGCTTAAAGTTGTGTAACCTTAGCTCTACTCAGGGGGTGACTCAAAGTCACCCCCTGAGTTATTAAATAGACTGATTTATTTCAAGTCCAAAGCCTGTCCGACTACCGGCGGATTACGATTCACTAAATTTGGACAAATGAAGAGCTTTGAACGAGAAAGGGTTTCTCACTTCAACTAATTTATAACTCAGCCATAACTATTTATACAACCATTTCTTTATCTGTTTTGTATAGTAAGGCATTACTAAATAAACCATTAGCAAAACTATCGTTCCTGAAATAAATATGGCATCTGTCAGTCGATAGGGAGGTATACCACAAGTTCTCAGTAGTGGCAACAAGACTAATGGAATAACTAATGATAAGGGATATATTGCCGACCATGTTATAAGATACTGTTTCCAGCGTTTAGGTGTCTTTGTCTTTGATTCGAGCGGTGAGAATAAAAAATCCAATCCGCTATTTATGTTATAATTATCACCAGCTTCGAATGCAGGTTGTATTTTTTCAATTAAACGAATTCTCTCTACTGAGCTCATCCATTCGCGGAGATGACTGATTGTGTCAAAACGAATGATTATTGTATAGGTTGATGTTAGTGTGGGGATAGGTCGTATTATTTGCCAATCTAAATGGCCAATGGCATTTTTGCACAAAGGACCTATTTCATTTAACCAGTTTTCATACTCAGTTTGTTTTCCTTCTTTTATCTGATGACTTATAACTACAGATGCGCCTTGTTGTTCCATATGCTTGCGTGAATTTATTTTTTATACAACAACGATTCACGCTTTATTGTTAGTGCTAACTGTACTTTCGTACATATTCTGCTGCTTTTTCAAAATCAAGCTCGTTTGCCGAAATCTATCTTCTTTTTGTTCAAGTTTATTAATTTCTATGCACGGAGTGCAAACTTGGAAGAGTTCGGTGATATGATGCAGGAAGCTGTAAAAGTATATTTTACAAAAGTGCCACAATAGGTTGATTTTGAATGTGCTAAATATTTAATAAAGTAAGATGATTTAAACAAAAGTTCAATATGTACTATGTGAGAATGCACTAAACTATGTATATGTTATTTTGTATATTGAAAGTAGCAAAAAGTTTTTTACTTTTACAACACATTAAAATTCTATCTGATATGGATCCAATTACTTTTAGTCTCACATTAATAAATGCATTGAAATTCGGCGGAGGTGTGCTTGGCGGTCGATTTATAAATAAGGGTTTAGACAAGGTCTTTAAATCAGAAGATGATTTCTATGATGAATTAGTCTCTGTGATTAAAAGTGTCATGCGAGAATTCGAAGAAAAGTATCCTCAGGCAGATAATAATGGGAAAGTGGCATTTTACCACTCTAGCAGAGTGATTGCAGAGTTATCAAAATATAGGCTTATGAGCCCAGAGCTTTATAATTCTAATTTATTGTTAGAGGTATTAAGCTCAGAAGAAATTGTCATAACTCCAACTACAGAACAAATAGAAAAGTTTTATGAAATATTTACTGATAAGATAAATCAAAACGAGAAATTGAAAAAACTTGAAATAGAATCAACGTATCAAGAAGAGATTTTCCATATTTCTGAAGAAATAAAATCCTTGAATCGAAATTTTGAGAATGTCTTGTCTAGTTATACTTCAGATTTGAATTTTCAGTGGAAAGATAGAATGGACACTTATGTCGAAACACTAAAGCAATTTAAACCTCAAACCGCATTAGATTTATTGATTAAGCTAGAACAAAGCTTTTCTCAATCGCAAACCAAACCGACAGAAGACTTTTTAGCTAACATAGACTTCCAAAAAGGCATTTGTTATATGTTTCTAAAAGACGAAGAACAATCATGTAAATCTTTTATAGCTGCTTATCGTAAGCAAACGACTAATTCAATATTCAAAGAAAAGGCTCTAATTTCATATTTTACAATAAAAGATTTCCCAAAAGCTAAGATCCTTACTGGTGAATTATTGCAAAGTGATGAATATAACCCAGTTGCCCATGCTGTAAATATATTATTAGCAAAAGAGGAAGATAACAAGATATTGATCTCGGCAACTCCATATATAGTTAAGAACAATAGACTCTTTCAGAGTATATTGAGGAGCCATTACCATCAAATGATTCAATTTGAATATTTAGAATTATTGGAGAAAGAGGGCATTATATCATACAAGCCAGATTCTAAGACTATTGATGTAACTGTAAATACTTATTATGAGTCAATTTTCTTAATTGAAATAGCCCTAACTACTTTTATTCGAGCATATAATTATATTGGATTTTCTAAGATAGAAGTGTCTGACCAAGATAATATTACGTTTTTGAATGGGCAATTAAAAAAGACATTACTTGCAACAGATAACTCTGAAATTGAAAAGAGAACATATTCTTTAAAGGCTTTGTATGCTTTCACAAACTATCTTCTAACTAGAGATCGGAAATATATTCTAGAAGTCAATGAGTATTATAAGGAAGATAAGTCAATTGATCTAGGACCCTTATATGCGAATGCTTTGCAAATTGAAGGTGAAATAGGTTTATCACTCGGAGTTATAGATACTGAGACAAGAAAAACTTTTGAATTATCTCTATTAGAAGCATTCTGCTACTATAAGAAAGAAGGAAGTAGCAAATATGTTGAGTATTTGAAAAAGTGTATTTCTGCAATAAGTAAAATTGATATTAGAATTGAAGCGGCATATATTAATACAATTTTCGTCTTGAAATATTTTGGAGCTTTTAATGATTTGGGTATAGAAGATTTTTATACTGGAAAAGAATTTGAAAACCCCAAAGCAGAACTATTTATAAAAATAGTCGTGCAAATACTAAAAAATGAATCTATTGACGGTTTTGAAGACAAACTAATTGAATTTATTAATGACTATTCTTCTAATCATGCATATTTGTTATATATTGCTGATACCTATTTGTATGGCAAGGAATATCATAAAGCGATAGAATTATACAAGACTAATTTATCAGTAAATCAGGAATCAAGACAATTGTCTTTTTATGTTGAAGCCTTATACAAATCGCGAGAAGATGGAGAAACATTACTTTCGATATTGAGCACATGGAGAAAAATATTTTCATTCAATGAAAGATTCCTTAGAATGGAAGCAGAATTATGTATTGTTTTACTCGATTATTCAAGATGTCTTGAAGTTTGTAATCATCTTTTGTCAAAGATTCCAGATGATGAGGCCATTCTTACATTAAAGCTAGTATCATTAAATCAATTAGAACAAACACCATCTACTGAATTTCTTAGAATCGCAAAACATTTATCCACGATTAAATTTAGAATAACAAGTAATATTGGGCTTGTAACAAATGTGCTATTTGAAAATGAATTCTACAACGAAGGCTTTGAACTTTTGAATAATCATTGGGAGGTTCAGGAATTACATGGATTATATTACTTCTCCTATCTTCAGTTTGGTTCTAGACCTGAACTCGAAATTTTCAAAGATCCGGAAGTTATTGATTGGGGACATTTTGTGAGATATGAGATCGATAGCAAGGAAGTTACTATTAAGATGAACTTAGCTTCTCCAACACCAATTCAAAACGAGCTTTTGGGCAAGAAGGTTGGCGATTGTATTAAGATGAAACGTCAGATGTCTGGTACAGAAGATGAAATTGTAATAAAAAAAATAATCACCAAATGGGTAGTTAGAATAGAAAGTATTTATCAAGAAGCCAAAAATCCATATTCAGGTCTACCTATGGAATCATTTGAGTTCAAAAGTGATAAACCCGGAGATATGCTTGAACAATTAAAGTCTGTAATCGGAGGATATAAAGAAGAACAAATGAATGAAGTGTTTTCGGACTATTATGAATTCAAGGTGTCCTTTACAGAAATAGTGTTTAATTTATTCAAGTCAGATTATCTTGAAGCTTATTATAATCTAGTAAATGAAAAGCAAGGAATAAAATTTATTCCTATAAATGCTTATCCAATCCGTGCGTTTGATAAGAATGGTCCTTATGTGATTGACTATACAACATTATTTATTCTTTATCAGATATCAAAAACACATAACATAACATTCCCGAGTAGATTTATTATTTCGAAATACATTGTAGAGACACTTAAAAGTAGATTACAATCATTAAAGACAGGTGGGTTTAATCATAAAATAATATACATTCCTGACAATTTAGTAATAACAAAATATCTAGAAAATCCAATTAAATGTCAAATCGAATATTTAGAAGGATTAATCGATTGGATTATTACCAACTGTGATGTGCAAATTTCTCTAAGGATAGTAGATTTTAGAATGCAAGGCCAAGATGCAGACTCTCGTTTATTTGCCGACTATATAACTAATACAATTTTGTTAGTTGAAGATAATGCTAACTCAGTATTATTGACAGATGATTTTTTGTATTATCACTTTGGAATGCTATCTCTTGAAACTCAAATTAGCTCCGAGAAATATTTAAAAAATATTCTTGGTGAGAATCATAAAGCTTTGGATGAGTACATCCAAAATAGATCTGATGGTTTTTCATATACTTTTGAACAAATATCAAATGAGTTCGAGAAGAAGATTAGTTCTAACCCCAATAGATATGATTTTATTATAAATAAGACTAATCAGACTCGTATTCAGCCAATTGTTAATATAATAATTTATATTGCTTCACACCAAGAATTGGATAATGACGTGAAAAGAGTGGAAATAGAATTAGTACTAAATACAATTATTGGCAGACTCAGCAATCTAGAATTAATATCACGATTTAAACAGTTATTATTAATGAAATGTAGTTTGCTTCCAACTGAACAAAGCGAAATTATCATTCAACATATAAATGAGCACTCCTAAAAGATTAAATTATATTTACTTATGAGCTGATAGGATTTACATCCCCGCAACATATTCTTTTGGAGTTTTACCTTTAAACTTACGGAAGGCAGCGTAGAAGTTTACTTTGCTCCCGAAGCCGCAGTCTATCCTTACGGCTTCGAGTTTCACCCTTTTGTTTTTATTGTCCTGCAGTATACGGCAGGCATGTTCTACCCGGTATTTGTTTACAAAGTCGGTAAACGTACCGTCGGTATACCTATTAATAGTGCCGGAGATGCGATGTGCTGCAATGCCTGTATGCTCGGATAGGTATTGCTTAGTACATTTGGGGGATAGATAAAGTTGGTGGGTTTCCATCTCGTCATGGAGCTTTTGAAAAACTTCATGGGCTTGCTGTTCTTCCTGCATTAAAAGGGAAGCTTTTTGCTCTTTTCGTTTGCGGCGTTTGGCTATTGTTTGTGGATTGAGTCGTGCATACACAAAAAATCCAAAGCTTGGGATGGAGAGTCCACTCAACAAGATGTTGTATTGTTGAAGATGAATAAAATAAGATAGATTCGGTTTAAACCCGGGAGCGGTAAACCCGGCAAACAGAAAAGTGCTGCAGGCGGTGAGAGGTATAAAAAGTAACAGTGTGCAGCATTCCTTTTTTATAGTCCATGCGTCGGGTTGATAATATTCGGGAAGGAAGTACGAAAGTGTGCTATACTGCAATGCATACATTCCAAAAAATAAGCCTACATAAGTGTTTATTACCAGCGATTTATAGAATTCGTCCCAGTTGTGAAGTCCAAAGGGCTGAACGATATTGGCTAATGTCATCATAATAATGATGAGCCAACTATAATAGATACTACCTTTGCGGCACGCCAGGAATGATGGATACGGACGGTTCAGTACATTACAGATTCGTTTTTGCATAGTGGATTAGCTCTATGTCTCAGTAAACTTCAGACGGTTAGTATTCGGTTAATAGGTTTGTAATGCAAATTTATAGAAATAATTTAAATAACAAACAATATTGTAAAAAAAGAAGCGAATAATTCATTTGGGTTTGAATTATTCGCTTAACGAATGATGTAAAGTTGTACTGATATTAAAGATACTAATCTGGTAATTTAAAAACAGATATGTGGTGCTTCATATCATTGTAAATAAACTGTAGTACGTGAACAATTTTAGTTTTGTTTTTTGTAAGCGTTATACAATACACCGCATCCAATTGATGCATCTCTCATTATTATTGAATCATTAGAATATGTTACATAATACAAGGTGCTATTTATAATACTATCCTTATCATTAGGCTTAAGCTTTATTTCAAATTGAGAATTGTCTTGCGCTACAATTTCAATCTTTCCTGTTTCAATGAGTTTGTTATCTTTTACTTTTCCATAAATGCCATACTTTTTAATCTCCAGATAATCGTAAGTTGGATTTATCCTCCCCGGACCTATTACAATACCGGCATCGTCATAAATGTATAGGAATTTCCATTGTCCATATAATCTTAGATTATTATTGCTGAAAATTTCAGTTTTATAGTAGTTAGTACTTGATATTGTATCAACTAGTAAAACAGGTGTTTTTATTGATTCATTGGAACATGAAATCAAGAAAACGCATAAAATAAAGGCACAGCAAGTTTTCATATCTGAGTTTTTTAATAAGATGAAAAGAACTTAGAAAACGTTGCATTACAATGTCTATTTTACACGCGCATCTCACTTATTACAACTATATGTATTTACACTCCTAAAATAAGTCAACCCTTACCGAAGTGAAGATATTCATTAAGCCTTCCCCTGATTTTTTACAGCATTCATCAACTGATTAATGGTTTCTTCATCACCCAGATACTTCTTCGACTTTACATTCAACTTTTCGTCAAGATCATATACCAGCGGAATTCCGGTGGGGATGTTTACGTCCAGAATTTCTTCGTCGGACAAACCGTCGAGGTACTTCACCAACGCCCTTAAACTATTACCGTGCGCTACAATCAATACTTTTTGTTGCTGTTGAATAGACGGTAGAATCGTTTCGTGCCAATAAGGCAAAAACCGGTCGATAGTATCTTTCAGACATTCGGTGGCGGGCAATAATGATGTGTCGATGCTGTTGTATTTCAACTCGTTGACAGGATGTCGTGGGTCGGTAAGTTCCAATTCGGGAGGACGCACATTAAAACTTCGTCGCCAAAGCAGTACCTGATCATCACCATATTTCAGCGCGGTTTCCGCTTTGTTTAATCCCTGCAAATCACCATAACTTTTTTCGTTCAGTTTCCAGGATCGGTATACCGGAATCCAGCAAAGGTCCATTTCATCCATTACATTCCAAAGTGTATGGATGGCTCTTTTCAATACGGAAGTGTAAGCTATGTCGAAAGTAAAACCTTCTGCTTTGAGAAGTTTTCCTGCAT
>Ga0302292_1002824_pt1 | contig 10183 bp, 9 predicted proteins | sample III_Fen_N2_1_FD_194553 | JGI IMG/M metagenome (GOLD analysis project Ga0302292, IMG submission 194553) | Peat permafrost microbial communities from Stordalen Mire near Abisko, Sweden - III_Fen_N2_1 | ecosystem: Environmental > Terrestrial > Soil > Wetlands > Permafrost | place: Sweden: Abisko...
TTAGTTTGCTTTGATTTTTCTTGCAACTTGGAAATATAAGAAGCGAAAATAGAATCAAAATGCATATTGATTTTTTCATATATAATCATGTTTTTGAATTACTTTATCTTCCTGAAAGTTTAATAACAATTAATATCGCCGAAGGCAAATAACGGCGAAGCCTACTATCGCGAAGCAAATGTCAATATATTTTTTTCAATTCCGCACCTCTAAAATAATGCAACAGAATTTCGTTATACGGATATCCTTTTTCGCCCATCACGGCAGCACCTATCTGACAGAGACCTACGCCATGTCCCCAACCGGCACCGGTGAGGGTGAAGTGTTGTGGAATGCCGTTTGAAAGGTCCGTTTTATCTACCACAAAAGCCGAACTGTAAAGATGTGAGTTGGAATGCCATTTGCGGATTTCGAGTTCTTTGCCAACAATAATGCTTCGTTTTGTTCCTACGATATTGAGTTCAATGATACGACCTGATTCTCCTCGTTTTACTGGAATAAGATCGATAATTTCTCCAAAATCGATGCCTGAGCGACGTGCCAGTAGTTCCGATAATTCTGTCTGCGAATAGTTTACTTTCCAACGATAAAAGTCGGTGGTTTCCTGATCGTAATTGTTCAGCACTTGTGCCAGCACTTTTTTATCGGTAGTATTACAGAATGCTTCTGGCGATTGACGAATCCATTTTTCGGCATTCTCTTCAACGGTCAAATCAAGATCGAAGCCTTCGGGATCGATGGGATTGTCGATTACTTTGGTGAGGTAGGGGTAATGCTCCGGTGCCCAGCAGTTCTCGAAAGTTTCTGATGCGCCTCCACACGATTTGCTGAAACGTGCATCGCAAATTTTATCTTCAAACATCAATACCTCGCCACGTGTGGCTTCGATGGCTTTTTCTACAGCCGCTGTCGAAGCACGTGTAATGCCCTGATAACGCTGGCAATGATCGTCGGCACATACATCGAAATGGGTGTGGGCATCGCGTTCGTACCACTTTATGTGTTTGTTCTCTAGTAGAGACGCACCGCCGTGCGTCTCTACTACAAACGCACAGCGGTGCGTCTCTACTGGATTCATGATGGGATGCAACAACCAACTTCTCGAAATAACGGCATGCGCTTTCAATAATTCGTCGGAGGCAGTGGCGCTCATTTCGCTGGAAATAACGCTGGTGAGGTAATTCTCTACCGAAATATGATTAATTGCTGTCAATTGTTCATTTTCAACGATCAACTTTAATGCTCCTTTGAACCGCTGATTTTCCTTGCGCTCCCAATGAAAATTGATGCCAATCACCACGTCGATAAGGTCGAATGATGCTGTTTCTGCTGCCGGTTCAAAAATGATTTCTGCTACGCTTTCGCCATCAAAAAAGACCTGACCGTCTTTGTATTCGACTTTTTGTTTGCCGGTGTATGTCTTGCCGTTGGTACACGTAAATTCTCCGTTCAGCACAAATTCAATGCTGTTGGCAGATACTATCCCGACGTTGATATATAATTCTTTCATTAAAATTGACTTTTTTACTTCACAGGAATTCCCAACCAGGTGAACTTATAAAATGATGCTTTTCTGAATAATTTACCTGTGGATAAATATTTTTTCAGGAATGTTTTTTGTTCTTCCAGGTTCAGATTGGCCTCTTCGATTGATTTATAGAGTTGGTTCAACGATGTCAGGGTGTTAGCATCTCTCCCGGCGACCAGTTTCATTTTTGATTTTGCAAGCGTAAAGCAATTATCAATGGTATCGAGCATTACTTTTAGCTCGGCATCCGGTTTTATGGGGGTAAACTGTTTGTTTCGATAATTGATAAAAGCGTTTAAAGAATTGATGCCTTGGTTGTAATAATTGATGGCTGCATTATGGTAGTCAGCATTCTTCTTATTCCCGAAGTACTCAATTTCCCGCTTGTTATATTGCAGTCGGTCAAACACAATTGCATTCGTAACCTTGTTTCTTTGCATTCTTCCGGTGGTGGTGACCAACTGCTCTTCTTCGCTTAGCTTCTCGTATGCCTGTATTGAATCATTGAACTGAAAGAAAGACTTCTTGTACGTTGAAGTCGGTTTCAAATCACAAAATTCCTCGTAGCTGACTGGATAATTGAGAAATTGCCATTGTGGGTCGAACGGCATGTGCGATTTGACGAAGCTTTCGGGTTTTGTTTTATAAAAGAGGTTGTTTTGTTGACTGACATATTTGGAATTTATAACGCCACCCGCACCCCATGTTGGGTCGAAAAGATACCAGGTAGCATCAATATTGGCTGCACACCACGCGTGTGGAATGTTATCGACGGCACCGTTTTGCTTTGTAAAGCCTTGTATAACATAAGATTTTATTCCTACCTGATGGGCAATATTATCGAACAAAATAGCGTAATCGATGCAGACGCCCTTTCTGGATTTCAGTAATTTATCGGCAAGACCTTTGGTGTCTTCGTTTAGATTGATAGCGTACATGTTCTTGACATCGTACTGAATATTTTTGGTGATCCAATAGTAAATAGCCCGTGCTTTGTCGTGCTTAGTAGTGAATTTACTGTTGATGTAACGCGCAATACTCTCGGTCGACTTTGTAGATGAATCAGGAATCTGAAGCATTTTCGCGTCAACCGGCGCATACTCGTTGCCGGTTTGCGCCGATAATACTATCGATGTGCAAAAACTAAGGATAAATAGAAGTTTAAATTTCATGATGTTGATGGAAAAAATAATGTACTTTGATAACGGATGGTTGGCAGTAATTATTTCCCCACAATGTTTTTATAAATCGATAATTCAAATTTTAGTTTCTCCAGCTCAGTTTCCAATGCGATGATTTTGTTTTCGAGCTCGGTTTCATGCTTGGATCTGTGCGCTACAGGAAGTAAATCGCCCAGTTCTGCCACAAAGTTATGATTCAGTGCCAGACTGGCTTTCCATAAAATATTCATTTGCAGAGATGGGCTCTCAGCATACTGATACACACTGGTATTCGATTTGTTCAGTTTGCGTGCTAGTTCCGCACGGTTAATCCGGTTGTTTAGCACATAGTCTGTAAGGAGTTTGCCGTTGTGCGGCATTGCTTTCCCTAAGTTGTCGATATTCTCGTTCATGTTTTTACGATTTATGGCGGTGAAGATAGGGAGATATTTTGAATAAAACAAATTATTTATGCCGTTTTTTACCTGATTATATACGTTTAAAGCTATTAATTAGGTGCTTTTTATTTCTTTATAGATTTGTTATACTTCTATTTACATGTTTTTTAGGTGTGAACAGATGTATATTGCTTTTCTATTAAAACTATTATAATCTATATAGAAGTAAAATATGTCTTTATAGAAGTATTGAGCTTTATTTAGGTAGTAATAAACTTGTACTTTGACATATAAAACTTCATTATAGCTTTTGATTCTTAGAAACTTGCCTGTTTCAATATACTTTCCACATCTTCTTTCGTTATTTTCTCGAAATGAGCCTCGATAGGGGTGATAAAGATGCCGCACATCTCCACTGTAGCAGGACTAACGAGCAATTGTTGCTCGCCTTCGGCGCTATATTGCCATGGACGGAAGGTTTTACGCGGAAGAACGAATGTAAACCATTTGCCATCTTCGAAAGTGCAGACGATGTTGAGCATGGGTTCGACCTCACCCCCGACCTCTATTTCTCCCCTCTCCTCAAGGAGAGGGGCAGGGGGTGAGGTGAAATATGTATACAGTTTTTCAAACGCATCTTTAGCACTCTCCACATCAGTCGACTCAATGCAATAAACGGTACGCAGATAATTGTTGAAGTTATAGAGTTGGAAGTTTTCAGACTCAACCAACAACTGAGCATGTGTATCTTTCAGTCGTGTATAGTCGTTTTCCAAGGGTAGAAAATCCTTTGTTCCGGCCTGAAAATGCATGTGGTCCGGAGCTGAAGCACCACAACGCGGTCCGTTGTAGAAAATCAGATAATCGTCTAAAGCCTTAGCCAGTTCGAGCATATCCGAAAAGTAAGGTTTTATTTGCTGTTCGACATGTTCTTTGCGTGGAATGGTAAAATGCTCGGGGAAGATAGGGAAGGGGTTGACCAAAACCAGATAATCGCCCGCATCCACAGAATTCTGGGCTGCAGGACGATTTTCGGTACATAGAAAACACTTGCGCTCGGCAATCGTCTTGGCATCCACCTTAGCGCCCGACGAAACAATGCGCGCCGGGTTAAACTGCACTTTCACCTCGAAATCGCCGAAATCGAACGATTTAGTTCGAACCGTTTTCAGTCCTGCAAAATTGGTACGAGCAAGTTCCCAGTTGGAAACCTGCTCGTGCAATAATTCTGTAATTTTAGAATTGAGTTTATTCATATTTTTCTATGCCCAAGTGAGCGCTCGAGCCATTAAAAGAATGAGTATTTTAGTGCAACTGAAAAACCTGCACCCAGATGATTGTAGTTGGACTTATCTGTGCTATTTCTGCTATTAGAATAATTATATGAAATATATGTATTACCAGAAAGACTTAGTTGTGGCGAAACATAATGTACAGCGCTAAATTCAAGACTAGTTGCTGAATTGAACGAATCGCTCCAGCCAGTGTTTGTTACCCCATCATAGAAATTTTTATAAAAATTTTGGGATATATTGGCTGATAAGTTTGTACGTGTGCTTGGGTAGTAGGCAATACGATAATTACCATTCAGAGTAATGTTCCGTACGTTAATTTTGGATACAGTCTCTTGACTACTTTCATAAGACAGTCTTTGTTCTTCGCGCGTTGTTGAACCACTGAGCGATACATAGGCCGTTTTTTCCCAATTTAAATTAATCTGTTTTGCATAATTGTAATTGAATGCCAGACTAGCACCATAATTCTTGTCATTTTGTTTGCTGCTCCATGTGTCTGAACTTGGATTCGATATTTTGGATTCGTTTTTCCGATTATTCCAATTTACATCCGGCGATAATTTCACCTCAAAAGACTGTCCTGAAATCCTCTCGAAGTTAGCACTGTTTTCCCAATTGTCGTAAAGTGTGGTAAAATATCTGGCATCCGATTTGGTGAGCAAGTTGTTTTTTACTAGAAAAGAATCAACAGTAGATATTTCATCAATTTTATGTTGTCTGTAGTCTAGGAATCGTTTGTTTTTTACATGGGAAATGACTTGCGAGAATTTGAATATTTCATCGTCCGATAAATGTCGGGTTAAAACACCTCGCTTCGATAAGTCCTCCAAAATGTAAATAGCTTGGCGGGCATCTTTTACTGACTCTATCCTTCCAATACCAATTCCGATATAAGGTTTTATTTCTGCTTGAAATTTTTTAGTCGTATTCTCAGTTGTCGAACTATTGACTTCATTATTTGTGTAACTACTTGATGGATTCAAAGAAGAAGACATTGATGGATTCAAAGAAGAAAACAGACCAAAAGAGAGAAACTTTTTATTTGCGCCGTACATTTTTTTACTGTAATTGATGTCTATGTACTCTGCTGAACTTGAATTATGAGTCTTTTCATTGGTTAGCCCCCAATCTTTATTATTAGAGAATTGGCCGTTTACATCTAAGTTTAATTGTAATAAAGATTCTGTTTTACGTGTGTTTTTAAAATGTGTGAACCTTGAATTAAATTGACCACTTAAATTGTTGATTCTTGTTGTGTCATTAAAGTGTGGTGCGTTGTTATTTAATCTATTGTCAAATCCGCCACTAGAGTTCAAGTTCAGATCAAAACTATTTCGAACTATATCAGGGGTATAGTACTTGTTTAAATCATATTTATACTCTTGGGCGGAAATATTATTAGCCCATAACGCAATAAAAGAACAGAAAATAATACTGAAGATGAATGTCTTTTTCATATTGTGCAATTTTAGAATTTAAGATTTTTTATGCAACAAAATTCATTCCGTTAATTATAACAGTTGAATAATTAATAGAATATTAATCTTTGTTGTTTTTAGTAGCCTTAAATTAATCTTTTTTGACAAAAGAGACTTTTCTCGCTTTCAATTCAATCGTTCTGATTTTATCCTTGTACAAATTATGTCCATTCATTTTTACTACATCCAGCGATGCATCGGAGTTTTCGTCCCAGCGGCGACACAGGTAAAGTGAGGTGTAGATGCGTCCTATTTGATACTCGCGGCTGATGCGTAGACCAAGTGCATAATCTTCTCCATAACTGGTGTTTGGCACTTTTATGTCGCGCAAAACGGGTGTGTAGAATGCACGCGGAGCACCGAGTCCGTTGATGCGCATTGCATTGTTTCTGCCGTTTTCGGGTGTCCATTCTTTGTGGTCAATGAGTCCGGGAGCGATGGTTTCCATGGCAAAGTTGGTCATGGTATACGAGCCAATCACCATGGCGCAGTTTTGTTCGTAAAAAGTATCAACGATGGTTTGCAGCGTATTTTCATCCTGATATACATCGTCGCTATCCAGCTGCACGGCAAATTTTCCACATAACACATTATCGACTCCGGCATTCCAGCACCCACCGATACCCAAATCTGTGCGTTCAGGAATGACGTGAATCACGCGACTATCCAGTTTGGCATAGTTGGAAATCAATTCCGAAGTGCCATCGGTAGAAAAATTATCAACAATAATCAGGTTAAACTCAAAGCCGGTTTTCTGAATCAGTACCGATTTGATAGCGTCTTCCACTGTTTTTACCCGGTTTTTAATAGGGATAATGACCGAGGCTTCCACCGGAAAATTACTTTCGTTGAATTCAATTTTCGTGAACACAGGAGTCAGATAACCACCGATGTTTTTCAGATGATCGGTGCAGGCTGCTTCCATTTCCATTTGCACGGCACGGTTTTTTGGATCCACATAATCGAATTGTTTCTCGCCACTCTTGCGTGTGTCGTGTTCCACTTCCGAATATAAATATTCGTTTATATGAAGTAATTCGGCCTGTTGCGACACCTTCAGACGAAGGTTGTATAATCCTGCAAACTGGTAGTCGGTGGCTGTTTCTGCAACGGCTTTTTTCAGATTCGCAGCGTTGTAGAACAACACTGAGCCAAAGTTGAAATCGTCGCGCAAGCTACCTTCCTGGTAATCGATGACCGGTGAGTTGGAGCGAACGCCGTTGGCTATTTGGTAATAATCGGCGTAAACCAGTCCTGCTTTCGTGCTTTCGGCAATGTGAAAGAAACGTTCCAACGCATATTGTCCTAGCTCGAGCGTAGTGTCTTTGGTGTAAATGAACGAGTATGGTGTGTCCGATTTTTCGGCAATCAGTTGGATGGTTTTACTGCTTTGAATGGAATCAATTTCCAGTGTTTGGCAATCCTTTAATTGTATGTTAGCACCTTTTTTTACAAGGAGATAGACGTTTTTTACGAGTGGTGACTGAATGATTTGTTGAACTGTTTTTTCAGTTTGTGCAATTTCGTTACAAGCAACGAAGCAGTTTATTTGTTTCATTTTGTTTAATTGTTGTTTTGGGTTGTCAAAAATACGACTAAATTTTCAATTTTCCATTGAAAAAGGAATCCTGTTCTTTTGAAAATATATCCTATCTTTGTCTTTGTTATTTTTTGAAATTTGAGCTTGTAACTTGTAACTAAATTCTTGTAACTGAATTATGATATTAATAGCCGATAGTGGTTCAACCAAAACACATTGGTGTTTGGTGCAGAGTGGGAGTGTGGTGCGTGAGGTTTTTACGGATGGTATTAATCCGTTCTACCAAACCGATATGGAAATCATTGCTTTGCTGGATACTCAATTGATCCCCAAGCTGGGCAGTGTTGACATCGAGCAAATCTATTTTTATGGTGCGGGTTGTTCGTTCCCGGATAAAAAGATATTGGTGAGCAGAGCGTTGGTTCGTTTCTTCAACAATGCTATGATAGAGATTCAAAGCGATTTGCTAGGTGCTGCCCGTTCACTGTTTCAACACGAAAAGGGAATTGCCTGTATCCTTGGAACCGGATCTAATTCCTGTTATTACAATGGTGTTGACATCGTTGAAAATGTATCGCCGCTTGGTTTTATTTTGGGCGATGAAGGTAGCGGTGCTGTGCTTGGAAAGCTCTTTGTGGCCGATTGTTTGAAAAATCAATTGCCGGAAGAATTGAAAGATAAATTTTTCGCTCAATATGAACTCACGCCTGCTATCATTATGGATAGTGTTTACAAGAAGCCTTTTCCTAATCGGTTCTTGTCTAAATTTACCCCGTTTCTACTCGAAAATATTGAAGAACCGTCCATCTTTAATTTGGTGTTCGATAGTTTTGATGCCTTTTTTGTTCGCAATGTGATGCAGTATCCTTTGGAAGATATACAAGTTGGATTTGTTGGCTCCATTGCTCATTATTTCCGCGATACATTGGAAATTGTGGCTTTTGAAAGAGGAATACAAGTGTCGGAAGTGATGCAAAGTCCGATGGAAGGATTGGTGAAATATCATACTAATAAAAATTAACTCCAAATGCTTATGGCTAAGATACATGTTATTGATACGGAGGTAACGGTTATTCAGATTAATAATGAAGATTATATTTGCATAACTGACATGATTAAAGCAAAAGATGGCGATTTCTTTGTTGCAGATTGGCTTAGAAATAGAAATACATTGGAGTACCTTGGTATTTGGGAGAAAGTCTATAACCCGACTTTTAATTATGGCGAATTCGCCGCAATTAAAAGTAAATCGGGTTTAAATAGCTTCAAAATTAGTGTGAAAGAATTTGTTGAAAAAACGAATGCTATTGGCATTCAAGCAAAGGCTGGGCGTTATGGTGGAACTTATGCCCATAAAGACATTGCGTTTGAATTTGCAATGTGGATTAGTCCTGAGTTTAAAATTTATATAATAAAAGAATTTCAAAATTTAAAAGAGCAGGAGCAGCAACAACTTGGTTGGTCAGCTAAACGTGAACTCTCCAAAATAAATTATCATATTCATACCGACGCGATAAAGCAGAATTTAATACCAGCAGAACTTACAGCAGTTCAGATATCAAATATTTATGCAAATGAAGCTGATGTGCTGAATGTCGCGTTGTTTGGAATTACGGCAAAAGAATGGCGTGACGCAAATCCTAAATTGAAAGGCAACGTTAGAGATTATGCCTCAATAAATGAACTAATTTGTTTATCCAATTTGGAAAATTTGAATGCAGTTCTCATAAACGATGGCATTTCACAAAAAGAGAGATTGATAAAATTGAATCAAATTGCAATTCAGCAAATGAAAGTTTTGTATAATGTTGAAAATAGAAAATTGTCGAAATGATGATGGATAAGAAAATACAAGACGAAACTAACTTATGTTTTCCGTCGGCTGAAGGAATAGGGGTCACCGAACAACCTTCTCTTCATACCAACCTCGATAAAAAATCGGTAAGTCAACTTCTGATGGAGATGAATGAAGAAGATCAAAAGGTGGCATTGGCAGTTCAAAAGGCGATTCCTCAGATAGAGGAGTTGGTAGAGAAAATTGTGGAGCGAATGAATCGTGGCGGTCGGATTTTTTATGTGGGAGCAGGAACCAGCGGACGACTGGGCGTGCTCGATGCATCGGAGATTCCACCAACTTTCGGTATGCCTTCGCATCTGGTGGTTGGCTTGATTGCCGGAGGCGAAAAGGCTTTGCGTAATCCGGTAGAAAATGCCGAGGATGATTTGACCAAAGCCTGGGAGCAATTGCAAAGCTATCAAATAAATACAACCGATACGGTAATAGGCATAGCTGCGTCGGGAACTACGCCTTATGTTGTTGGTGCATTGCGGAATGCTAAAGCCAATGGTGTACTGACGGCCTCCATTGCCTGCAATCCCGATTCGCCCATTACCCGTGAAGCTGATATTCGCATAGAAGTGATTGTCGGACCGGAATTTGTTACCGGAAGTACGCGATTAAAATCTGGTACGGCAGAAAAGCTCGTACTGAATATGATTTCTACGGTTACGATGATAAAACTAGGCAGAGTGAAAGGTAATAAAATGGTGAACATGCAACTCAGCAATGCCAAGTTGGTCGACCGCGGCACAAGAATGCTCATGGAAGAACTCGACCTGGATTATGAACAAGCAAAGAATGCCTTGCTTGTTCATGGCTCAGTTAAGAAGGCCATTGAAGCCTTTTCTCAAAGTATCTGAGTCCAAATTCTGATGTAATTATAGCTCAATTGCCGTCTGCTTTAGCTGACGGTTGAAAGGAGTTCCATTTAAAAGGGCTTTAGC
>Ga0302292_1002829_pt1 | contig 10173 bp, 14 predicted proteins | sample III_Fen_N2_1_FD_194553 | JGI IMG/M metagenome (GOLD analysis project Ga0302292, IMG submission 194553) | Peat permafrost microbial communities from Stordalen Mire near Abisko, Sweden - III_Fen_N2_1 | ecosystem: Environmental > Terrestrial > Soil > Wetlands > Permafrost | place: Sweden: Abisko...
AGTTTCTTCAAAACGATAGCACATACAAAAACACCACAACATTGTTTGTGACGAATGATCATGGAAGGCATATCGATGGAGTTGGTGATGGATTTGTCGGGCATGGCGATGGATGTGACGGTTGCCGGCATATCAGCTTGTTTGCTTGTGGTCCTGATTTCCGAAAAAACGTGATTGTGGATGTATCAAGAGAACAAATCGATTTGCCGGTTACCGTTTCTGAAATACTTGGTTTTTCATTGCCAGATTCACGGGGAAAAGTGATGACCGAATTATTTAAACAGAGATAGATTTGCTCCTGATTCGGATACACTGATGATTGGATGTTTATATTTGTATTACAGAATGTTTTATCTTTAAAAAATAGAATAAAATGGCACTCGAATTATTTCAAACAATAAGTGTAGAGGGGATGACTTGCCCGCATTGCGAAGCCAATGTAACCCGTAACTTAACTAAATTAGATGGCATTGATGAGGTGGTAGCTGATAGAAATACCGCACAAGTGAAAATCTCGGGTACAAAAATTAATCTGGCCGAAATTGAGCAGGTAATTACCGGTCTGGGTTATCAGTTTAAAGGAAGTATCGAATGAGCTGGATTGATGTCAGTTTAGCGGTTCTAATTAGTTTACCCATTTTGGCAACTTTCGTTTTGGGTGCTTTCCTGGCTCGAAATGGTAAAAGTGCAATGGGGAAACCAACAATTCAGCCAATATTTTTTTACACAGGTAAGTTCTTGCTGTTTGCTGTCTGGGCTTTGTTTGCATTCATCTCTGTTTTTCCTGAATATCGTTCGGTAGTTCCTTTTCTGATTCAGGATTTTACTCCTGATGTTCAGAAACTGCTGGCTTGTGTTTTTCTGATCCCTGCCAATCTGATCATTGTTCCGGCTTATTTGTCAATGGGAATGATTACCAATATCGGACTTCCAACCGGCAAACATGAATTGCGTACCGGAGGTATTTATAAAATTAGCCGAAACCCGATGTATGCCAGTTTTATTTTCCTGAATACGGCTACATTCCTTTTTCTACCAAGCATCTTTTTGTTGGTGGTTATGCTTTACGGAATGGTCGTCCATCATTTTATCATTCTGGGTGAAGAAAAATTTCTGGATGGAGAATTTGGCGACGAATACCAAGAATACAAAGCTAGGGTGCCAAGGTATTTCTGATAATCAATGAGTTTGTATTTATGCTGACAATAATCTTAATAATCAAAAAGCATCTTATTTATAGATAGAAGATTTGCAAAGATCAATTAATTTTGTATTTTTGATTATGATTGGTTATTAAATTTTTCAAATGTCAAACTTCTCTCCAAACCAAAACCTTGCTAAAGAATTGTTTCTGGTCAGTAGGCAACAAAAAGAAGCATTAAATGGGCAAAAAGCATTTGTGATATGGCTTACCGGTCTTTCCGGAGCTGGAAAATCGACCATTGCCCGGAGCTTGGAGGTTTCGTTGTTTAATAATGGTACCCGCACGTTGATTCTGGACGGCGATAATACCCGCATGAGCATTAATCGCGATCTGGATTTTTCGGCTCTGGGGCGACAAGAGAACATTCGGAGGGTGGCGGAAATGGCAAAACTGCTCAATGATGCCGGAGTGGTTGTTATTACTGCATTTATTTCTCCATTTAAAGCTGATCGGGAAATGGCAAAAGCCATTATTGGGGAAGATTGTTTTGTGGAAGTGTTCATAGACTCTCCGCTTGAAGTATGTATTGAAAGAGACACCAAGGGATTATATAGAAAAGCGTTGAATGGCGAATTAAAAGATTTTACCGGAATCAGCAGTCCTTACGAAGTACCCGAAAATCCAATTTTGAATGTAAATACGGACAGCCAACGTTTGGATGAGTCAGTTGAAAATATCCTTTCTGAACTTTTTAAAGATCGATTGATTAAAGTTTCGTCTAAACATTTGATTCGCTTATAGAAAGTGTAATTTCTATTTTTTTAATTTGAACTTTATAAGTTAATATTGTATGGACTATAGTATTCATTTTCAAAAACATCGAAAAGAAAATGGAATCAAGATTGTATGTTTTTTTTTGATATGTTTATAAATGTAAAAAAAAATAGTCCAATAATATATTAATTTAAATAAAAATATTGTAAATTGCATTACTAAATAATTGAAGTCAATATACTTAATGATTCAGGAATAGAATTGTCAAGACAGAATTGCTCCAATTAATACTCTCTCTCCTACTTATTGCGATTATAAAAAGGACAGTACAGCAATTGTTTTGGTTGTAGATACAACCAAATGAGTTCTACAGTGAATTGCGCTGTAAAGAAATCTGAAAGAACAATTCTGGGTGTTTTTGTATAAAAATCAGAATACCCCTCTTTGGCTTAGTTCTTTTAGTGAATTTGTAAAACTGATCCTTGTTGCTGGTGTAGATGCATATACATTGGGCATGGTTCTCTTCTATGAGACGAGCGGTATCTTTTGTACTCATCGTCTGGTATGTTTTATTTTATTTAAAAGAAAAAAACAAAAATTATGGATGGTTTAATTGGAGAAATCCGAGTATTTTCATTTGGGTATAACCCTCAATGCTGGATACCCTGCGATGGGCGGCAACTTAACGTTCAGCAATACCCCGCACTTTACTCTATTCTGGGGATAAGGTTTGGAGGGAATGGCTCTTCAACATTTAATGTTCCCAACTTAAGCTGCTTGGCAGTTATGGGATCGGGACAGGGACAAGTACCTCCGCTAACGAATAGAACTTTCAGCACTACCACCGGAGCTGTAGGAATAGCACTAACCAATAACCAGCTGCCAGACCACGATCACAATGTAAATGGCTATATTGGTATTACGGCAGAAACTAGCTTTTCCAATGTGCCTGTGATGGGAACCTCCTATTTCGGCAATTTTTTTGCAAAAGATAACGCAGGAACTAAAACAAATCTAAACGGATATGTTGATCCACAAACAAATCCGGTAATACTTAACCCTGACAGCTTAACACCTGTTGGTACACCAAACATCGCAGTGGCCCATGAAAATAGGCAACCCTACACAGTTCTTAACTACTGCATTTGCTATGACGGAGAATATCCTACTCAACCTTAAAACAACAACACATGGATAATTATATTGGAGAAATCAGACCCTTTGCTTTTGGCATAGTTCCGCAAGGATGGCATTTGTGTGATGGTACACTGCTAACTATTCAACAGAATCAGGCGCTATATGCGCTAATCGGAACAACCTACGGAGGTAACGGAACAACCAACTTTGCGTTGCCCGATCTTCGAGGAAGGGCAGTTGTCAGCATGAGCCCTACGGATTTGAACTACAAAAGAGGTCTAATGGCAGGAGTAGAGAACGTTGCGCTTACAGCAAGCAACATTCCTGCACATACACACGCCATAGAGGTGGCCAATAACCCGGGCAATAAAGGTTTGCCAACCAACAGAATTGCTATTCCAACATCGACTAATGGTGCTGTAACAGCAAGTTTCTATAGTACTGACGCATCGCAGAGTGCATTGCTAGGACCAGGTACGCTTGATGCCGTTGGTGGAGCAGCGCATAATAATGTGCAGCCGTTTCTAACCATCAACTATTGCATAGCAACATCCGGACTCTGGCCATCCAGAGAAGATTAACATCTTATTTTTAAACTTTAAAAAATAAACCATGGATCCTTTTTTAGGCGAAATAAAAATATTCGCAGGAGTATATGCTCCTATAAACTGGCATTTTTGCGATGGTACCGTTCTTAATATAACAGGAAACGAGCCGCTCTTCTCTCTATTAGGCAACACCTATGGCGGAGATGGCGCAACCAACTTTGCTGTACCCGATTTAAGAGGTCGAATCCCCGTTGGACAAGGTTCTGGCCCTGGATTAACTCCAAGAATACGTGGAACAAAAGGCGGAACAGAAGCTGAAACATTAACAGCAGCCCAAATTCCTGCCCACACACACTACGTAAAGGCAAGCACCCTAACTACAGCATCGGTGGTTAATCCGACCAACTTAACCTACCTAGGACCAGTGGTTGTACCCAACCAAACGGGTTTTGGCTATGTAAATAATATAACAGGAGGTACAAAAATGACGCTGGACGATAGTGTTGTCCACCCATTTGTAGGAGGCAAACAACCTCATAGTAACATGATGCCAACGATGGCTCTTAACTATATTATTTGTACAGTAGGAATATACCCTCAAGGCAACTAGTTAAACCACCATTAGCGGTCTTGAACGACAACATAATAGTATGAAGATTGGAATAGTATCCAACTCCGATTTATTTATCCCATTAGCAGGTGCACTTGCCGCTCAGCAGCAGCAGGTGTACCTCTTTTATTCATCCTCTCCAGATACCTACATCAACCAAAAGGTAGCGCAATACCAAAAGATTGCACCTATAAATGTTGTAGAGGAGAAGTTAAACGGAAGCAATTTTTACGAATGGATTGCCAGCTCCGGTTTAGATGTATGCTTTATCATTGGATATAAAAGGCTGATTGACATCGGTAAGCTAAAGAATTTACCTACCCAATTTTTTAATATCCATTTCGGGCCATTACCTGCTTATAAAGGGCCTACACCTATATTCTGGCAGCTAAAGCATGGCGAAGAAAAGTTGGGGTTAGTAATTCATAAGCTCAGACAGAAGTATGACGAAGGCCCCATCGTATGGCGAAAAAGCATCGATAACCAGGATCACTATTCCTATAAATATGTGGAGTTGCTATTCTCAAACATTTGCGTAGAAGGCGTGTTTTTTATTCTGAGCATGGTATTTCAACGAATTCCAATTCTTGAGTTGTCAAATACAGGAAACCCATCCTACCATGCGAAGCCCAATGTGAATGATGTGCTAATCCGCTGGGAAGAGATGGGTGCTTTGGAGATTTGCCAGCTGGTACAAGCCTGTAATCCTTGGAATAAAGGAGCCTTAACCTTTTACAATGGACAAGAGGTAAAGTTAATGGACGCTCAACCGTCCCAAAAAATAGAGGAAGCCATAACACCGGGACAAATAATAGCACTGGACGATAAGCTAACAATAGCCTGCGCCAATTGTGAAAGCGTTGAAACTTCGATGATATTTTTTGCAGATAGTTACATATCGGCAAAAGACTTAAAACATTTTGGTTTCAAAAAAGAGAAGCTACTTACATCCATTTTAAAAGAGACTCTTATTACACAATAAGACAAATGTTCTAAACTTTTCGAATAAAAAACAATTAAAAACAAAACACCATGAATGAAGAAGTAGAAAAAAAAGAGTGGGCAAGGCCCGAAATTGTGGATTTGGATGTTAGAGAAACGGCAAAAATCCCAGGTGTTGTCGAAAACAGCACTAGTTTTTCTTAAATTCTTTAAAACGAGGAACAATTCACTGATGGATAACATCTATGAGTTGTTCCTTGTACATCGCCTTTACTTTTAAGCAACCTGAGAAAGCCATATTTTATGTATTCGACAATTACTGAGAATTTGAAAATAAGCTATGTAGAGACTCCTCCAAAGAATGTTGATTCAGCTCTCCTTGAGAGACCTCACCTTAAAGTATCTGAAGAACAATTCTTTCTACAGATCTACAATCAAGCACAATTTTACGTTGAAAAAGGTGAAATAATTAATATTTACTTAGAGGAAGGAGCCGATATTGATTCTGTTTTGCTATTTTTAAATGGCTCGGTACTAGGCTCGGTACTGCTTCAAAAGAAAATTCTGGCGTTTCATGGCAGTTCCTTTTGCTACAAGGGAGTTGGTATAATTATTTGTGGTAATTCAGGTGCTGGCAAATCCTCAGTAACGGTTGCCTTTTGCCAAAACGATGCATTATTTATAACCGATGATATTACCCCCATTTCAATAGAGGAAGGAGAGGTATATATCAAACCACTAAAAACAGAAATTAAGCTCTGGGACGATACATTGGAACAGCTAAACTTACCATCCGAAAATCTAAAAAAAATAAGACCGACGTTAGATAAATTTTATTACCCATACAAAACCAACGCAGAACTTAATTCCGTTTTACACCTAATCGTAATATTAGAGACTCATAATGACGACAAATTTACGTCGTCAGAGCTATTAGGCATAAACAAGTTTAAAGCCCTAAAAAATCAGGTATACCGCAAACTTTACCTTAAGGGAATGCCACAAACAGAGCAGCACCTTTGCCGCCAGTTGTTGAATTTAGGACAAAAAGTAAGGGTATTACAAGTAACCCGCCCCAGATTATGCAGCATTCAGTCTAGCATGAACTTTATAAAAGAGAAGGCAGCTGAACTGTCAGAACTTAATGAAGTTAGCTATATAGAAATATGAAAAATATTGTATGGCTTACATCATATCCCAAATCAGGAAATACCTGGTTTCGGATGTTTTTATCTAACTACCTAAAAAATTCCGACAATCCTGTTTCTTTAGAGGAAATAGAGCATGCTCCTATAGCGGGTAGTGCAGTTGATTTTGAGGAAATAGTTGGCTTAAATCCATTTGAGTTAACAGCAGATGAGGTTGACTTATGGCGACCTGACATGTATCGTTTTTTATCAGAAGAATATGCAAAAAACGAAGAAACATGCTACAAAAAAGTTCATGATGCCTATACAATAAATGCCAATAAAAAACCCCTTTTCCCGGAAGAAGTTAGCAGAGGCGCTGTATACTTTGTTCGTAACCCGTTAGATGTATGCGTCTCATTTGCAAACCATAGCGCCAACAAAATTGAAAAAACAGTTGATTTAGTTTTGAACGAAAATGCCAGTTTGGCAGGAAAAAAAAGCGGACAGCTTCGGCAGATTTTAAAATCATGGAAAAGCCATATCGAAAGTTGGCAGTCTCAATCATTAATTCCTGTACATTTTGTTAGATACGAAGATATGCTACAAAAGCCCATGGAAACCTTTGAACTTACTATTCGATTTCTAGGATTGGAGTATGAAGAGCAACGCTTAAAAAGGGCAATCTTCAACAGTGATTTTAAGTTGCTGCAACAAATGGAAAAAGAAAATGGCTTTAATGAGAAATTGCAGTTTTGTAAAAGTTTCTTTTGGAAAGGGAAGATCGGCAATTACAAAGACTACCTAACAGCTGAACAAATAAGTTGGATAGTAGAATACAACTATGATACCATGAGGGAATTTGAATACATCAATGAAGAGGGGATTCTGACAGTGTAAGTTCCTACTAAATACACAATTATTGTTGCTATCTATCCTTTGTTTTTATTTTTCAGATTATTCTCATACAAAACAAAAACATCAATATCGCATAAGTCAAACATATAATTTCATACAACGAAAAACAAACAAGCTCATAAATGGAAAAATACAGTAGAACCCAAAGTATTATTGATGGAGAATTAGACAACCATCAAGTAATAATGCATATCGAACGTGGCAAATATTTTGGTCTAAATCCTGTTGGCAAACGAATTTGGACCCTTATAGAAGAACCAAAGACATTCGAAGAGATAACTTCCGCCCTTATCTTGGAGTACAACATCTCTCCGGATCAATGTAAAACAGAAGTTCGTGAATTTCTTGACAAGGGAGTCGAATGCGATATCATCGTAAGGCAGTGAGCCTGATTACAAAATTTTGCCGAATACCTTTAAGCCAAAAAGTATTGGTAGCAGAGGCTATTTGCTTTTTAATAGCATCGAAGCTACTGCTAATGCTTCTCCCTTTCAGGCTATGCAAGCAGCTCTTTCGGAAAAACGAGAGGTTGCATAAGCAGACAAATGTTCGATTCCTAAAGGAAATTCGCATCGCAGTAGAGCGTGCCAACAAAATTGCAATTTGGAGTAACGTTTGCCTTGTCAAGTCGTTTGCGGCCCGTCTAATGCTGCAGCGTAGAGGGATTGACTCTTCCATCTATCTGGGAGTAACCATTAAGGAAGGGAAAGAGCTGGCTGCCCATGCTTGGCTAATAAGTAACGGAATATGCGTTACCCCACGGGGGGATGGCGTTTTTAAAGAAATATATAATTTCTAATAGTTTACAATGGGATTTATTTATGGAATAGTTAGTAAAACGGCCGGTGCCGACAGCGCCGATTTTAAAAAGTTAGGGCAGGCCATGCTTTACGACGGTTTTATTTCCTCCTGTATTATCGAAGAATCTTTTTCGTTTGGTATCTGCTGGAATTCCAAACGGAATCCCAACGCCTATGTTTACACCGATGCAAGCTATGCCATCGTTGCGGATATAAGGCTCTATAATATCGAAGAACTTAGCAAACAGTTCGACTTCGAAAATCCAGCACAGGCATTTATTAAGGCTTACGAGCAATGGGGAGAAGATTGCTGCAACCATCTTAATGGAGATTATTCTGTAGTTTTAATAGATAAGACACATAAGACAGTTCTTCTTTCTAGGGATCACATAGGGTGCCGACCGCTGACCTACACCATTGATGGAGATCGACTAATCTTTGCCTCACACGAATTTGGTCTTGCCAAAGCGGGTATTACCAGACTCGAAATTAGCAAGGATATGGCTTTTGACAGAATCTTTGAGGTTAAAGGTAACTATAAGAAAACTGTTTTTAAAGGAATCCATAAGCTAACACCGGGCCATTGGGGAGTGCTAACAAAAAAAGGGATTGCAGAACATCGCTACTGGAAGCCCGAAAAGATAAAACCCAACAAAAGCCTAACCTTCGAATCATCAGTTAACTCTATTCGCGAAAAGTTGATAGCAGCCACCTTACAGCGAATAGACTCAGGGATAGTAGGAAGCCATGTGAGTGGAGGCTTAGATTCAACAGGTATCGCCTGCATTTTAGCCGATTACATTGATAGTAAAGATCGTTTAATAGGATACTCCTGGGTACCATCGTACAGCATACCGATTAACGACCAGGTGAAAGAGTTGGACGAAACTCCTTTTATCAACGATTTTATTGCCGATAAAGAAATACCTGTCCGCTTTCTTGAGGAACCTGGCGCCGAACAATATTTACAAGATGCTACCAGATTTGACTGTGAAGTTCAGCATATTGAACAACCAACCATGCGGCAGGCAGCAACGGATAACGTTTCCATTCTTTTTAGCGGTTGGGGAGGCGATGAACTAGTAACGCTCTCCAATCGAGGAGTTCTGTCTCACCTTCTTTTTAAGGGACTATGGCTACGTTTATTCCAATTCATCAAAAAGATTGGTGTTAAATCTTCTATTATTACTTTCCGCTACGAGATATTACCCTTGCTTATTCCTTTTGGTTTGCTTCGTATATACCAGCCTTTCCCTTGGGAAAGAGGACAGCTCCTACATCTTTTCTTTAGAATGCAGATGAAAAGAATCTTTCTTTTGCTGAAGTCAGACTCTATTATCAGCATCAAAGGGCGCAAGGGACTTGTAATAAATCTCCTTAAGTTTTACCATCTGCCCAAAAGGATGGACTCGTGGGCAATTAATGCCGAAAAGTATGGATTTGAATATCGGTACCCGCTTCTAGATAAGGAACTTCTGGAGTTTTGGTTTAGCATTCCACAAGAACATACATTCCGCAATTTTGAAAGCCGCATACTATATCGCGAAGCGCTAAAAGGCATTCTAACAGAAAGTATCAGAACGAGAAAGGAAAAAGGGGAATTGCTTAGAATTTCTGACACCTTCAATAAGGCAGAAAAAATATTTCCTTTAATATACAAGCAATTTAAAAATAGAGAAGTTGATCTTCTCAATGAAATATTTAATCACAAAAATTTAATACAAAAGGCAGCTAATGCACTAAACAATAGCAACAGAGATATCAAGTACATAGCAGACACTAAAAGAGTACTCACCTGCTACCTAAGGTATATTAATCTTTATCAGGAATACTTTACAAAAAACATAAAAAGCAGTGCGATTCGGCAACATTCTGATTGCTAATATCATACAAGGGGTGATTTCGTTCTGATTCTTCTCGAAATCAAGCGGGGTATAGAAAGTTTGCCTTGCTATTCGTAAATACGAAGTATAATCTTATATTTATTGTAAGGTAAAATTTAACCATTCATCCTTCGGTGATAATCAAAAATAAGCTTGAATAAATGACCGTTTCTTTACAAAACCGAAACTACCTTCATGACCGTCACCGTCTCAGTCATCAGCAAATAGATTCATGGCTTGGCGAAAATCGAGGCAAGGAATTTCTGCCTGAAAAACTGAAGCAATTAGAA
>Ga0302292_1002830_pt1 | contig 10172 bp, 10 predicted proteins | sample III_Fen_N2_1_FD_194553 | JGI IMG/M metagenome (GOLD analysis project Ga0302292, IMG submission 194553) | Peat permafrost microbial communities from Stordalen Mire near Abisko, Sweden - III_Fen_N2_1 | ecosystem: Environmental > Terrestrial > Soil > Wetlands > Permafrost | place: Sweden: Abisko...
TCTGAAGCGTCATACATATTTGCTGCCAGTCCATCGGTTAATATTTTTTAATTATTCGTGTTTGCGCTATTATCATCGCCTCCTTTTTCCAATTCAAAGCTTTCTTGAATGTCCTCTTTATTGAAGCAATCATCTAAGATTTAATTACTGCTTGATTTATCTTTATCTTTATCTTCTAAAAAGATATGAATGGAGTTGTAGTCATAAAGTTTTACGGTATTAATATATTTGCTGTATTCGGTTTGGTCGGTAATGTATTAGCGTATTCCATCTTTTCCATCTTCGAAAACTTAAAAACTAATTGAGAAAGTGCTCATTTCTATTCCTATGTCTGAAAAGATGCATTCTTTTAGAGTGCTAAAATCAGAATGCAGCCAAAAGTTGTCTCTCAGTCGTTCTTTCTCTTCCCGAACGGATATGATGGCTCTTTAAAATTACACTCCCTCTTCTGTTGAAGTCATCGTAGTAATAGGCAGAATATTTCCAAATCCTTAGATGTACTTGTGCAATCAAATTAAAGTAATTAAATTTCTTTGTTTCAAGATCTATTTCCCTACTTTTATTTCCTTTCTAATCTCACTTGAGAAGAGCAGAAACAATTATTCCCGTATTTTCTTGTCTTAATATACTTTTGGAACTAAAATAGGATTTTGAATGGTTGATCTATTTGGATGAAAAAGTAAATCAAAAAACATCTGATCAACTTTCTCAGCAATCCCTTTATATTTTTCTACAATAAAGCTCTTTCAGAAATCCATAAAATCTCAAATCTTCATTTCCCTCTAAAAACAAAGCCCTCCTATCAAATAATGTCAGACAGACTGCTTTAATGCACATTACTTGAAATTTCACAAATTATTGTCTTGTTTCCTTTTAAACATCTTTAAGCTCATATTTTCCTTGAATAAGGAGAAAAATTTCAATTTTATGGTTCAATTGATTTTAAAATACAAAATATCCTTTAAATCTTTCTTGCAGCTGTCTAAGTAGTTGGATGAGTTCATTGCCAATTTAGCTTCCTTATTAATTCTATCCATTTTATCTTTTTAAATAGTATTATTATTTCAATACTGTCTTTTATATAATCATCTAAACTTTATGAATAGATTGATAAATGTTATGTGTAAAAATACATTTGGATACTCTCTGCAGATAAAATTGCACTCATTTTAGTTCTTCCATTTGCTGAAAATAGCTAGAGCTCTTTTGTTGTAAATCTTAACAATGTGAGTTTTCTGTTTTCATTTTGTGATTTATGTTAGTTTTCACCTTATTTTTTCAATTTTTTTAATTGATCGTATTATTTCAGTGACTTTAGATAGCCTGAGTTAATTTCATTATTAGAATCAGTCTAGACAGTTTTGTTTATTTTTTTATAAATAATAATATTGAGCTGAATTGAGAAGGAATCAAAGGCTCTTAAAAGTTTATTTCGCAAACAATTAGCATAACAGCTACTTTTTTAGAACTTTAGCTTATTTATTGGCGATAATTTCTTTCCCAGAGGATTTTACTGCAAAAAGAGTGACAAATTCCATCATAGACTAAGATCAGTCTAAAAAAGCAGAGGAGGGAAAGAAAAAATTTAAATCAAGTGAGATTGGAGTAGGAAATAATAATTAAAACATCAAACTACTCTATCAAGCTGATAAGCAAAGGAAGGAGCGCGCTATATATTGAAGAGAAAAAGCGCTAATAAACGAAATACAAAACAATATAACAAAACAAAAAATAAGAGCATAAGAAAAAAGGAAAAGAGATTGAGGCACATGAAAAGTGATAACACCCTTACTGAACACCCTGAGAAAATGAAGCCAGAGGAAGGACTTCTTGGAACCAGCCTACCTGAAGAGATCCCTTCAAAATAGCCACTGTAAAAGCCATTGACTCTCAAGCCTAATGGAATACGGAAAGAAATATCACATTTTGGAAATAATTCTAAAATTCCGCCATCAGTTTAATAACAACTATAAACGAATAATGGAAAGTCTGAAAATCAAGAAAATGATCTAGAAGAACAACCTATTTCTGAAAAGAAACTCCAAAGAGAAAAACAAGCTATGCCAATGAATCCAAATCCCTCTTAGTAACTCATCGAACAAAACGATTTCTTAAAGCTTTAATAGCTCATCGGATCTATTCAAAGTAAATACAATGTTGGATACGGAGATCTTCTTAAAATCGCTTTGAAAGATCCATCGATCTTTAATACTCCCTCAAACTCTCAAGATTCTGGTAATGTCCTTCAACAAAACTCACAGTTCTAAGGAGTAGCTGAAACAGCGTCTCAGCAAGCAGAGAACTTAATCTCTTTGCTTGCAAGTGCGGCATCCTCTTAGCCTTCATTGCTTATTCAGCCAAAACCCCATGTAAAAAATTAATATCCTCCAAAACACTCCTCATTCAATTTAATAAACGGGTCTTTAATCAATTTGATAAACGGCCTTTAATCAATAAATAATTATTATTATTTATTCACTTTGTATGACTTAGCACACTTTTGTTGCTAGGACGATTCTCATTTTTTACTTTTTCATTTGACTTTTTTGTTCTTACCTTTCTCTTCGTTAATAGCAGTTTTCCCGCAATCAAGGCTTTGTTTTTTTCCCCCCTTTTTAACACTCCCTCTGCAAAAATTAACACTCCCTTTCAAATAATTGAAACTCTTTGATTTCATTCATTATTCTAACTTTATTTTTCTTAGGACATTAGCAAAGAATAAAGTACCTCTTCTTTAAATGAAGAGCCTAGAAAGAAGATTCATTTAGATGGTAAGCCTTCTGATGAAACATCCTATGAAGTTAACCAAGGATTTGATTCCTTGAAAGCATTAAACTCAAAAAAAGCAATGAAGGTTAGTAATAAAGTGCAGCTAAAACTCGAGGGAGGAGTTGAAACTTAGGATCAAGAAGAAGAACAAGACGAAGAAGAAGATGATTTAATGGAGGATGAGGAAGATGAAAATGATGACGATATGATGGATTAAGAAGATGATTCTAACGAAGGTTCGTCAAGAAAATAAGACAGTAGATCTGAAGCAATTCAAGGTGGAGAAAGCAAGATGAAGCATCGTAAGTTCAAAAGTATTAATTCCCTCTCAAATACAACAAAGAGGTGGTGGACAAAAGAAGAAGATGAACTTCTAAAGCAACTTGTAAAAGAACATGGAGCAAAAAATTGGAAAAAAATAGCCAGTTATTTTAAGGAGCGTTCAGATGTGTAATGCCTTCATCGCTGGCAGAAAGTTTTAAACCCCTCCCTTGTTAAGGGACCCTGGACTAAAGAAGAAGATGAAATAGTCACAAAACTAGTATTAGATCATGGACCAAAGAACTGGAGTTCGATCGCAAAACATTTACCTGGTCGAATTGGAAAGCAATGCAGAGAAAGGTAAAAAAGAAAAATTTAAGTCTTTAAACTAATAAATAATTTTCAAACACAGGTGGCACAATCATCTTAATCCTCATATCAAAAAGGATAGGTGGACAGAGGAGGAAGATTAAGCTATTATCGAGGCTCATAAAAGGTATTTTTATTTCTTGAATTTAGCTTTTTGAGATTGAAAATTATCCTTCCCATTAATTTTAATTTTTGTTTTGGCGCAATTAAATACGGTTTGATTTTTCTTTTCTTCTTTTTCCCCATTCAGCTCATTGATTTTTAATTTTTATTTCTCAGCACGTGCATTAATTTTTCAAAATGCAATTTGCAAATATTGGTTAATTATTTTTGAACCAGCATTCCTAATCAAATTATTTTTGTTAAAATAGGCTTGGAAATAGATGGGCCTTGATAGCTAAGTATCTTCCTGGGCGTACCGATAATGCAATTAAAAATCATTGGAATTCCACCATTAAAAGAAAGCTAAAAATGTAAAAACGTGAAGAAGATCTTGAACCTCCTCGCAAAAAAAATATCAATGTTAAAGAAATTGATGAATAATTATCAAATATGCCATCAGTAAATCTAATTAAAAATGAGGCTTACATGCAAGCATTTAATCTTCAGAATAGCGCAGATGCAGCTGCTGCTGCAGCTCGCATAACTCGTCTGAGTTCTGAAGTAAACTGTTGTGACCCAAAATCTGAAAAAAATGGGGATGATGAAGATTAACATCAGGAAACCTATGAAGAAGAACCATATTCAAATCTCAATGAAAAGGAAGGGGGCTAAAAAGGTTCTCTTAATGCAATAAAAGAGGAAGATTTCGAAGGAGATATTCAAACAATAAAAAAATCCTTACTAAAGAGAGAATATTCAATGAAAAATAGCAGGAAAAGAGATAAAGTAGAATTTATTACACCCGAAAAAAAGTCAGGTGCAAATTTCCGAGACACTACCGTGAATATCAATAATTGTAAAATTGATTCAAAGCGTACAAAATAATTAATTATTTGAATTGTTGTCAGAAACCATAAACAATACTATGGAACAAAGAGGAAGAGATTCTATTGTTACCGAAGCAGAGTTCGTGACTCCCGTTAAAAATCTATCTTTTTCAACTCCACGAAGTCAATTAAATGCTAATAAAGACAAATCTGCCTTCAAATCTGCTTCCTCCTAAAAAGGTTTGTTTTTATGGTTTATTGGCAATTAATTGACTTCTTTTGCAATCCGTTCAGATTCTTTCATCCTCCATCCAAGCAAAAGAAGTCTCAATATTGTTTTCCCTAATTTCACTCTAAGTGACATTCTTCGAATTGAGGACTCAACTTCGTTGATGAAAATTCTTCTAAAGCAAGCTTAAGTAAATGAAAGTTAAGCATTATTTACCATAGCTCTAGCAAATAAACTATCTCCGAATCCTAACGCTGAGAACAATATCAATAGCTTCTGCACTTAAAATGCTTTTAACTTTTCATAGATCACTCAATAAAATAGTTCTATTCCTAATTCTACACCCTCTTGTAGCTCTTCTCAAAATATATCATCGGCTGCTGCTGCCAAAAATACTTCTGGCTTCAAGCCCGTCTCAATGATTGTGAAAAGACCACTTTCAGATAAGTTTGAAGGAGTGTAAATCAACATCAAAAGTAGATTATTAGTTTTTATCTGATACAATTTATTGTTTTTTAGAAAGAAAGAACTGTCATTTACATCTCCTGAAGACAAACCGAGTACTTCAAAAAGCATAAATTCCTTTAGCATTCCAGAGATCCGGGAAGAGCTATTAATAGCTTGAAAAATAAACTCGTAATATCATGATAGGTTATGTTTATTTTTAGAGTTGTGAATTTGGGAGGAAGCTGCTCACTCATCAATCTAAATTATTAAAACTCCTTGAGCACTCTGCTCCATCTTCTCTTTTCTTGTTTCAATTATGTCTCTAACTATTTATCTATTGCATAAGCTTTACTTTTTGTAGACATTTGCTCCATTAAAAGAGAAATATTTGTTTCATCTGATTAATTGATAACAAGAATAGTATTATGTTTCCTACTAAATTTATTGATATTTTCTCTTGTTTTGTTTTCTCATAAAATCATTTGTAAGCGAATGGGAATTATGAAGCAGCTCAAAAATCTTTTATCATGAAATTTCACAATTTATTTTTATTATTTTCTAATCTCCGTTATTAATCATCGATCTCCCTTTTCTGTTCAATGAGAAAAAACTTCCTGAAGATTTAGTTTTCCTCAACATAAAAAAAGCAGAATTGTTCACTGATGAAATGATACTGAAAGCATTTTTTTAAAAGAGGCGCAGTGAAACAACTTAATAAATATGAAAAATATCACATAACATTTTTTTCTTTGAATATGAATTCAGAATTGTTTTTAATAAAATTATTACCAGCTTACACAAGCATCAAGATCTAGAGTCTTCAAAGCTATTCAAATATTTTTATTACCAATTATCAGTCTCACCGTCAACATTTTCAAAATGAAAGGTATTTCTTAATTAACTATGGCAATATTTCTTTTTTGAATGAAGTGACAGCCATCCTAAAAAAGAAGCCGTTAAATTGAAACTTTTTCAAGCACTGTCTCTCTTAATACCGAAGCATTTATCAAAAAAGAATTAACAATTTATAAAAATATTTCACCAAAGAAAAGAAACTTAATTGCTGAAAATATGGGAGTACCTGTAGCTTATATTTTTTTCGACATAGCAGTGAATGCCGCGTTTGGGTATTTCTTTTTAAAGTACTATTATCAAATCGATGATGGGGGAGTAAAGGGAAGAGGAGATGATGACTGGTTTGGCTAAAGATTACATGGACGTCATGGAAATGGATATGGACACTCATCAGATGGCGATGATTCAGATGACGAAGGATGCTATTATCTTAGGCTTTGGGCTTTAGTAACAGGAAGTATGCTCATTTTTTTTGCAGTATTTCATCTCCTTGCTGTCATAAACTATATGACTCACTATAAACTTTCTCGTATTCCTCTTCTTGGCGATCTTCTCGGTATTATTGAATGCAACTGGACTGATATTTACCTTATTTGCATGCTCATTATTTGGACATGGGCTATAGTACTTGCACTAATTTACCCCACCGTTTTTGAGTGTGAGAGAAAACTGATCTTACTTGTAAATAATTTTCATTCTCTTTAAATTTCATCAGTTTTCTTTATTAACTTTTTGAAATGATTTAATTTTAAAATGATAACAGGCAGAGATATTCATTATCTACTCAATTTTAGTAGCAATCCTTTATGGGTTTCAGAGGGAAAAGATCACTCACTGCTACGTCTGATGGACATTCTTTTTTCCAACATCCTCGCTCTTGGTTTAGTTCTGTTTTTATTAGTAAATGAAAATTTTTGTAAGAATATCTTCAATGGCTCTAACAAAGTTAGGAAATAAAAATGCTTTTTATCAATACTTTATGATTTTATTTGAACTTAAAACTGTATTAATTCTAAATCAGCTAAGGAAATTAATAATTCTAAATTGAAAATAAATCTTTGTTATTGGAATCACAAAAATAAATTATGTAAAAGTTTTACTTGATATGATTGAGTATTTAATGTAACAAATAAATAGTATTGAATTGTTTTGTTGCTGTAAATGCCCACACAATTCCTTTGACTTTCTGCTATTTTTTGGTGATGCAATCAATAGATCGGTTGATAAGATGACTGTTATTATGATTTATTACTAAAGATAAATATATGAAAGGTTAAATTTGCTTTTAAGAATATTCCTTTCCGCTAGCAAGCACAGTAGTAAAAGAAATTTAGAAATGTAGAGGAAACAATAAAGAAATGAACTTATTTTTAAGAGTAAATGTTGAAATGAAATAAGAATATTGCTTTGTAAAATCAGCCAAAATTATGAAGGTATCTGAATAAATAGACAATTACCCAAAGCCTTAGATTCCCCTTGAAAAAGAATATTTTAAAATAGATAAAAGCAGACCAATCTATTTGTGGATTTCAAGTTCCGTTATTTCTAAAAATAGCAATATTTTTTCAATTTAGAAATGGTAATAGCTCAATTTTGTTGTCTAAGTTACTAATTTAGTGTAAGAAGTTTCCCTAAAGTGAAAAGATAAAACAATCTTCTTGTAGAAAACCAGAAGAAATTTGGAAAACTGCGAGATTAATTGGCTTTTGAAAGATACGCCTAGAACAAATTGGATGCGTCACAATAAAGTGGTAAGGATTTAGGTAGAATGGTGAAAAAAATACTGTTTAAATCAAATTCTTAATATTGCATCACATTTGATTACGCACTAAGGGAGAGATTAGCTGATTTATCCACTACATATTATCTTTTGTATTGAGATGGTACGGAGTTTAAATTCATATTTTTAACTGCTTTAGACAGAACAGCAGAACATAATGAAATCATTCTAGCAATAATGCTACGCTTGAAATAAGCTTAATAAAATAGAGCGATAAAAGGAGAATAGCATTAAAATATTTTGGGAGAAAGTTAGAAGGATACTTGGGAGAACTAATTGAAATATCCAATAACAAATCTAAAATTTGTATATTTTAATGTGTCATAATCGAAAATAGCTCATAATGAATTTAATCAAATATATTCCAAAAACATATTTTTGATCGGTGGTAAAAAAGATCCAAACTAAGAAACTAGCCAACTGAAAAAATCAGTATCTTACCTAAGCTTAGATTCTTCTTCTCGAATAATAAACCAATGAGTTCTAAACATATTAAACAATTGGAGTTCTCCGTAACTTACTAAGTGTAATTTGGTCAGTCCGTTGGAGTGATTGGAAGCCTTTAAAATCTTGGAAACTGGTCGGAAATGGATCTCCTTCCCCTGAATTGGACTGAAGGACATGTATGGAAAGGATAGATCAGCATAAATACAGAATTCGATCAACCAAAATTCGAATGCAAATTTGTAGTATTTCATAAAGATTCACAAACTCAGCAGAACATTGTTCTTGAAACCGAAGTTGGTGCAAATAGATAGTACAACATAAACAATCCTTTTCAATTTGAATTAGTAAAACCTGAGAATGAAGGGGAAATCCTACTCATTCAAGAAAAGTTCAATAGCAGAAAAATATCGTTCTCTGTGTTTTCTCATCCCTCTGCAACTATCCATATTTCTGGCAATGCTTCTTTTCTTCGCGAACCTTAGCCACTTACTTTGTAAACTGCAGCTGCCTCTTGTGGCTTAGCTGACGCAGATTCTGAAAGAGAAATGATTCTGTTCTCTGGCACTTTCTTCATAGATATGAGAGTGTAGATAATTAGATATAATTTTATCAGAAATCTAGTTTAAATAGAGCGAGGAATTGGAAGATATATGATCTTTGATAGTATGATCTCAAAGCCCTTTGCAGTTTAGTATTCTGACTATTAACCTGATATTTTTAGAGATGAACTCTCTTGTGACGCAATCACAGACGATCTTTTTGTCGGAACTTTCCTCAACAGCTCTAAAGACATAGAAAAGCTCTAATCGAAAGGTGTTACTGCGATTGTAAGCCTTCAGACTCCACGAGACATGGAAAGAAAATTTGTGAACATTAAAGAAATTCAAAGATGCTGTCAATCTAAGGGAATAGTTTACATAAATGCTCCTATTAGAGATAACGATCCACAACACTACATTAAAAGAGCTCCAGATGTACTCAAAATTGTAGAAGATCTCTTCAAGGCAAATCACAAGATTTACATTCACTGCACTGCTGGCATCGGTCGTGCCCCACAAACTGCACTTCTTCATCTCATTCTTCACAGAGGGATGCCTCTTTAGGAAGCATCTTAATTGATATTTTCAAAACGCCCCATCTCATCTCCTAATCATGAGGCTATTTCATCTGTTCTTGCTTCTCTTCTTGAAAAACACCCTCAAAATGGTAGAACAGAAGATAAAGATAATTAAAATAAGGAAAAAATTCCTACTGCACTACCTTATTCTCCCTGCCCAAGAGTCTACTGATTCAAAATATTTCAAAAAGCCAATTGCTTATTTATTTACTACTTATATTATGAGCTACTATATTTATGTTTTTATAAAAATCCTCTTATTAAGTAAATACTACACTCTAATCTTCTCATAACACCTTCATTGGTTGTCTATTTATTATTCCTCCTTCAATTTCCCACAAATCACATAATAAATTGAAAGCAATTCCAAGTAGAAGAAAATACCTTTTGTAAAAACCTTATGTTTTATCTGACGTCGTTTTTATTCCTATCTAAATTATTATTACTCACTATTCTGTTTGTCAATAATCTATTTGTAAATACACTTGGTTAAAGTGATAATGTCTTCATCTTGCATGAAAGATAAAAGTATTTTAATTCCCTTTGCAAAACAAAGTATCGTAAAGATAGCTTCAAATAATTAACCATAAATTATTATCAACACAATAGAAAATAATTTGCTATTTTAGTATTAAGTTTATTGAATAGTTATTGAAAACAAATCTTAAACACCAGTAATAATATCACAATTTTAATAGTATTTACATCAGTGTGTTGATAGAAGCGGCAATAGATTCATATTTGACTTACTTAAGACCATTATTTAAGTTTTATTTAATTGAATGCTTCTATCCTTAAAAGATCTATTGGAGAAGATTATTTAGAGGTATTTTAAAATATTAATAAACCAAGACAAAACAATGTTTGTTTCTTTATGGATAAGTAATTTTTTTATTGAATATTCCCCTTGGCAATAAGAGTTGATTGCCATAAAATAGTCTGAAACCTTATGGCAACATTTACTTATTG
>Ga0302292_1002832_pt1 | contig 10162 bp, 9 predicted proteins | sample III_Fen_N2_1_FD_194553 | JGI IMG/M metagenome (GOLD analysis project Ga0302292, IMG submission 194553) | Peat permafrost microbial communities from Stordalen Mire near Abisko, Sweden - III_Fen_N2_1 | ecosystem: Environmental > Terrestrial > Soil > Wetlands > Permafrost | place: Sweden: Abisko...
ACCCGCTGCAGCACCGCCCTGAGGAACATCATCGCTCTCTTCTTCCGACTCGTAGTTATGATTTTTAACAATCATGAAAGAACGCGGATGCGCTAAAAACTCCCTGCCTGCGTCGGTGAGTTTTAAAACGCCATAGTTCTCAATATCTTTATGAAGGAACCCTGCAATAATGCTTTGCCTGAAAACGGCATTCCATATTTTATCGTCATATTCATCACCATCGCCGAAAATATCAAGCGTATTGTGCGAGAATGATTTAACGGTTGCATTTTCAACGCCCATTAAAATATTGACAAGATGTTCGGCCTTGCACTGTTCCTTTACTTCGATTACAGCACTTAATGCAGTTATTACAAGCTCTTTGCCTTCTATTTGCTCTTTTGGGTTCAGACAATTATCGCAGAAACCGCAATTCTCTGTTTCATATTTTTCTCCAAAATAGTGCAGAAGAATTGTGCGGCGGCAAAGTGATGATTCGGCAAATGCTACCGTATCGAGTAATAGTTGCTGCCCGATCTCCTGTTCAGCAACTGGCTTTCCCTGCATAAATTTTTCGAGCTTCTGTATATCCTTATAACTATAAAATGTGATGCATTTCCCTTCTCCGCCATCGCGTCCGGCCCGGCCCGTTTCCTGATAATAACCTTCAAGTGACTTTGGAATGTCATAATGGATGACAAAACGGACATCGGGCTTGTCGATCCCCATTCCGAACGCAATTGTCGCAACAATCACATCCGATTCTTCCATTAAAAACTTATCCTGATTGGCTGAACGGGTGGCAGAATCCATTCCGGCATGGTAAGCGAGGGCTTTTATCCCATTTACCTGAAGCAATTCTGCGATTTCCTCAACTTTTTTCCTGCTAAGACAATAAATAATCCCTGATTTGCCGGGATTGCTCTTTATCATCCTTATTATTTGATCTTTAGCTTTATTCTTTGGTCGTATTTCGTAATAGAGATTCGGACGGTTAAAAGACGATTTAAACACCTGTGCATTCTGCATGCCGAGGTTTTTTTGGATGTCGTGCTGAACCTTAGGAGTCGCAGTGGCAGTGAGTGCCATAATTGGTGCCTGACCTATTTCATTGACGATCGGTCGGATCCTTCTATACTCCGGACGGAAGTCGTGCCCCCACTCTGAAATGCAATGCGCTTCGTCAATTGCATAGAATGAAATCTTGATTCCTTTCAGAAAATCGATGTTTTCGAGTTTCGTCAATGATTCGGGCGCAACATAGAGCAATTTCGTGTGTCCTCTCGAGATATCCTCTTTAACCTTTTGGATGGCCGTTTTTGTAAGCGAAGAATTGAGAAAATGGGCAACTCCATCTTCCGTACTGAAACTTCTTATGGCATCAACCTGATTTTTCATCAGTGCAATAAGCGGTGAGATTACAATTGCTGTACCTTCCTGCATTAGAGCCGGTAACTGGTAGCAAAGCGACTTTCCACCACCTGTTGGCATCAATACAAATGTATCGTTTCCGTCTAATATACTGTTAATTACTTCTTCCTGCTGACCCTTGAAACGGTCAAAGCCAAAGTACTTTTGAAGCGGTGCATTTAATGAAATTTTATCCCTCATAATTGTACGTCAATGTATCATCCAAGCATTTTATTTTGCTCCCACTAAGTTATTAAATTTATAGCACGTTGCAAGAACTTAATTCAATATCTTAAAAATTTAACATTGGGCGTTTCAAGGCAATTTTTTCCTGAAATATTTGGGGCAAAGAATCGTATATTTGCCGTTGAAATTCTTTTTTTTAATCGGTTTCGTTAAAATCTATAAATAACGATCAATGTCCATTTGGGGAATACTGAAAGGGAAAGCGAAAAAAAGTATAAAGTCTGAGCGGAACAATGAGGAGATGTCTTTTCTCGAGCATTTGGAAGAGTTGCGCTGGCACCTGGTTCGTTCATCAGTTGCGGTAGTGGCAGGTGCTGTTTTTTGTTTTATCAAAGCTGAATTTATTGTCGATAAAATTCTGTTTGCGCCCAAGCATCCCGAGTTTTTTACAAACAGGGCATTTGCGTGGGTAGCCCGGAAGTTTGATTCCCCTGATCTTGCCATTAATACACAGCCTTTTAATATTGTCAATTACGATATGGCAGGACAATTTACAACCAATTTGAGCATCGCGATGATTGGTGGAATTGTCATTGCTATTCCTTATATTTTTTGGGAATTTTGGAGTTTCATTAAACCCGCACTTTACGAAAAGGAACGCAAACATGCTACAGGTGCTGTATTTTACAGCTCGTCACTTTTTTTGATTGGTGTTTTATTTGGTTACTATCTGATTGTACCACTTTCGACCCATTTTTTTGGTTCTTACAGGGTGAGTGCCGAGGTGCCAAATCTGATTAACCTGAACTCCTTCATCAGTGCAGTCACCACGATTATGCTTGGAAGCGGCATAGTTTTTGAACTCCCGATCATCATTTATTTTCTGAGCAAGGTCGGATTGATTAGTTCCGGATTTTTGATCAGATACCGAAAGCATGCTTATGTGCTGCTTCTTTTACTGGCAGCAATCATTACACCTCCTGATGTATTCAGTATGTTGGTTGTATCGGGTCCATTGGTGCTTCTTTATGAATTGGGCGTATTTCTTTCGAAGAGGATCGAAAAAAACAGAAAGAATGAAGAATTATTGGAAGCTTAACAACTTATAATTATTAGAAAATGAAGCTACGGGCTGAAAATTTAGTCAAAAAATACAGGAGCCGCACCGTTGTAAGAGATGTGTCGCTCGAATTGAACCAGGGCGAAATCGTCGGTTTACTCGGCCCAAACGGAGCCGGTAAAACCACAACCTTTTATATGATTGTCGGACTGATCAAAGCAAACGGTGGTCAGATATTTCTCGACGATAAAGATATTACCTCTTTTCCTGTCTATAAAAGGGCGCAATTGGGAATCGGTTATCTTGCACAGGAAGCCTCGGTGTTCCGGCAAATGAGCGTCGAAGATAATATTCGTTCCATTTTGGAGATGTCGAATTTTTCGAAGGAGTATCAGCATGAAAAATTAGAGTCGCTGCTCGACGAATTTGGCCTTCAGAAAGTGAGAAAAAGCAATGGCATCCAGTTGTCGGGGGGGGAGCGCCGCCGTACCGAGATTGCCCGCTGCCTCGCTATTAATCCCGCATTTATTTTGCTTGATGAACCATTTGCCGGCGTTGACCCCATCGCAGTAGAGGATATTCAACAGATTGTATTTCGTTTGAAAGATAAAAACATCGGGATTTTGATTACCGACCACAACGTACACGAAACCCTTTCGATCACCGACCGTTCCTATTTATTGTACGATGGACGGTTCCTGAATAGTGGTACTGCAGAGGAATTAGCTGCCAATGAAGAGGTTCGCCGGTTGTACCTGGGACAGAATTTCGAATTGCGCCGACCGGTTGTTCAGAAACAGGAGACTACAGATTCGGAAACCATTGAAGATATAGAAAGTCCATGTAGTGAAGATTGAGGGAATGAGAGAAGAGGAGAATATGGAACCGCTTTCAGGTTTGGAATCTGTAGCCCCATAATTCAATTGTTTCTTTATTTTTAAATCCTTCATAGCTTTTCATCCGCTGGATTTGTAAACCAATCGAGATTATCAAACTGGCTCATGCTTTCCCGACGTGTAGGGATCAGGCGATTTTCTAATCGCCTTTATTTACTGCGAATGTAATCGAAGAGGTCATTAGCCAAATAGCTGAACATCAAATTTCCAAATGTGGTTTGTGCCGGATTATTTCTATGCTCTTTTTACTGATTGAAATTGTAAATATTGTTATATTTGTAAAACAAGGTGCAGTGAAATGATTTGTAATTTTACTGCAGAAATTTCCGGATCAGGCTACGGTATTGTTTATCAGGTGACATACAATAATTTATGGGGAAATTAATTATAAAATTAGTAATAATATCTATTGGAATATGCATCCTTAGCATTATTCTTATTCGATTTTTATATTCAAATTCCAGTGATGTTGAATATAAAATGATGGAAAAGGAGCCTGGCAGAAGTTTTTATAAATTTATTGGTATTGTACCAGAAAGTTACAAAAAGCAATTCTCAAAGCAATTCTCAATAATAATTAATCAGAAAAAAGAAAATTTCACACTTTTTGAAATAATTAGAGTAGATTCTTTTTATGATGATTATAGTTATTTCTACATAAGGTTTAAAAATAAAAAAGGAGGGTTTCTTAAAGGAGAAATTGGCGATCCACGCAACGGGAATGGAAACTATTTGTGTTCCGCTATTAATATTCAATTATTTAATGAATATATAAATTCAAAGGGAATTATAAATGAAGATAGTATAAGAACAGAATATGTTAATTTATTAAAAAATAAAACGTCAAATTATCAATCATTTGCAAGAATAGAAAGTGTTAAACAAATGAGATATTTTTTACATGGAATACCCTTGTGGAAAAGAGGTGCAAATGATGCAAAGGATACAATTGATATAGAAAATCTAAAAATTTCTTTTGATAAAGAATTAGTTTATTGGATTCGATATGATGGCTTTTTTAAGTTTAAGTTTAGTTTTAAGGATGACCACACAGTTAGTAGCGTTGATTGTGAAAATATAGGGATATTAGATCCAAGATTGTTAAAGCTTTAGTTGAAAATATTCCTGCTCTTCGGGATATGCACTAAAGTTCGCACTTATCAACGCGACTATACTATCCGCGTTTTCATGTTCGGGATTTGTTGTCCCGTGATTCAATTGTTTCTTTATTTTTCCTCCACCATAATCTTTCAGCCGTGGGATTTAAGGCTGACGGGAATTATCAAACCAGCTAATGCCTGCCGGGTGTGTAGGAATCAGGCAATTTCTCAATCGCATTTATTAACTGCGATTGCAATCGGAGAGGGTGTCGGCAAAATCTGGGTATACAAATTTTTTAAAATTTTATGCCTCTTGAATTCTTAATTTTAGTAATGCTCCGGTGTGAGTGTATAATGCGTAGAATTTGTAGTTCTGCTTCATTAATGCGATAAATTATTAGGTGCGATTCGAGAATAATCCACCGATACATTTTAGATTTTGTTGGTAAGTGACGACATTCGGGGTATATATCGTAAAAAATTTCAAGACAACTGACCAATCTGTAAATCTCACTTTGGTATTTTTCAGCCTGAATTTTACCAAACGTTTCTAAGCCATACTTGTAAACATCAATAATATCCTGCTTAAATATCGTTGAGTATATTACAGATTTTGGCTTTTTTTCCATTCCTCAACGCTTTTCTTCAGTTCATCCAATGTCATAAATGGACCTTTTTCGGCTTCTTTAATCCCCGTTTTAAATTCACCAAGGTTTATTGATTCGCCAGGCAAAGCCCAGCTTATTTCTTTATTTTTTGTTGTTTTTGTTGTTTTCATGCCATTCTGTCTATTTACCCAATGCAAAGATAAATAAAGGTTCATCTATTTATTGTGGGACGTAAAGTATTTTTCAAAAATTACTGAATGGGCATACTTGTTGGATTGTTTTGTATTAAACTGGCTCATGCCTGTCGGGCGGATAGGAATCAGGTGGTTACTCAATCGCCTTTATTAATTGAGATTGCAATCGAAGAGGGTGTCAGCAAAATCAAGAGATTTCAATTGTCCAAAATTTCTGGGTTAAATTTCATCTGTTTTTATTCCTGATCTCGCCGATTGAATAGAAAATATCCGACAATTTTATCGCATTAATGAAAAAAAACGATTTCGTTACGGGGATACCAGCCGGATTAAAAAAATAACTATATTTGCACCGCTTAAAAAATGCGGATATGGCGTAATTGGTAGCCGCGCCAGACTTAGGATCTGGTGCCGAGAGGCGTGGGGGTTCGAGTCCCTTTATCCGCACAAAAAACCATTAAACCGTCTTTTTCCCTTAATGGAAATAGGGCGGTTTTTTTGTTGAAGGAGAGGTGAAAACTTCGTTTTAACCGAGTTTATTTGGATCAAAAAGTAGAAAATTATGCAAATTTCGAAGACAAGTATTGATGAATTGAACATCGTTGTCAAGATTACGATTGAAAAACAAGACTACGAGGCAACGGTAAATGAAACATTGAAAGATTACCGGAAAAAAGCCAATATGCCAGGTTTCCGTAAAGGAATGGTCCCAGCCGGTTTAATTAAAAAAATGTACGGCAAGTCAGCCTTGGCCGAGGAGGTAAATAAGCTGTTAAGTCGTGAGCTTACCAAATATATTGCTGATGAGAAACTTGACATTCTTGGCGAACCACTTCCTTCATTGACTGAAAAAGCAATCGTCGATTTCAACAGTGATGCTGATTTTGTATTTGCTTTTGATCTTGGATTGAGTCCCGAAATTAAACCTGATTTTGAAAAAATTGGCAAATTACCGTATTATGAAATAACCGTTGATAGTCAATTAATAGATAATCAGCTTGATGGTTATTCGAAGCGTTTTGGCGAGAATGTTCCTGCCGAAATCGTTGGCGAAAAAGAAACTGTCAATGGTGATTTTGCCCAGCTTGATGCTGAAGGAAATATTACTGAAGGTGGTATTGCCTCTCAGGGTGTGCAGGTTTCTGTGCAGTTGATCAAGGATGATACCGTTAAGGCGCTTTTCATAGGGGCGAAAGTTGGCGATGTTGTGAAATTCAATCCGAGATTGGCCCTGGCAAATGATCACGAGGTTACCCATTTATTGAAGGTAAAGGATGACCAGATTGATTCGGTCGATTGTGATTTCAATTTCACCATCAAGGCGATCAATACTTTTGTAGCTGCCGAAATTAACGAAGATTTAATCAGGAAGGTTTATGGCGACGACACTGAGGTTAAAACCATTGACGAAATGCGCGAGCGGATTCATACAGAATTAAAAACCAATCTTTTATATTCGAGTAATTATCGTTTTCTGATTGATGCTAAAGAGGCTCTGACTAACGCTGTAGCGATGCAACTGCCCGATGAGTTTTTGAAGAGATGGCTTGTCGAGACCAATGAAAAAGTCACTGCCGAGCAAATTGAAGATGAATTTGTCAATTTTCACAAAGATCTCGAATGGACCCTGATCAAAAACAAATTAGCCAAAGAAAATGAAATCAAGGTTGACGAGTCGGATATCGCAGCGATGGCGCGCGAAATGGCTCAGATGCAGTTCCTTCAGTATGGAATGGCCAATGTTCCAGAAGAGTATTTGAATAATTATGCAAATTCAATTCTTCAAAATAAGGAGCAGAAGCAGAAGATGGCTGAGAAAAAAATTGAGGATAAAATTCTTGAATTTATTAAGGAAAAAGCGGGACTTAATTTTAAGCAGGTCACCCAAAAGGAATTCGACGATCTGTTTGAAAAATAAAGTCGTATCATAAATCGCAGTATTTTTTTAACTTTGTAGGGCAATTCGTTTATCAGGGAGTAGCATTCCTGAGGTAGCCGAATTGTTTTACAAAGTTTTTCATTTAAACAGGATTGTATTATGAGCACAAATAATGACGAATTCCGCAAATACGCAACAAAGCATTTAGGTATCAGTAGTCTGAGCCTCCATAAATATGAATCGATTTATGCCAATGCTTATATTTCTCCGACGATCATCGAGGAACGGCAGATGAACGTTGCCCAGATGGACGTTTTTTCCCGTTTGATGATGGATCGCATTATCTTTCTTGGTATTCCGATCGACGATTATGTGGCCAATATTATTCAGGCGCAGTTATTATTTCTTGAATCATCCGATCCCGGAAAAGATATTCAGATCTATTTTAATTCCCCGGGTGGGTCCGTCCATGCCGGATTGGGGATTTACGACACGATGCAGTATATCAATTGCGATGTCGCCACAATCTGCACCGGGATGGCAGCCTCAATGGCGGCTGTGTTAATGACAGCCGGAACAAAGGGGAAACGTTCAGCCTTGAAACACTCGCGGATTATGATCCACCAACCAATGGGCGGTGCTCAGGGACAGGCTTCAGATATTCAGATTGTTGCAAAGGAAATTGCCAAATTAAAAACTGAATTGTATCAGATTATTGCAGATCATTCAGGTCAGACAATTGAAAAGGTTGAATTGGATTCGGATCGCGATTACTGGATGACCTCTCAGGAGGCAAAGGATTATGGAATGATTGATGATATCCTGATCCGTGTAAAAAAGTAGTTTTGGGGGCTTGTTCCCAATAAGTAACTCTTATTTTGTATAATGAAGAAAATGGATAAGTGCTCGTTTTGTGGCAGGGATAAGAAAGATGTTCAGATCCTGATTGCCGGTATGGAAGGTCACATTTGTGAAAACTGTATCGAGCAAGCTCATGCCATCATCGACGAGGAGTTTAAGAAAAATAAAAATTTTGATCTTACGGGCGTTGAATTGAAGAAGCCAAAGGAAATTAAGGCTTTTCTTGATCAGTATGTGATTGGTCAGGACGATGCTAAGAAAGTATTGTCAGTCGCTGTTTACAACCACTACAAGCGGTTAAATCAACATGCTGATGATGAGGGGACTGAAATTGAAAAGTCAAATATTATCCTTGTCGGGCCAACCGGTACGGGTAAGACATTGCTGGCAAAGACCATCGCAAAAATGTTGCATGTGCCATTTACAATTGTTGATGCAACGGTATTAACCGAAGCCGGATATGTTGGCGAAGACATTGAGAGTTTACTGACACGCTTGCTTCAGGTGGCTGATTATAACGTTTCAGCCGCTGAACGTGGCATTGTTTTTATTGATGAGATTGACAAAATTGCCAGGAAAGGTGATAACCCATCTATTACGCGCGATGTTTCCGGTGAAGGTGTTCAGCAGGGATTATTAAAACTTCTCGAAGGTTCGATCGTTAATGTTCCGCCACAGGGTGGACGTAAACATCCCGAGCAGAAAATGATACCTGTCGATACAAAAAATATTTTATTTATTTGTGGAGGCGCTTTTGAGGGGATCGACCGTAAAATTGGGCAGCGTTTAAATACAAAAGTTGTCGGATACAAAGCCAGTCTGGACAGTGGCGTAGTCGACCGGAATAATTTGCTGCAGTATGTTTCTCCACAGGATCTCCGCTCATTCGGGCTGATTCCGGAGATCGTGGGCCGCTTACCTGTCCTTACTTATCTGGTTCCGCTCGAAAGAGAAGCGTTAAGACGAATCCTGACAGAGCCAAAGAACTCAATCATTAAGCAATACCAGAAATTGTTTAAGATGGATGGGATAAAAATAACTTTCCTCGAAGATACACTATATCTTATTGTTGATAAGGCGATTGAATTTAAGTTGGGTGCGCGTGGTCTGCGGGCTATCTGCGAAACAGTGATCATGGATGTGATGTTTGAAATGCCTTCAGGCTCAAATACTGAAGTTGTTATAACACCTGAGTTTGCTGCAGAAAAGATTGATAAATTAAGTTCAATCAGGTTAAAAGCGAGCTAAATCTGCTAATTGCACCAAAAAAAAAGGTCGTTTTGCAAAAGCAGAACGACCTTTTTTTGATCCATCCGGATTTTATTCCGGCATTTTATAAACAATTGAATTAATGTTCATTCCGGCACCAACTGAGGTGAGGATGATGACATCACCTTTCTTAATCTGGTGATCTTCCATTTTGTCTTTGAGAACCAGATCAAGAAGTGTTGGAACTGTTGCAGTTGAGGAGTTTCCAAACCGTTGGATGGTCATAGGCATCACACTTTTATCGTATTCGCGAATACCGTAAAGTCTGAAAACCCTGCTTAGAATTGCTTCATCCATTTTTTCATTTGCCTGATGAATTAAAACTTTACTAACATCGTTAAGATGAAGTCCAACTTTATCCAAACTATCCTTAACAACGCCAGGTACGTTACTTAAGGCATAAGCATATACTTTAGCACCAAGCATCCTCAGATAAAAGTGATCACGCGGAACATTTGGATTAAGAGAGTGACTTATATTAAGCATGTTTTGGTCAAAATCGGACCGGCTGGCATGTGATAAGATCCCGACGGGAACATCGCTTTCCAACGCTTCAACAATCACAGCACCTGCCCCATCCGAAAAAATCATCCGGTCACGATCAAAGGGATCAGCAACTCTTGAAAGAACATCGGCTCCAATAACCAATCCGCGCTTAAAGGTACCACTTTTTACATAGGCATCAGCAATAATCATTGCAGTAGTCCATCCTGGACAACC
>Ga0302292_1002846_pt1 | contig 10129 bp, 15 predicted proteins | sample III_Fen_N2_1_FD_194553 | JGI IMG/M metagenome (GOLD analysis project Ga0302292, IMG submission 194553) | Peat permafrost microbial communities from Stordalen Mire near Abisko, Sweden - III_Fen_N2_1 | ecosystem: Environmental > Terrestrial > Soil > Wetlands > Permafrost | place: Sweden: Abisko...
ATATATAAACCCTTCGAAAAATTCGGTACGGAAGTTTGTCCCAGGCTTGACCTTTTCGGGTTTTTGAATGGCTTTTTTTACGCCAAACACGGTAAAAACAGCAAGCAGAAATGTTGCAATGTCAATGACCAGGATGTACTCAATTTTCATGCAGTGCATCAGGAATCCGGCAATGATGGGCGAAACAAGGTATTTGGCCGATTCGGTCAGTTGCACCAACCCGCTGGCTTTGGCGTAGTTCTCTTCGTCGAGCAAATCGGTAACCGACGCTTTATAAGCCGGGTTTTGCAATGCCACAAAAACCGAACTAAGCGCCACGCCAACGTAAATTATCCACATCTCATTCATTCCTGAAAGTAACATCAGCAAGATGAAAACCAAGCCAAGCGACGAGCCCAAATCGCCGAGCATCATCATCAGGCGGCGGTCGAAGCGGTCGGCCAGAGTGCCGCCAAAGGGTTTAAGCAGGTACGATGGTAAAAAGGCAAACAAAATAATCAGCGAATAAACGGTTGCTGAATGTGTGCGATCGAATGCGTACACGCCCAGTGCAAATGCGGTGAGCCCGCTGCCAATGCCCGAAATCAGTTGTCCAAACCAAATAATTAAAAACCTTGCAGATATGGGTTTTGCTGAAGATGCCATGTTAAAGTCATTTCTTTTTGAGCCACTTTTTCAAGGGAAGCGGGAAAAATTCAGGCGTTTCGTTTTTGTATTTCAGGTACTCGTTGCCAAAGGCCTCTTCGAGTATTTCGTATTCCTTGCTTACATAGACTTTCAGCAAAACAAAGCCCACCACGCATGTTGTGAGTATCAGCCATGAATTAAGCAGCAACGCAATTGCCGGAATGAGGAACCCGATAAACGACATATACCGCGGATTTTGGCATAGGCTGAATGTCCAACTTGTAACCAGCTTACCTTCTTTCAATCCGCTGAGCAAAAGGCGAACCGAAGAAAAATAAAAAACCAGCCCAGAAACAAGCAGTCCAACTCCGGAAATCGTCATGCCTGAATTTCGTTCAGCATAAAAATTGAATCTGCTGGAGCTACAGCTAAAAACAATAGTTAAAGCCATCCATGGAATGAATATCCAGCCTATTTTGGCCTTATACCGAAAAAGTCCATCTTCTTCACTGTTTGTATGTTTACCGATCTATTAGTTCACATATTTCATTTAAATGCAAATTAAAATGCTTCAAATAATCAATGATCATATCTTTAAGTTTAATATTCCCACAGTTTAATTCCGACATCCACTCGTTATCTAATTTACTATCGTTCAAATTGTTGATTACGTGAATCAGGTGTAAGTGACTATATTTCCATAATTGAATTAAATCATCCCAGTTCTCGGTTTGATAATTTTGAATGGCGATCCATCGGTCGTTATTCCCATTTGTTGCATAGTTCGGGAAAACCATCGGGCTGTCCTGGTATTGTAAATGAACAATTCGATGCGTGTTATTTGACGCAGAATCAACCATGTGACCGAGAATCTGTTTAATAGTTCTTTGCTGGCTATTTCGCTTTACTGATACTGTGTAATCTGACAACTCACTTAATCTTTTTTCCCAAGAGATTAATCCATGCGATATTCCATCTGTAATATTTGCAAATTCCATCTTTGTTTTATTTATTTGCTGTTAATGTGTTAACTACGTTTAATTTGAAGTATTATCTCACTAAATTGACAATAATCGTCTAATATTTTCAGAAAAAATTAACTCCTTTACCAAATCTCCTTTTACACTCTCATCCACGATTTTTTTCATTATTGCTGGACTATTGTAAGGCATATCAACACTAAACAATACGCGTTCAGGGATCAATTCTGATGCTATCTTTACCGAGTGAGTTGTAAATGAAGCTGAAATGTCGAAGTAAACATTTTTCATGGTTACTATTTTTTCAAGAATTTCAAGCCAAAAACTTCCAGCGCCATGCCCTAAAATAACGACTACGTTGGGGTATCTTCGGGCAAGATCTAAAAGCTCATGAATATCTTTTACTGTTAATGGATGAAACGTATGAAACCATAATGGGAATTTCCCATAGGCTGTTATCGATTTGAAAACATTCTCCACATTTCTTACCTGGTCTTCTCCAAACGAAAACTCACCCAGCCCCTTAAACGAATTTCCAATTACATACTCGTCAATCCAGTTTTGGGTTTGAGATAAATCCATTCCTATTGGACATGAACCAAAACCGACAAACTTATCAGGATATTCTTCCGTAATTTGTTTCAATTCACGAATGGCTTTAATTCTTGAATCAACCGGATTAATTTCTCCGCTCAAAATTTTATACAATCGGGTTAATTCATGCTTGTACTCCTGATAGTTTGACGAGCTTTCAGGATGAATTGTGGTTGAAAATAAAACAGTCTTGTCGATTTCCTCTTTTACCATTATTTGAAGATGCTTTTCGACAGGTAATGTAACATGAGAATGTGAATCGATAATCATAAATACGATCTTAATTTTTTGTTTAATGGCAGTTATAACCGGATTTGATTATATGTCTTTTTCGAGATCAGCAGATGTAAATATTGTTTTTTTTAGATCTGTTCCATAATCTTTTGAGCGGTCGCCTCAATCATTTCAGTAGTTGCCGGAGTCTGACCCTTAACATATCCAAAGTCAGTCAATCGAATGTGTTTAAAATTGGAAATCCCATTTTTCTCTATTATTTTCCTACCACAATCAATTGGGCAACCATCAATAACCAAAGCTTGTTCCTTGCCAATTGCATCGATAAGCGACTGTTCGCCAAAGCCCAGTTTTGCAAGGCAATTCATACTTGTGTTAGGTAATTCGCTCCGAATTTTACGTACAACTTTGTCAGTCAATTCACCCAAATCTGAAGCACCTGAGCATGATAACGCGATGTAATTTTTTGTACAGCTTCCATCGCATCCGCAACTTGATTTTGTTTCCATATTCTTTGTTTTTAAGTTTAACATGGAACAAATATAGTTCGTAAAACTACGAACTATATTTTAAAAGTATTGAAAGCCGTAAATTGATTGGTGAAAGCCGAAAAACAAGATTTAATACTGGAAAGATGTACTTTCATTTTAGCACAGAATAGAGTATATCAGAGAAAGAATTCAGGCTCTTTTCGCTCTTTATACAGATTAATTAATCGTATTGCACCGTCTTTGACCAAACCAGCCTTCATCTTTCTGGCATTTTGCGGACACTTTTTGATGCATGCACAACAGGTGATGCATTTTTCCTGATCAATCACACTGCAGTTTTCCGAATCGATAGCTCCAACCGGGCAATGCATCTCACAGATTCTACATCGAGTGCAGTCATCGCTAACTTCGATAAAATCAACATTCCACAGTTTTCCATTCCAACGGTAAGGGTTACATCCGGGCATTTTCACAGCTGAAATATTCGCAACCGATGAGATGGAGTTGAGTTTTTTCTGAATTCTTTGTCCGAATAATTCAGCCAGATACAGATCAACTTGATCTGGGCGGCCTTTGGCTGTTGGAAATTCGTTGCCCGAAAATGAATGTTCCCCGATAAACGCCGCGCCGGCAATCGGCATACATCCGCATGGCATTAACAGATCGGTCAATTCGAGGAGTGCATCTTCGTATGCACGATTGCCATAAACAACGACACAAACTGTTGGGGTGTTTTGGGCATTAATCGCCCTAAGCCATTCTGTAATTAATGCCGGAACTCTGCCCATATAAACGGGCACACCAACTACAAGCAGTTCATTCTCCGACATTTTTAATGCTTGCTTTCTGGCGCCCGGAGTAGTTATATCTACAATTTCAATATTGCCATGACTCAATCCACGGGCAATGCCCTGAAGAATCGCCTTTGTTGTACCGGTTGGTGAAAAGCAAACCAGTTTCAGTGATTTAGTGTTCATCGCTTTTTCTCCTATGATTTTTCCTGATTCGAAACAGCCAGCTACCATTTTTTAAGCTGTGGGTCGAAAGTTACGGCAATGCTTCCCGGAATCAAAAGAAGCTTAAACTCATCAAACTCTCTGCTGGTGGGCAATTTTTCAACGATGGCTTTTACCTTTTCGAAACTTTCGTAGCGAATAATCATACAACGCGCATCTCCTTCAGAAGATTTTACCAGTTCTGCGTTTACAAAACCATCCTGGTCTTTCATAAAATCGTCGATAAAACGATCAGCCTTTCTAATAAGCTGTTCATCGGTTGTTGTTTCCAATACTTTAAAGTTCACAAACTCGGTAATAATTGTCTTCATAATTTATTTGAATTAAAATTTATGAAAGCAAAATTAGGAGGTGAAAACCAGAAGAAATAGTACAAAAACGACAGTCAGGTTAATTTGCCAATCTGTAAAATGGAATTTTTCTGATGGACAAATCTTTTGGGTGTATCTCCGCAAAAACGTTTAAAATCTTTAATAAAATGCATCTGATCGAAATAACCATTGTCAAAGGCTAAATCAGATAACTTGGAATAATCCTGAGTTAGAAGTTGATTTAAACTTGTGTGAAAACGATTAAGCGTACTATAGGTATTGGCCGATACGCCCACATATTTGTTATACATGCGTTCCAGGTGACGCATACCTATTTTGTTCCGTTGACAAAACTCTGCGATCTGGATTGAGTTGTCGCTTTGTCTGAGGGCATTAAAAATCTGTCTAAAGTTTTCAGGAATCTGATTGCCGTCCAAAAGCATCAAAACCAGTTCGTTCTCAAGAATAGCTAATCTTGAAGCAACATCAGGCGCTTCCTTTAATTGTTCACTAAGTCCATTGGCCAGCTTAAATCCAGCTTCATCGGCTCCAAGCATTTGATTTTTAAATTCCGAAATGGGAACTCTAAAAAATGGGAAAAAACCTTCAGAAAAAAAACAAATTCCAAGCATGTCAATTTTGCCGTTTAACTTTATGTGTGAGTTGCAAAAATGATCGTGTAAGCCTGAAAAGTAAATGTTTTCGAGCAACTGTTCCTTTCCATCCTGACAAACAAATTGTGGCGTCTCGCTCAAATTGAACCTCAAATTGATATTTCGCTGAGGAATTAGCTTATGGTTGAGCTGCATAGATTCAATATGAAGCTCCCAGAAAAATTTGATGTATTTCTTCAGCAAAGGATGTTGAACCGGGTATCTTCTTATTTGGTGCTGCATATTGATTCTTAAAATATCACAGGAAAAGTATCTGAATTCTGCTTCATCTGGAATTATATTCTGATGAATAGTAGAAATTGGTTCGTAAACTCGATGTTTCGAACGGCAAATCGATTTTTCTTTTGTATTGTTAAAATACATAATCAAACATTCATCCTTCGTTTTATTCGCTTCACGGATAAACTCAGGCGATTCAAAAGAAAAAATTCAGGATTGATTGGAGTGCATGATAATTTTACGGTCAAAAATCAGAACCCATGAACGTACTCATTGTCGGAACCGGAATTATTGGCACCATCTATGGCTGGGCATTGCACGAAGTCGGAATTGATGTGACTCATCTCGTCAGGAAGAAAAAGCCTGAGCAGCAAGCTGACGGATTGAAAATTGACATCCTGGACGAACGAAAAGGCTACGAAAAGTACAATCAAACCACCTATCTGGCTCAAATTACCGATCGGATTGATACGGCCACAGCCTACGATTTGGTAATTTCAAACCGCAGAAGCGCTAAAATCCATTGTGCCGCAATGCCCTAACTCCTTTTTCTACATACTTACACCCAACTGGACGGGCACCGATATGTACGATGCCATTTTACTCAAAAACCGCTATATCCTGGGTTATCCCGACTGAGGCGGAACAATTCGCAACGGTGTTTACTGGACAAATATTGGTCCCGAAATTCACATTGTTGCTGTAAACAACGAAAATCACGAGGGCTTTGAACAGATCAGGCAAACATTTCAGAAGGCCAACATCAAACTTGATGTGCAGGAGAATATGTTGCACTGGCTGTGGGTGCACAACGCCGGATCTAACGCCATTTCTCTGGCTTTTCAGAAATACAAAAACACAGAAAAATACCTGAAAGACAAGAATTTGCTGAAACAATCGTTTCTGGCAACTCGCGAGTGCCTCGAATTGTGCGAAAAACGCGGGGCAGCTTCAGGAAAGTACCCCGAAATTGCAGCGTTTAAATGGCCAATGTGGCTGCTGATGCCGATGTTTAAATTCAATTTCAGGCACAACAAAAGCATGAAACACTATACGGCTCATGGCGAATCAATGCCCATCGACGACATAGCTTGCAACTATTACAACATCCTGAAAACAGCTAATGAATGCGGACTGGAAATGCCTAATTTCAGAAGTCTGGAGTACCTAATTAAGACATGACATAATGTTCGTACAAATTGTAAAAAGATTGAGAAGCCAATATTTAGCTTTCATGTGAAAATGAGAAACTTTTAGGTATATCTTGGGGGTTTTTATTTAAAAAGTCGTTCATTTGCAAAAGAAAACAATCGTTCGCTTTTATGCAAAAACAGAAAAAAGAAATACGTGACAAGATACTTGATGTAGCCATGAAAAGGTTTTATGCCGCTGGGTACAAGAATACCTTAACACGACAGATTGCTTCTGATGTGGGAATGAGCGTGAGTAACCTTTACAAATATTTCCGCAACAAAGAGGACGTATTTGAAACTCTTGTTTCGGGCTATTACAGCCATTATCTCGGGACCTTTAACAAATTCATATCACACGAAAACGATGACCATTTTGATACGGATGCCGCTCAAACATTGGCTCAGGCCATTTTTGAAAGCATAAAAGGGCATCAAATTGAATTTGTTGTTTTAGTGGCCAAAAGTAAGGGAACAAAATATGCCTCGTTCAGGCAGGAAATTACATCAGGACTTGAAAAGCATATTAAGCGAGGAATACAGGAATCAAGAAGAGATGAATATATGATCAGAATCTTCGTTGAGAACCTTTTCAATGGCATCATTGAAATTGCAAAAGATTATCGATCAGACGAATGGGCATTCAACAACCTCTTGCTATTAGCGCAATACCATATAAAAGGAATATCAATTTTATACGAATAAAATTTTTTAATCAATTAGAGAACAAGTGTTCTCTTTTAAAAATAATGTACTATGAAAACATTAATTATTCAATTCAGTCCATCAGGAAATACCCTGAAAGTATCAGAAATGATTCGTTGCGAACTGGTCTCGCGCAGCCAGCAAGTCAGTTTGATAAACCTAGCCGGAGATCAACTCTTCTTTAAAAATGAGGCAGAAACCCGCAACCATTTGCTCGAAATTGTTCCACCACATGACGTATTGCTTATTGGCAGTCCGGTGTATGCCCATCATTTGCAATATCATGTCGCTGATCTCATCAAAGCGCTGCCAAAACCTGATGGTAAATGGGGAAAATTTGCTATTCCTTTTGTTACTTATGGAGGAATTTCGTCAGGAATTGCATTGAAAGAAGCTGGTGAGCTACTCTATAAATCAGGACGAATAGTTTACGCTGGGATGAAAATAATTGCTTCCCATAAAATGACCCGTGCATTTTTAGATGAAGAATTCAACAAGGAAAAATTGTTGGTAAAGGAGCTACCTGAGATAAATGAACTTGTTAACCGCATTGTGCAACTTGATGGAAACTTCATACAAAAAAGCAACCACAAAGCGCTCCACTACAATGGATTGGCAACATTAATAAAAGCCAGACTCATTTTCAAAGAAAAAGAATGGCACGAGAAACGTTATCCGAAAATCTCAATCGATATTGAAAAATGTACCTTTTGCGGGAAATGCATTACGCAATGCCCGGTAAATCATCTTTTTAAAGGAGATAGAAGTATCGTCAAAAATGAAGAAAGTCCTTGCATTCACTGTCTTTCGTGTGTAGTTGGGTGTTCAAAAAAAGCAATTTCGCTAATAGGTGATTTGGAAAAAGGGAGAGCATTCATGGGTAAAATGATTGCAAAAAACGGGAACCGAGAAACTCCGGCCTCGGCAGTGTATCCTTTAAATTCTAATTCATAGTGGTAAAAAAGTGGTCATGGGGAATGCGATTCGCAAGTAATTACTAACGATCCCCTGTGCAACCGGTTTGCGCGGTTAATCGAAGATTTCTGTTGTTCAGACCAAAAAAAATTGGGATTCAGGTTTAAATAATTGAAGCTCACATTTGCTTCGACTATTTTATCGTGGAGTCGAGGTTAAAACAACAAAAATCCCAAATGCAGAAAAATGATACTTCCAATAAAAACAGAAACACTGATATGGCTTTTGCCTGTTGTCTTTATGATCCACGATTTCGAGGAAATCATTATGATGAGGCCGTGGCTAATAAAAAACTGGGAGAAGCTCGAAAAATGATTTCCGGCCAAAGCTATATGGGCGATGGTCCGGCAAAAGGATATGTCAGTTTCGGGTTATGCGTTGGCTGTTGCCGAAGAATTGGTGGTTCTGTCGGTATTCACTTTCCTGTGCGTCAAGTGCGAAATGTACAGCTTCTGGGCCGGTCTCCTGATCGGATTTTTATTCATCTGCTGGTTCATATCTGCCAGTTTATTGTTATTTGCGGCCATGCGCCAGTTATCATAATCAACATTTCGACAGCTATTTACAGCCTGATTGCCCTGCACGATCTGAATCTGGTGCATCCGCTCGACGGGAAAATGGTTGCCGTATGGGCACTTGTTACGCAGATTGTCATTGTGGTCAACCTGCTGTTTGCACTAAAAATTATCCAAAAATTCGACATTTGGCTGAAAAAAGACGCATAAATGTATTTGATTTACAAACCATTAAAAGATAAAGTCAAATTACTCGACTTTGAAAAAAGTACTATAAAAAAAATGCAGTTTTTCGATTATCTTAACCTCGCCAAAATTAACGGGGAGTGGAAAATTGTTAATGTTTTATGGGCAAAGACGAAATAATTAAGAGTTAAGAGATGAAGAGCATTTGTGTATTTTGTGGATCAAGTCCGGGTTTAACATCGGACTACATTGAAGCTGCCAAACTGTTGGGAACAACCTTGGCAAAACGAAACATTACCCTGATTTATGGGGGAGCTAAAGTTGGTTTGATGGGACAACTGGCCAAATCATGTATTGATTCGTGTGGAGAAGTAATTGGTGTTATACCGAAACATCTGGTTGATAAAGAAGTAGCTTTTGAAGGAATCAGTCAGCTTCTTGTGGTGGACTCGATGCACGAGCGGAAAAATAAAATGGCTGAACTTTCTGATGGATTCATTGCTTTGCCCGGGGGAATGGGAACGCTAGAAGAACTCTGCGAAATACTTACATGGGCGCAACTCAATCTGCATCAAAAACCCTGTGGAATTCTTAATATTGGCGGTTATTACAACCAGCTTATACAGTTTCTCGACCATTCGGTTGAACAAAAATTCATGGAAAAGGAACACCGTGACATGATTCTTGTCGATCAGAATCCCGACTCGCTACTCGATAAATTTGAATTTTACCAGCCGCCTGTTACCAATAAAACCAAATGGGCTTTGCAACTAACCGAGAATATCGAATAAAAAAGGCCGGTTTATTGATGTTACAGCACTTTTCCCATCACAACTTCATCAATAAACTGCCCTTCAACATAGAGAGCCTCGCGTTTTATGCCTTCAGTTTGAAATCCCATTTTCGAGTAAAGGTGGATTCCGGCCATATTGGTTGCCATTACTGTCAACTCCAGGCGGTGAATGTTTTGTTGCTGCGCCCACTGTTCCAAATGCCAGAAAAGCGCCCGTCCGATTCCCTGGTTGTGAAATTCGTTCAGCACGCCAACAACAATATCAACCGTTTGGCGATCCCGGCAAAATTGTCCTCCGCGCCCCTGAATGAAACCAATAACTTGTTCATGAAGTGTCGCCAATAATATACACGAATTGGACATTTCGAGCAATTCTGCGAGTTTCCCAGTGTAAGCGACCAAATCCTGTGAACGTTCACCCGGTTCGAGCAACATGGAGTTGGTTTCCCCGTCGAGCTGATTACGTAAACCTAATAAATTTTTGGCGTCGGACAATGTTGCCTGCCGAATTAAAATGGATGAATGTCGCATTTCTATCAAGTTGAACTTGTTTATTACCAGCGCATTTATTTATCGTAGTCGGTTATTCCCAGAAGATTTACGGATGGATCGGCAAATT
>Ga0302292_1002849_pt1 | contig 10125 bp, 8 predicted proteins | sample III_Fen_N2_1_FD_194553 | JGI IMG/M metagenome (GOLD analysis project Ga0302292, IMG submission 194553) | Peat permafrost microbial communities from Stordalen Mire near Abisko, Sweden - III_Fen_N2_1 | ecosystem: Environmental > Terrestrial > Soil > Wetlands > Permafrost | place: Sweden: Abisko...
TGTAGTTTTTGGTAATGTCATTTTGAATGTCAATTACCACTAAAGACTTTTTCTGCATGGGATTTCCTTCTTTTATTTTTATGTTTTAATTCAATTTTCTATTTCATTGTCCTTCGTGCTGTCGCTTGTTCGCTTGCGGCTAACTCTTTTATAAGTGCGAGAAAACCATACTTACACAACAAATGTAGAATAATATTCTAAATCATCAAAGAGCAACTTTCTGTTTATGAAAACTTAGCATAATTATGACATTTTGTTCACTATTCTGCTTGCTTTTCAACCCATAATATGCCAACATGAAGAAATTTTAAAAGTTCTTTAATATGGCAACAAAAAATAATAGGTTTCGACAACCTCAAGAAAGAAAAGGGGATTATTTCTTTAGAGCATATCTATGGATTAGAACCAGATGGGTTGATGGGCATTAATCTATTAATCTGTAGTATTAAAACTTGTTGTTATTTGAGACGGAATATTATTTATTCTTGCATTACTAGCTCGAATGTTTTAAAAAAAAGAAATCCAAAAAGTTCTATCCGAATCCTTTTCTAACATAGTACAGGAAATCTCAACAAGATATATTTTAGAATCCCAACTTACACTTATTGAAAAATTATTATTTAACATTTGCATTTTTATATTGTTAAAATGAGATAAATATTCAGATATTGTCAATGTATCTTTTGTATTTGGAAGTATCGCATAAAACATGGCAGGTTCTGAAAACATGTCTAATTTATTTCCTTTTTTTGCTTCATTTTCTCGATAAAATAAATATGCATTAATTTCTTTATCTCTAGGGTTTGATATTAATTTACTACTTGAATCAATCAATATGCATATTGAAGAATTTACACCATGTGCTTGATTAATAAATAAAATAAAAACACAAAACAGTAAAATTATATTTAACATTTTCATATTGGATCCATTTAATTATTAATTTGTCATTATTTTATGAAGTTTCAAATAAGTAATCTGAATAGTATAATTTCCTTCCATTTTATCAATACTCTGTTTTCAAAAACCAATACATTTCTTGCAAAATGGACTCGAATGTAACATCATTCCGATTTAATTTCCATGTCTCTATTTTTACGAGCTCTTGAACAAATCTCGTAAATATAATTTCAGTTTCTTCTTTTGTCCAAAAATCAGAAACATTTTCTTCCAAACTATGTAAATCTATGAAATAATTACCAGAAGATAAACTTCCATCATTATTAAATCCAGAATTCCAGAGACTTGTTCTGTTAATAATTGTTGTTTTAATTAACGGATGAACAGTTGTCTTTTTTTCTATGTAAAATAAGATATTTCCCCATGTATTTCGATTGGTAATATTATCAAAAGAAAACTTCTGAAGTTGACATTTAACATCCACTATCTGTCGATCATTTAATATTTCATGTAAAAATCTAATAACAAATCAATAATCTTCATTTTTATCTAAATGAGATATAATCTCATCTACTAATTTCTACATTCTTCACATTTTATTCAAAGATTAATTAATACCTTAAAGATAAGAATTTCTACGGTTATAACCCAACAAATAAGTAGTTCATTTATTGTATATCAGGCTAATAAATAAGTTTTTAACAACCTATTGTAAAGTAACAGAGCTTTTTTATTTATTAAATTAATGATAATTTAATAAATAAAATCATACAATAATTATTCACATAATTAGTTCAAGATAAACTATTAAACTTAAAATCCCAATAGCAACTAAACGCTTTCGGGATTTTTAAATTTATTCAAGAGCTATAAAACGTACTATTTTGCAGTTGCCGATGCATCGGTAACAGTGTACTTCCATTATTTTTATTTCCATGAATCAGCGCATGTTTTTTACGAAACTCTTCCATATTGTTGAACAGATTGACCAATTAGGTAAAAGATAAATTCCAATACTTGTCTATATAACAACAGTATAATACAATAAACCATCAAAGAGTTGTTTACGTTCATTTTCGTCAGCACTACAAATAAAAAACATAAAGCAATATAAATCAATTAGTTTATAGTACTAATCTTCTGGTAAAATATTTTTAAAATAATTGATTTCTAATGATTTATTTAACGTAAAATGATTAAAGTAACAGGTTTGAAAATTTGATTATCAATCGTTACTTTTACAAAATATGCTCCCGGCGATAAATTATTCGTTGAGATTAATGCCGAATTATTGATTTCGATGTTTGGTGTAGGAGTACTAACAATTCGTCCAAATATATCATAAATAACGATAGTAATATTTTTAGAGAAATAATTACCAAAATTAAGTGTCACGTCTTGTGCAGCTTTGGAACTAGGATTTGGATATATGAAAAAACTTTTGAAAACAATATCCGAAGGTTTAATTTCATTTGTAATCTTGTAACTATAATTGTGAGCCAGCGAGTCATATACATATGGTCCATATTGTGTTTCTAAGCTTAACCCGATATTCTCATGTATATCGTACATATAATAATTTAACCAACCGATATTATTCTTGAAAAAAGAATGTTTATTGTATTTATTACTATTATTCGTTGGATTACCCATATACAATGCAAATGTGTCTGTATATTCTACATTGTGCATATTTAGAACAATATTGATACTACTGTCAATAGTTATAAAATCATTAAACTTAAATACGTTATAATAATTTGGTTTAAGTTCATTTGCGTTAATATCAAATGAATAGATTACCGAGTCGGGAAACTGTGCATCCGATACAATTGAAAGGTTTATTTTTGTATTTATATTGGTAATCGTGTTTTTTGCAACGGCAAGTTTAATACCTGATATATATATAGCTGTTGTATCTGTATACTTTTCAGCAAATTCATTTATTCCATTTTGGTTTGACCCTGTCCAAAATCCCTTGTCATCAGTATATTTATGTAATAGCAACCAACTGTTATTATCATAATTAGAAATTGAGTCTGTATGAAATAATTCTTTGGTTACAAGACTAATTAATGAATCTGTATCGATTGTAATAAGTTTTTCAGGCTGTTTTTCTGTTTTTCTTGCTGGAGTTATGTTGTCTGTTACGTATACTTCAAGTCCAAGAGACGAATTTAGACCTAAATCAGAAGCTTGTACCCATTGATTTTTGTAATCGAAATAAAGACTATTTGATCCGTTAGTTCTGTTTTTAACAGTATACAAAAATAGAGAATCGGAATTTAAAAGATTAGTTAAATCAAAACCAACAAAGAAATTGCTTCCTGCCTTTATATGGTTTGATAATCTGAAACAATAGAATTGATTCGAAATAATAGAATCTTTTATGAGGTTTTGTTCAAATAGCAGAGAATCTGGTTTTTCAATTCCCGACCAAACTTTTAGTTTTACTTTACTTACATCGACTATTTTATTAAATAGTTGTATTGGGAATTTAATCGCATAAATATTTTGATTCTTTATTCCTAAAAATTTATCAGCACATTGTATTAATTTTGGTTGGCTGTATCCTGTCCAACCACCTTTGGCTTTTGCACCAAAATTATACGTAACTAATTCTTCATCATACTTTACATTTGTAACAGGATTATCACTTCCTACAAGTGGGTCATAACTAGAGCATTGAGTCATCCCTAGTTTGAGAGGATCGAGCCAATATTTTAATTGATTAGTAGAATCTGAAAAATAATCCCAGGATTTATAAAATTTTGCAAAAAAATCGTTGTGAACATTATAGGTAATTTTGCAATCTGAATCTCCTCCCGTTAAAGTACCGATTATTTCATGATTTGAATTATATAATGCACAACCAGACGAACCTTCTTCCGTTACACCAGTATCCCAAGTAGCTATTTGCCAGTGAGAATTTGCCATGTATCCATTATACGTGTAACTGCTATTTAATATATTGTCTTTACTAAAGGATATTTTTAGAGCATCTCCTTTGGGATGATGTAAGGCAACTACATTATTTTCAATATTTGTTTTTATTGACCATCCTGCATAAAAAGGATTATAAGTACTTGGAACTACTTTCTTCAATTTAAGCAAAGTAAAATCTAAATCAGCTGTTGAGTCTTTTGATGTTGCGACTAAGGTTGCTCCACTTATTGACTGTGTTAATTTTCCATCTGAACTTCCACAGCTTGAGTTTTCATAATTAAAATAGAAAATAGCGGTTGAAGCTGTTTTAGCGTCTTTGATACAGTGGTTTGCTGCAAGAATATACGGTAATTCATTATTAGCTGTATTATTTATTAAAGTCCCTGTACATGTAGAAAGTCCTTTTATTGGATCTATGTATGAATAATAAACAACAGAATGTTTTTCTTTTTGCCAATCTAATCCTATTCCACAATTAATATCGTGTTCACAACTACCTGAGCCACCTAATGCTCTTTTGTATGTATTTACTCTAAAAAAATCTCTAAAATCATGACCAACTTTTTTAACAGTAAAATAATTTTTATTTGAATCTGAATTAATTGGCAAATCAAGTTCTAAAATAGCTTTGTCACCAGGAATTTGTTCAACATAAAGCGTTGAATCTTCATTTATACTTTTTTTTGTATATGGTCCGTTAATTATTCCATTATCCTTACTAATTACATATAATTGAGTGTTATTAGGTAAATCAATATTTTCAAGAACAAAATTTAAACTGTATGCAGTTTTCGATTGAAATTCGATAACCCATGTTAATGTATTATCATTATTTTTAATCCACATCCCATTGGAAGTTGTAACATTTAAGTCAAACATTTTAGCTATAACATATGAACCTTTCTTTCCTAAATTGTCATAATATTGGGTAAGCGAATCATTACTAACAGAAGGTAAAATATTCAGAGGAATAATTAACGAAGTGTCATTGTCAAATATTCTTGTTTTTAATTTCTGAGCTTCTAAAATTGAATTCGAAAGTATCATTGTCAATAGCAGAAAGATAAAACGTCTATTATTTATTCTCATGTTCAGTATATTTAATAAGCAAAGAAGGGACTATTCTGTTTCAATATAGTCTTAGACAAATATACAATTAAACATCACTTACACCATTTCATTATTAATCATCTTCACAACCTCTTCCATTTCTAATTCTTCAAAATATTTTCTAATAAATTTCAAATCATCATTATTTTTAGGGAATGTCTTTAATCTTAATATTCCGGGTAGAAATCTTATAACTGAAACCGACTCTGTGGGGTTGGTAAGTGGTAAAATAAAGATAAATCCAAAGTGTTCGAAGTCTGTTGTGGAGAAAATTCTTTAATCCCCTTGATTAAGGATGCTGTGGTTTCTTTGGAATGTTCATTGGTGGAAACGATGAAGATGTCAACCAACACTCTGTTTGTTGGTAATATTGAAAATGCATTGGGACAACAGCAATACATCAAAAATAATAGTATTGATTTTGAAAAAGCGGGATGCTTTTTTCTAACCGTGCCTGACAATACGTTTTGGGGCTTTGGTGATAAACTTGGAAATGCATGGTCTAAAGGTCAATCATTGAAAGGATAGATATGTATAACTAGTTATTTAGAAATTCAAACTTGCTTTTCGTTTCATAGAATGTCAATATGGAGAAAACTTAAAAGTTCTTTATTATGGCAACAAAAAACAATTGGGTTCGACAACCTCAGGAAAGAAAAGGGGATTATTTCTTTAATGGTACGTTATATATAACCGCAAACTTATCGAGGGAAATATCACAAGAAGAAATACTCTGGATTATTACTGATTTAAAATCATTCGTTCAGAGTGAGCAGGGAATTGACTACCTTGTCGTTTATATTCGACAAGATGGTAGAAAAGTCTTTTGTATCGATCAACTTTCCAAATCAATGATGGAAAGCGGAGAATATACAGAAGATGAAATCAAAGAATATAATCACTGGACAATGCTTTTTGCAGAAGAATATTAAAAAAGAGCCGAAATTTCGGCTCTTTTAAGTTTATAAGTTTTGTAAAATCAACATTTAAAAATCATTTTATTATCTTTATTTAGTTGCAATAATTGTAAAATTCACAATTTTGGAACCATCAACAGTTGTCCATGTTCCATTTATTGTAATCTTATTCCCTTTGATAGTTCCAGTTGAATATTCATTATATAGTAGACTATCAGGCACATAATATACTGGATTATATTGTAAATTACCTTGCGATTCACACATTGAATAGCCACTTTCTTCTGTAATAGTCTTATACTTTACCGAGTATGTTATTGTGTTTCCAGTTCCATACGCAATTGAAATTCTATTTGAGCTAATCTTTGAAATATTACACCAAATGTTTGAACCATTTATTAGATTTGATTTAATTGTACAGTTATAAGAACCAACAAACTTATCTGCTGGGCTTGTATCTAATATTTCACAAGAAGATAAAATAATAGAAAAAAATACGAATAAAATTATTGTTGCTTTCATGTTAATCTGTTTTAAAATTAAATTTATTTCACTACTAATTTTCGAGTTATAACGGTATTTTCTGTTGTGATTTTAAGCCAATATATACCTGACGGTATTGTATTCAATGGTATTGCTTCTTTTCCTGAAATTATAGCGTTTAAAACCAAATCACCAGTATTATTGTATACATTAACTGTTGCTTTTTCTTCGATGTTTACAGTAAAACTTGTTGAAGTAGGATTAGGATAGATAGAAATATTATTATTGTTTACTTCCTCAACTGGAGTTCCCGTTCCTGCTGCTTGAGTTACTGTAATAGTACTTACTGCACCAAATGCCAAAACAGTTACTATTGCTGTGCGAGCTGTATCTGCAGTATTTGCTGAAGCCGTAATTGTTAATGTTTCATCACTTGAAGTAGTTGAAACTGGATTTAAGGTTAACCATAGTTTGTTAGAAGTTGCTGTCCACGTAGCCGTATCCGTTACATTTACGGTTACAGTACTGCCAGCCTCTTTCGATAAAGAAACCGATGAAGATGAGAGATTTATTTCTCTCATTTCTACAATGTGTTTAAATGAATTCCAACCATTTGCTAATTTGTAGGTTGCTTTTGTGCCAAATGGAACATATAATATGCAAGTTTTCATATTTACATCGAAACCAAGAAAATCTTTAGGAATGGTGGAATAAACATATATTGACGATAAACCATAACAACGAACAAATATAAATAAACCAATAGTATCTAATGACGATGGAATATTTATTGAATGTAAGCCTGAACACATAGCAAATGCACCCGACAAAATAGTACAAACCGATGGCGGTAATGTTACCGAGGTTAATTTACTACAACTAACAAAGGCATCTTCTCCTATAATGTTAACGGATGAAGGTACTAAGTAACTTCCAGTTTTTATTGTAGGACATTGAATCAACATTGTTTGCTTCTTATTAAATAATACACCATCAATACTTGAATAATTTGGATTGACGGCATCTATATTTGTTAATCCTGAAAAACTGTTAAAACAATCCGCTCCAATATTAATAACCGACGAAGGAATGTTAATAGATGTTAAACTACTACAGTGACTAAATGCAAAACTTCCAATACTATCAACTGATGATGAAATAGAAATGTTCCCTATTAAACTACGACAGAAGCCAAAAGCGTAAATACCAATTGAAGTAATTGAAGTGGGTAAAATAATTGTTGTTAGATTTGATTTACCTTTATATGTGTCTTTTTTGAGAAAAGCATAATTTGGAATTGCATTTGCAGGATAATAGGTACTTATTGTATCGGCAGTTCCCATTGTTCCTCTATAATTTTCAATTGTACCCCCACTTAAATCTATTTCCATCAAAATAGGCATACTATCTCGCATTGTTTTAAAATCGCGGGCATCAATAGAACCAGTAATTGTGAGAGACATTATGGTATCCTTACTCTCACCCAAAATTGAAGATAAATTACCAGCAGTACATGTCAATTTTTTTGAGATTTGTGTTCCACCCATTTCAACTATATGTGTAAACGATTTCCATTGATTGGCTGATGCATAAATAGCTTTTGAACCTTTTGGCACAAATAAAATACAGTTATTTGTATCTATGTTACCAAAAACGTTCGTTTTTGTTGGTAAATCGACTGGAGTAACAGAATATGAATATATTGATGTCAAACCTGTACAATTATAAAAAGCTTCAGAATTTATAGAAGTTACAGAAGATGGTATTGAAATAGTTATTAAACTACTACAATTATAAAAAGCACCATGACCTATATAAGTTACAGATGGAGGTATATAAAACGAAGATAAATTTTTACAAATAGATAGAAAATCATCTCCTATAGAATCAATATAATTAGGAATAGTTATAGACGTTAAATTTTCACACCTGCTAAAAGTTCCTATTCCCAAATTTTTAACTGATGAAGGAATTGTTATAGTTGTCAAACCTACACATTGCATAAAAGCACCATTTCCAATTTCATTTATTGATGATGGGAGTACAATAGATATTAAATACGTTGTTCCAAAAATCATACTAAAAGCCAGTTGTGGAATAGTATTAGCTTGATAATCGTTATTATTATTGTCTTTATACTCTACAATGGTAGCTCCACTTAAATCAATCCCAGTTAAATTAGACATACTGTCTCGCATGGTAACAAAATCACGAGCATCGATGTTTCCTGTAAGGGTAAGGTTTGTAACCATTGTATCTTCCTGAGGTGTTAAAATCGAATTAAGTGTTCCAGCTGTAGTTATATGTATCGTTTTATAAACTTGTGCTTGTAGCGTCATATTAATAACAAGACTTAGAATTAATAATACTTTTGTTTTCATAAATTCATTTTTATATTATTTTACAATCAAACTCTTAACTTCTATTTTACCGTTTGTTATTATTTTAACTATATATAAACCTGAAGATAAACCTTCAGTTGTAATTTGTTCTTCACTATTTACGTTCGTATTTATAACTAAAGTTCCATTAATGGAATACACTAAAACTGTTGCAACGTCATTAGAATTTACTGAAAAAAAAGTGCTGGTTGGATTGGGAAAAATAATTATTTTATCTTTCAAAAGTAGATTCGAAACTGTTTTTACATTTTGGTCTGAATAATAATACATACAATTTATTGGTATCCACTGATTTGTACTTTCATCCCAAATTGAACCATTAAATAATCCTGTTATTTTATGTTGTAAAATCAACATATCATTATACATTTTAGGATTAATTAATTCGTTTGATGGATAAGTATTATCATAGATATATTCTGCTTGTGAATTATCAATCCATGATGTAGTTGCTTTATCCCAAGTATAAGTGAACATCTTTGTTATATTATTATAACTGTCTATATTATAATCACATTTTTCATATACTAACCACTGACTATTTGCATTATCCCACATGTATTTAAAATATTGTTTTAAATCGTTATTTGAATTATATGAATATTCATTTTTATTGTTTAATCCATATTGTATCCCATCCCAATTATAGCCTAGAGTAGTTAAAACATTTCCATTACTATTATATGTATATACTTCCTTGTGATATAATTTCCAATTACTTAATCCGTCATAATTTTTTGTTTCTGATAATTTTCCATTTAAACCATAAATAAATTCTTCCTTAAGATTTTCAATCAGAACTTCACTTGAATTCCATTCAGAAACTAATAATTGTGTACAAATACTATTCGTTGAATCATATACAAATTCTACTTTAACTTTATATCCTGCAGAATAACTTATACTGCTGTCTAATCTTTGCTTTGTTACAAAATTTAAACTTGTCTGTCCATGCATCTGCTTACAATATAGAATACAGGCAACTATTATTAATAATATTTTCTTCATATTAAATTTTATTGGTAACGGTTGAATAAACTTGCTTTGAGCTTAATTACAAGTCGTTATCCTTGTTTTTTATCATTTATCGGGACAAATATAAAAAAACAATGTTAATACAGCGTATCCGTTGTATTAATTTTATAGGTATTATTCTTTCTTTATCACATGGATAAGGAAAAGGTAATATTGTTAAAAAAGCTAGGTGAAAACATTGGAAATATTAGAAAATCCAAAGGTCAAACTCAAGTGGAATTAGCTAATACTATCAACAAAGACCAACAATCTATTCAAAGACTAGAAAAGGGAAATATTAATCCAAGCTTTTATTATTTGTATGAAATATCAAAAGGATTAGAAACAGATAT
>Ga0302292_1002850_pt1 | contig 10118 bp, 7 predicted proteins | sample III_Fen_N2_1_FD_194553 | JGI IMG/M metagenome (GOLD analysis project Ga0302292, IMG submission 194553) | Peat permafrost microbial communities from Stordalen Mire near Abisko, Sweden - III_Fen_N2_1 | ecosystem: Environmental > Terrestrial > Soil > Wetlands > Permafrost | place: Sweden: Abisko...
AATCCCGGCAGGAATACCCATGAAAGCATAGGCAATAAAATTAGCGAAGAAGCCTAATTGTGATGCGAAATTAGATGCATTAAATTGTTTTGCGACAATTACACCCATCGGACTTGGAAGCCCTGTCACGAAGGCAATCATAAAGAAAAGGGCAAACATCATTGCGATTGGCAATGCATAACTCTTGTTCTGAGTACTTTTAGTCATAATTTGGAAAATTTATTAGTATATACTTAGCGAAATAATTTAGTGCTTCAACGTTAATTGAGTAGTTTGAACTTTCAATTAGCAATAATACTATTTTTTTCAGAATAACTTCTTCCCTCCATCGCCAATTTCAGCAACGTAAAATACTGGTTTTAATCCCGTCTTTAGCTCATAATTTTTACCAACCTGTTCAATAAAGGTGTCGACAGCCTCGTCTTTTACTAAACTGACTGTGCAACCACCAAAACCGCCACCAGTCATCCTCGTGCCAATCACCCCTTTGATTTTACGACCTTCTTCGACCATTGTATCCAACTCAAAACCTGTGACTTCGTAATCATCACGTAATGAGTCATGTGATTGGTTCATTAATTCACCAAACTTGACCAGATTGCCTGCTTTCAAAAATTTCACGGCATCTTCGGTCCGTTGGATTTCGCTCACAACGTGACGTGCCCGACGACGAACTGTTTCGTTCTCAATTTTATCCTCAACTTTAAGAAAATCTTCCCATGAGATTTCGCCCAAAGCGGAAATTTGCTGGTATGGTTGAATCGCTTTGACAGCCGCCTGACATTCGGCAACCCGTTCGTTGTACTTTCCTGAATCCAATTTATGGGGACTATTGGTATTGCTGATCACAATCTTCACGCCATCAAGCTTGACAGGAACCAGGTCATAAGCCAGCGTATCGCAATTGAGGAAAACGGCATGGTCTTTTTTGCCCATTGCAGAAACAAACTGATCCATGATACCACAATTAACCAATGCATATTCATGCTCAGCTTTTTGACCCATTTTTGCAAGCTCAACCTTGTCGATTCCAAAACCAAACATATCGTTGACAGCAACACCTGTAACAACTTCAAGAGCGGCTGATGAAGAAAGCCCGGCACCGGTAGGAACTTCGCCATAAAATAGCATATCTGCACCTTTATCAAAGGTTATTCCCTTTTTCATAAACTGTGCAAAAACCCCGATTGGATAGTTAACCCACTCTTTACCAATGGCTATATTTAAATCTTCAACTTTTACTTCAGCCTCAAATGGCATATTCAGTGAAGCAAATTTCACTGTTTTCCGGTCGGTTTTCCGGATCAGACAGTAAATTCCAAAACTAAGGGCACATGGAAATACAAAACCACCATTATAGTCGGTATGTTCTCCGATAAGATTCACGCGACCCGGTGAAAAATAGCCACTTACTTCACCTTCACCAAATTTCTCAATAAATTTTGCTTTTAATTGTTCGATCGTCATTTTTAAAAAATTAATGTTTTAACTGGTAGGTACTGGTAGGGGCAAAAGTATATCAAATTGATCGTAATTACAGTGGGGTTAAAACTGTTATAAAACAGTTTTTTTATAAGGATTTTCTGATGATCAGCTTTGAAGGATTCCGAATCTTTCCTTTTTTGTGCTTTAGTACCATATCAGCAAGTGCCTTGCCCATCTGACCAAAGTCGGTTGAAATCGTGGTAATCCCGCCACCGACCACTTCCATGAGCATTGTATCATTGAAAGATACAAGACCGACATCCTCACCAAGTTTAAGATTCTGTAAAGCTGCATTTTTGACGATACTCACCAGATTCCGATCCGAAACAACGATATAGGCTTCTCCTTTCTTAACATTCCGCTTCTCAACAGAACGTATAATTTCTGACTCCAGGTTCCAATGGGTACAGAACTTTATAAAACCATCGACCCGCTCCTCGGGTTCTTTGCCACCCGGAAAAACCATGATTAATTTTTTATATTTACAAAAAAGTGCTTTCCCGTCCATCATCCTGTCGTAAACATCCTGTTCAAAATCCTGATAAATCACCGGATAATCGGCCAAATCGGGTTTAAGCCGGTCAAGAATATATATCTTATCGGCCGGGAGCTGCCGAACAGTTTCGTAGGAGTTGTTGAAGGTTGCAGGCATAATAATGTAGGCGCTGTATTTCCCGGCTGCACTTTCAATTAAATCTTTATAAACATGATAGTTGAAATGATGAAAATAGATATCGACATTAATCCGTTTATTTAACCGCTCAAGAAACGATGTGTACAAATCCTCCTTGAATACATTCAACTCGTCGAAGAGGAGAAAAACCTGTTTGTCAAAAATCAAATCCGTCCGCTCGATGTAATACCCTTTGCCCGCGACAGAATTCACAATGCCGCGGCTTCTCAATTCATTAAAAGCAAGCATCACCGTATCACGTGAAAGTGAAAATTCTCCACATATCTGATTGATTGAAGCTATTTTATCCCCTTTTTTCAGGATACCCTGCTCAATAGCCATACACACAGAATTGATTATCTGCCGGTATTTAGGAACTCCTGCAGCTTCGTCAATATTAAAGATATTAGGGATATTCACAGACCATGGTTTTTTCAGGCAATAAATATATGTTTTTTTTATATTTATTTCTAAGTTTGCATTCGGATAAAAATAATCAACTTATGGAACTGACACGTGATGTTTTTGGAAGTGCCCGCAGAGGCGAAAAGGTTTTTATTTTCACACTGCGCAACGATAATGGAATAACCATTAAAATTACCAATTACGGGGGAATTATAACTTCGATTAAAACCCCTGATAACAAGGGAACAAAGGCAAACATCGCTTTGGGTTTTAAATCGCTGGATGACTATCTCACCGACGCCTACATTGAAACCTGCCCCTATTTCGGGTGTGTTGCAGGAAGGTTTGCAAATCGTATTGCCAACGGGAAATTTACAATCGATGGGAAAGAATATGCCCTTCCCATCAATAATGGCCCGAATAGTCTACATGGAGGAATAACCGGCTTTGATAAAGTGATCTGGGTTCCTAAAAAAATCGAAAAGCCCGATCTTGTTGGTGTTGAATTGAAATATCGTAGCGTTCACATGGAAGAAGGATATCCCGGAAACCTTGATGTTACTTTGACCTATACGCTAAATCACAAAAATGAGCTTCATATTGACTACAAAGCAACCACTGACCGGGAGACTATTATTAATCTGACAAACCATACCTATTTCAATCTTACCGGAAACAAAGAAAATATCCTAGGTCATACACTTCAACTTGCAGCAAAAACCAAAACTGTTAATGATGCCACCTTGATCCCGACCGGGGAAATTGCTGAAGTAGCAGGAACTCCTTACGATTTTACAACGCCTGTGAAAATTGAATCGGTTATCGGCCAGTTAAGCGATGGTTATGATGCCAATTTTATTCTGAATAATCCTTGTAATAAGTTGATTAAAGCCGGGGTTTTATCTGAGGAATCAACAGGCAGGACCGTTGAAGTATTCACAACAGAGCCTGGAATACAACTCTATACTGGCTATTATATTCCGGAGATCACCGGAAAATTTGACGAAAAATATGGCAGATATGCTGGTATTGCACTCGAAACACAACATTTTCCCGATTCACCAAATCACCCTGAATTTCCATCAACAGCATTAAAGGATGGGGAGGTTTTTAAATCAAAAACAATCTACAAATTTGGGATAAAATAATATCCGTTTATCGCATCTGATTCAAAGTCTGTAGCTAACAGTTACAGACTTTGTTGTCTAAGTGAGTTAATTACCAGACAAGATTCTCCTTCGATTCCAATTTTTTTAGGAAATAAAACAACACCATGAGAACACTGATAGAACTTTTTGAATTTAGTGTTGAGAAATATCCGAATAATCCACTGATGTGGGAAAAGACCAAAGAGAGTTATAAACCTTCATCTTATCTTGAAATTCAGCAACAGGTTTATGCTTTCGGAGCCGGATTAATGTCGCTCGGGATCAAAAAAGGGGAGCGGATCGGACTTCTTTCTGAAGGGAGAAACAATTGGCTGGTCAGTGAACTCGGTATCTTTTACTGTGGTGCGGTAAATGTTCCTTTATCGGTAAAGCTCGAAGCGGCAGAATTAAAATTCAGGTTGGTTCATTCAGGATCAAAAATGGTAATTGTTTCAGCAGGGCAAGCTGCCAAGATCGCAGAGATCATCAACGATTTGCCTGAAATAGATTTTATTATTCACCTTGATCCGATAAATAATTCCGGAACGAAAGACCTTTTTTTCGGTGATATTCAGGATATGGGTATTGAATTTTTGAAATCAGCAGTCAATAAAAAAAGCTTTGAAGATATCTGGAAGAATGTGCAGCCCAATGATATCGCCAGCATCTCCTACACTTCAGGCACTACGGCTGATCCCAAAGGCATTATGCTCAGTCATCTGAATTATGCCGCAAATGTCGTGCAGGGGAACTCTGTTCTTGAAATTTCAGATCGATATAAAACACTTGCTGTACTTCCATGGGATCATGTCTTTGCCCATACAGCCTGTCTTTACTCTTTTATGCTCAAAGGGGCCTCGATCGGATCAGTTCAAACCGGAAAGACACCAATGGAAACACTCCGAAATGTTCCAATTAATATCCAGGAGTTTAAACCTCATATCATGATGAGTGTACCGGCACTCTCAAAGAATTTCAGAAAAAACATTGAAAAAGGGATACAGTCGAAAGGAAAATTCACTGAACTTTTATTTAACCATGCTCTAAAAGTGGCCTATCGCTATAACGGCGACGGCTGGAACCGTGGCAAAGGTTGGCGAATATTTTTAAAACCTGAATATGCCTTATTTGATAAAATTTTGTTTTCGAAAATCAGGGAAGGATTTGGTGGCAACCTTAAATTCTTTATTGGAGGAGGGGCATTGCTTGATATCGAACTTCAACGATTCTTTTTTGCCATTGGAACGCCGGTCTATCAGGGTTATGGTCTGACTGAAGCAGCACCGATTATCTCGGCTAATTCGCCACATGCCGTAAAATTTGGCTCATCGGGCAAACCAGTACAAGATCTTGAGATCAAAATCTGTGATCCTGATGGTAATACCCTTCCGGTAGGAGAGAAAGGCGAGATCGTTGTAAAAGGCGAAAATGTTATGATCGGTTATTGGAAAAATCAAAAATCAACGGAAGAAACTGTAAAACATGGCTGGCTTTATACCGGTGATTCCGGCTATTTATCTAAAGATGGATATCTCTATGTCCTGGGTCGTTTTAAAAGTCTACTAATCGGAAATGATGGAGAAAAATTCAGTCCTGAGGGGATCGAGGAAGCGATTGTCGACCAATCACCCTACATTGATCAGGCGATGCTCTATAACAATCAAAATCCTTACACTGTCGGATTGATTGTACCAAATATTGTTGCCATTAACCGGGCTTTAAACAAACTTGGATTAGATCCCAATAGTGATGAAGGTATTACCAAATCACTTGAAATTATTAAACAGGAAGTTGATGCTTACCGCAAAGGTGGTAAATTCGAGGGGATGTTTCCTGAAAGATGGCTTCCTACTGCAATTATTGTACTTCCGGAACCATTTACAGAGCAAAATCATCTGTTGAACAGTACGATGAAGATGGTCCGGGGAAAAATTACCGAATATTTTAAGGCCGAAATGGATTTTATCTATGCTCCTGAAGCAAAGGAGATTACAAATTCTAAAAATACTGCATCCATCCAAAAATGGAATAAATAACATCGGCATTTTTGGAACCTATTTTGCTGAAAACTGGTATAATGAGCTTTTAAAGGCTCTCAGCAAAAATTATTTGGGAACCTGAACTTTTAAAGCTTTGAATATGAAGATTACAAAAGCCGTTATCCCTGCCGCCGGATTTGGGACCCGTTTCTTACCCATCACCAAGGCTCAGCCAAAAGAGATGATCCCGATTGTGGACACTCCGGTTATTCAATATGTTGTTGAGGAGGCCGTCGAATCCGGAATCACAGATATTTTATTGATAATTGGTCGCGGGAAAAGAGCTGTTGAAGAGCATTTCGACCGCAGTTTTGAGCTGGAGAATATTCTGTCAGAAAAAAATATGATGGCAGAACTTGCTGCAATACAAAAGATTACTAAAATGGCAAATATCCATTTTATCTGGCAAAAAGAGATGCGTGGTCTTGGCGACGCGATCAACCATGCCCGGTATCATGTGGGCAATGAGCCGTTCGCTGTACTGCTTGGCGACACAATTGCCCGTAGTTCATCAGGAAAACCGGTCACGCGTCAGTTAATGGATGTAGCCGAAAAATATAATAGTTCGGTTGTGGCTTTGGAGGAAGTAGCACCCGAACTTATCTCGCGTTATGGCATCATGGATGGAACATTGATCGATGGAAATGTTCTGATGGCTAATTCGTTTGTTGAAAAACCATCCCGCGAAAGCGCCCCTTCAAACCTGGCCATTGCGAGCCGGTATATTTTTACACCCGATATTTTTAAATATATCGATGCCACTACTCCCGGTAAAAATAACGAAATACAGATCACCGACGCGATGAGCCTTTTATTGAAAGATCACAAGATGTATGGTGTAAAATTCGACGGGCAGCGATATGATATCGGTCACAAACTCGATTTCATAAAAACAAATGTTATCTTTGGTCTTGAACACGAAGACATTCATGAGAATCTTCGAAACTGGATTAAAGAACTTGCAAAGAGCTTATAACATGACAAAGACAATTCTTCACAAAGCTGAGACGCGCGGTCATGCCAATCATGGCTGGCTCGATAGTCACCATACCTTTAGTTTTGCAAATTACTACGATCCCGAACGGATGAATTTCGGTGCCTTACGGGTCTTAAACGATGACCGCATTGATCCGGGCATGGGATTTGGCAAACACCCACACGATAACATGGAAATCATCTCCATCCCTTTGTCAGGTGATCTCGAACACAAGGACAGCATGGGTAATGTTGCTGTAATAAAAGCCGGAGATATTCAGGTAATGAGTGCCGGAACGGGAATTACACACAGCGAATACAATAAAAACACCGATCGAGTGGGTAAATTTCTTCAGATTTGGGTCTTTCCCGATCAGCAAAACGTAAAACCGCGCTATGATCAAATCACGCTGAACCTGGAAGAGCGGCGCAATAAATTGCAACAAATTGTCTCACCCGATCCGGAGGATGAGGGCGTCTGGATCCATCAAAATGCATGGTTTTATCTTGGAACTTTCGATAAGGACTTTTCGGTCGATTATACGCTAAATATGGCCGGAAACGGGGTTTATGCTTTTGTGATCAGTGGTCAGTTTACAATAGAAAATATTGAACTTGACTCAAGAGACGGACTTGGCATTACAAATACTAAAAACTTTGTGATCAGGTCGAAAGCGAATGATTCAGAAATACTCCTGATGGAGGTGCCAATGGGGTTTTAATTCCGCCAGGACTGCAGCTTTTTTATATGACAGCATCTTAAAAATCAAACGAAGAAATTTGATTAAAAATAAATCCCGGAATTTCTCCCGGGATTTTCTTTACCAAGTCTTACCTTAAATATACATCAAAAACTAAATCTTTATAACTTATTGGCTTTTTCAAGCTTACGTTGAATCTTTTTGATTGCTGATTCAATCGGTTTTTCAGGTTCAATCACATTGTATTCTCCCCAAAAGTCACGATCGGCAAATCCGGAAATCTCGTCGGTTAATACAATATTTGATTTCATCCTTTCGGCCATTTTTACAGGCTTATCATTCGTTTTTTCCCAGTCGGTAACAGCCATTTCGATGGTCGATTCGTAGATCGTATTAAACAACCGCTTTTTCCATGCAACCTTGAAAGTAATCTGGCCTCTCGAATATCCATAGTACCATTTACCATTCTTTTCGCGATAGTCGATGTGATAAGCTGCTACAGTTGGATAAACATTGGCTCCGGCAGGTTTCCTTTTGATGAACATATCACTTGCTGCCATTTTATTCTCAACATTGAGGTTAAAAGTTGCACTAGTGATGGCAAGGCTTTCGGTGTCAATGTATAGTTTACCGTAATATAATGGTTCTGCAGAGGGATCACGCTGTTTGAAGTCTAAGACATAAATCAGACGGTCATTTATTTTTGTAATATTTTCAATCTTGAACTCATAATTTTTGATCAGATCTTCTGTGAAAATCATTTCAGGGTTCTTCATGATGTCAAGATACAGTGTTGTGTAAGGTCCACCCATCAATTTGAAGGTAAGAGTATCCAGTTTGTTATAATCGGTACTCTTCCTGGCCTTGTAAAGTTGTGCAACATCAGGTCTGGACGACATGTAAGGTTGTTTGTGAATCTCAACAACAGCCTCTGACAATGAGACATAGGATTTTCTTTTTTTGATCGTTTCACGATAGAATGCTGACATCAAAGTCTGATCACTCAAATAGTTTTCAGCTCTTTTGTTCATCACTGCTCGAATTAGCAACTCCGGATCTTTCGGGAACACACTGATTTCGTTTAATGAAACCACCATCAGTTCGAGTTCGATTTTTGTTCTTTCGGGCTTAAATTCCGAAAGATTCATCGTTTTGTTTTTATATCCGAGAAAGGATATGATAACGCTTCCCTCTGAAAGACTTTTGGGAACCTTCAAAACGAATTCACCATCACTATTGGTGATCGTTGCAATATTGGTCCCTTTCAGCGATAAAGTAGCAAAAGGAAGTGTCGTTCTTGATTCCTGGTCAATTACAGAGCCTTTGTACTGTATGTATGTCAAAGTATCGGGTTGGTTGGATTTGGGGAATATCGGCGATGCAAGCGTCGCGGCAGTAAATCCTACCCACATCAAAATAACCACTGACAACAGGAATGTTTTTTCAGCTAAACGGAGAGTTTGTGTTTTCATGGCATAATTTATAAAATTGAACCTTTAAATGTGTTTGTACTGATGAGACAGCCGTCAATTAATTCACCCCTAAGCAGAAAATTTATTTTTGAAGAATTCATCACCATCAGGTATAATAACTAATTCATATGTCAAATATTCAGAGATTTTAATTATTTTGGCGGTTGATTCAGAGTACAACGGTTTATTTAATCACTATGACTGTGAAACGAAAGATAATTGCAGCACTTTTAATAGCGATTTCACTTTTTGCCCAGGCAAAAGATCCTTTGACAAGACCTAAAATCGGATTAGTTCTATCGGGCGGAGGGGCCAAAGGCTTTGCCCATGTGGGAGCGCTAAAAGTGATTGAAGAGGCGGGCATCCCAATTGACTATATTGCCGGTACCAGTGTTGGCAGTATTGTGGGCGGACTTTATGCAATTGGTTATGATGCCTCCATGCTCGAAAATATAATCGAAAGTCAGAATTGGGAGGAGTTGTTAAGCAACGGCTTCAAAAGGGAATATATCCCCGCCATTACAAAGGAGGAGCAATCACGTTATCTTATTTCATTTCCGATTGAAACGAAAAAAATCAGTATTCCATCAGGATTGCTGAACGGACAAAACGTTATGGAATTATTTACCTATTTGACCTATGGTTACCACGATGTAAATGATTTTTCGAAGTTGCCAATTCCGTTCGAATGTATCGCCGCCGATATCGCAACAGGAAAAGAAGTCGTCCTGAACAAAGGGTACCTGCCAAAAGCAATCAGGGCAAGTATGGCGGTTCCTGCCGCAATTGCAGCCAGTATGATCGATGGCCACCTGCTTGTCGACGGCGGGATTGTGAATAACTTTCCAGTTGATCGTTGTCGCGAAATGGGTGCAAATATCATTATTGGAATTGATATTCAGGATAGTTTGCTGACAAAAGATAAAATTAAGTCGATTCCTGATGTGATCTCCCAATTAACCAGCTTAATGTCGATCGATCGGAGTGAAAAGAACCGGGAGGATGTCAATTTCTTAATAAAACCCGATATCACAGGATATTCTGCTACAAGTTTCGATACCCAATCGGCCAAAGCGCTCATAAAAAGGGGAGAGGACGCTGCCCGAAAGATGCTGCCTCAGCTGATCCGGTTGCGCGATTCGCTCGGGATTATCCCGGTAATTAAAAAACAGCGTGAATTGCCGGATGTTAATATGGCAATCGTTGTTGATAAAATTGAG
>Ga0302292_1002853_pt1 | contig 10114 bp, 9 predicted proteins | sample III_Fen_N2_1_FD_194553 | JGI IMG/M metagenome (GOLD analysis project Ga0302292, IMG submission 194553) | Peat permafrost microbial communities from Stordalen Mire near Abisko, Sweden - III_Fen_N2_1 | ecosystem: Environmental > Terrestrial > Soil > Wetlands > Permafrost | place: Sweden: Abisko...
AAATAGCCAGGGCTATAAATAAATTGGTAAATGAAAGAGAAGTTGTGTAGAAAATTGCAATTACGAAAATTGCTCCCAAATCGTCAATAACAGCCAGAGCTGTTAAAAATATTTTTAGTGAAGTCGGAATTTTATTCCCCAAAAGTGATAAGATTCCCACAGCAAACGCTATGTCGGTTGCCATAGGAATTCCCGCTCCTGACTGATGATTGGTTCCAAAGTTGAACAGGAGAAAAATTAAAGCAGGAACAAGCATTCCGCCTAAAGCTCCTATAACTGGTAGAGTTGCATTCTTAATGTTTGATAGCTCTCCATTATAGATTTCGCGTTCCAACTCCAGACCTATGAGTAGAAAAAAGATTGTCATCAGTCCATCGTTGATCCAATGAGTCAGACTATTGCCACCAAGTTCGAAATGCCAAAAATTAATGTAATCGGTCTGAAAAAAAGAGTTTGCCAGTAAAAGCGATACAACCGTGGCAAATATCAAAATTAAGCCACCAGCCTTTTCACTTTCAAAAAATTCATTATATAATTTGGTTAATTTCATTGTGCCTGATAAGTCGATTAGCGATACAACAATTTCAATTCTCTACTGTTCATAAATCAGAAATACCATAAGGCTTGCTCATGGCATTTCTATAAATAAAAGATTCTTAAGTTTGTTTTAAATGGGTCAAGTTTGATGGAACCTCTTTGGTCGCCAAAATTGTAAATGCAAAAAGCTTATTATTTGTATAAGATTTCAGGGAACCCAATCATTTTCAATATTACAAAAATTACAACAATAACTACTACTACAATCAGAAACCCGAATTTGTCCATAAACGTATTCTTTCCCATGACATTTTTTATTTAGTTAAACAAATGTATCCTGATATTGAAAGCACTACATTAAAGATTGATTAAAATTGAACCAAAGAAATCAATCCGCTTGCATCATTTCGCATATTGAGTTTAATGTAGAGTCTGAGAAAGCCTGAATATTATTATAACTTTATAGGAAGAAGTGAGCAATGAATCTGTCCTTAACATTAATAATCGAAAACTTAATTAATGAATCAACCAACTGCCAAAATATTAGTTATTGAAGACGAACCAAAAGTTGCTTCATTTATACAGCGCGGACTTGAAGAGAATGGTTTTGAATGTAAAATTGCTTTTGACGGTTTAATGGGAAAACGAATGTTTGAAGCAGAGGAATACACATTAATCATTCTTGACTTAAACTTGCCATACATGAACGGAATAGATTTGTGTATGGAAATCAGAAAAAGCAATCAGAAAATTCCCATTATAATGCTCACTGCCTTAGGAACTACCGAAGATAAACTGAAAGGGTTTAATTCGGGCGCTGACGATTACCTTGTAAAACCATTTGAATTTCGTGAATTGCTGGCACGTATCCGGTCGCTACTCAAAAGGATTTCCAATGATGGAAATGAAGAAAATATACTTTCAGTTTTAGATCTTAAGGTAAATCTGAATACCTGCGAAATTATTCGCGACAATAAAAAAATAAATCTTACCCAGAAGGAATTTTCTTTACTGGTGTACCTGCTCCAAAACAAGGAACATGTCGTCTCGCGTAGCGACATCGCCCAGAATGTTTGGGGCATCAACTTCGATACCGGAACGAATATAATTGATGTTTACGTAAATTTCCTCCGAAAGAAAATTGATAAAGATTTTCATCAGAAATTAATCCACACTCAAACCGGCTTCGGCTACATTTTAAAGGAGGAATCTGAATGAAACTTAATATTCGCGAGAGGCTTTCTATCCAATTCACCTACATTGTTACAATAATCCTTGTATTATTTTCATTCATAATATACTATTTTTCATCTGACTATCGTGAGGCCGAATTTTACTCCAGATTAGAAAAGAAGGCAATGACTACCGCAAAACTGCTGATTGAAGTGAAAGAAGTGGATTATGACCTGCTCAAGATTATTGACAAAAATTCACTTAATGCCCTTAATAGCGAGAAGGTTACAATCTTTGATCAGAATGACCATCAAATTTATAACAGCTTTGACGGTGATTCCATTCAAATATCAAAAGCATTTCTTGATGAAATCAGATTAAAAAAAAGTATACGATACCAAGAAGGTAAAAATGAATCTGTCGGACTTATTTTTACACTAAACTCTATTCATTATGTAGTAATTGCTTCTGCATTGGATAATTTCGGAAGAATAAAACTTTACAATTTAATCTGGATTATATTGGTTGGATTTATTATCAGTATTGGATCAACAGTCTTTTTCGGTAGAATTTATGCAGCAAAAGCACTAAAACCCATGTCAGATGTAGTTAGACAGGTTGATAAAATTACCATTGCAAGTTTGAATATGCGGGTTAATGAAGGAAATGGAACAGATGAAATTGCACAGCTATCCATCACCTTCAATAAAATGCTTGAGCGGTTAGAATCGGCATTCGAGATGCAAAGAAGCTTTGTTTCAAACGCGTCGCATGAATTACGCACTCCGCTTACTTCTATTACTGGTCAAATAGAAGTATCGCTTATGAATCCACGAACTCACGAAGAATATAAAGCAATTTTGGAATCGGTACTCGAAGACATCAAAAATCTGAACTCACTTTCTAATGGTTTACTTGATCTGGCAAAAGCAAGTTCCGATATTTCTGCAATAGCTCTTCATAAGTTACGAATCGATGAAATTCTTTGGGAAACCAGTGCTGAGCTAATTGAACGAAAGAAAGATTACAAAATTTCAATTGAATTCAGCCAGCCAATTGATGATGAGAAAGAACTGATTATTTTAGGAAATCATCATTTACTAAAAACAGCCATTGTAAACCTGATGGATAATGCCTGTAAGTATTCGCCTGACAGGTCTGTAGAAATTTATTTATCAGTAAAAGCTCGTGATATTGTCGTTGAATTCAAGGATAAAGGAATGGGCATCGATGCAGCAGATTTAGATAAAATATTTCATCCATTTTTCAGAGCCAGCAATGCCAAAAACGTTTCAGGCAACGGACTTGGCCTTACTTTAACTGATAAAATTGTCCGAATTCACCGGGGCGCTATCACGATTGAATCGCAGCTTCAGAAAGGTACTAAAGTAACCGTGAGTATCCCAAAAAGTGCATGATTTTTTACTATTCAATAGGCAACAAAGCCGGTCGAATTACTTTTGCTGAAAAACCTTCTGTCTATTCTTTATTTAAGATTTATCTGGCAGAAGCGTCCTTCTTCGAAGTGGCGAGAACCATCTTCACCCCTGCTTTATTTCCCAACTGCAAAACATCGACCATAGATTGAACTGCAATAGTATTGTCGCACCTGACAATGGCAAATGCGTTATCGTTTCCCTTTTTTATCTTAATCAATTCGGGTTCAATCTGAGCGAATTGAATTTCCTTGTCGTTAATGTAGTATTTCAAATCTTTTGTAATAGAAATTGCAATTTTTTCAGTTTGCTTATCTATTGCCGGAGATTTGTCGGCTTGGGGAAGCGCGAGTTTGATCGCTCCAGGAGTGATCATGGTTGAAACGATCAGGAAAAACAACATCAGGAAAAACATGATATCGCTTAAGGAACCTGTAAAAACGTCAAATTCCTGCCCTCTTTTACCTCTAAAATTCATGGCAGATTATTTATTAATCAAATCGACAAACCGAACACAACGGAATTCCCAGTTTTGCACCAGCTTATTGATTCTGTTATTTAAAAAGTGATATGCAGCGTATGAAATAATACCAATCGTAAGTCCTACTCCCGAAGCGATGAGTTTCTCGTACAAACCTCCCGATATTACTGAAATACTAATGTTGTCGGCAAGTGATATATTGTAAAAAATCTTAATTACTCCGATAATGGTACCAATAAATCCCAACATGGGAGCAATACTGGCAATTACACCCAAATAATAAAGGTTTCCCTCGTAATTATATACCTCTAATTTACCCTCAACTTCCATCTGGTCCTGAATATCGCGAATTGGCCGACCCAGATTTTGCAATCCTTTTATGAGGATGCGCGATTCGGAACAATTGGCCGATTCACATAAATTAATAGCAGCATCAATTTTACCTGACCTAATTAACTCGTTCAGTTTGTCAAAAAAGACAGCTTCAAGTCGCTTCTGCCCTCTTATATAAAATAACCGGTCGAAAAAAATAAAAACGGCAATTAAAGACAACAGGAATAAAGGGATCATCATTATTCCACCCTTCATTATAAGGTCCATATATGAGACTTCGGCTGCAGTTTCTAGAAGAAATATCATTGAATGTATTTTTAGTGATTAATAATTATCAGGTATAACGGATAAAAAGTAAGCTTCGTATAATTTAGTGTTGACTTTTTAACTTTCCAACATAATATTCCATCTTTCTCATTAGTTAAAGTTAAACTTTGGAAGCCAAATATGGTCAATTAATTCTGATTAAAAAAGGAAAAAGCACACTGACATCAAATATGTACATCGGGAAATTATACAATAAATGATGCCAAAATCATCAAATTTTATCGAATTATAAAAACTTTGAACAGAAGTCATAAATTTTCTAAAAAACAATATATTTAGCCAAATAAATTAGCCACTTTTGCATCGTCTATTAAACATTAATCCAATGACCAGAAAATTATTAATAAGAGATGTGACGATGAGGGATGGACAACAATCCCTTTTTGCTACACGCATGAAACAAGCTCAAATTGAGCGTTTATTGCCAATTTACAAAGAAGCCGGATTCTATGCACTTGAAGTTTGGGGTGGCGCAGTTCCAGACTCAATTATGCGTTACCTAAATGAAGATCCATGGGAGCGACTTGAAAAGATCAAGGCTGAGATTGGAAATATTTCTCACTTGACTGCTCTATCTCGTGGACGTAATCTATTTGGATATAATCCTTATCCGGAATCGGTTATTGAAGGTTTTAACCGAAATGCAGTTCAGTCAGGAATATCAATCATGCGTATATTCGATGCATTGAACGACACCAGCAATATAAAATCAACCATAAAGTATGTGAAGGAAAATGGTGGTTTGGCCGATTGTGTAACATGCTATACGGTTGATCCAAAATTCACAAAAAAAGAACGTTTAAAAGCTCGTCTGAAAGGGAAGCCATTACCCAAAGAGATTTTCACTATTGAATATTTTGTGAACATGGCCAAAGAACTGGAAGCTATGGGTGCCGATATGATTACGCTGAAAGATATGGCTGGATTAATACCACCGTTGAAAGCCGGAAAGATCATCAAGGCTTATAAAGACAATGTTAAAATCCCAATCGACTTTCACACACATTGTACTCCTGGATTTGGTCTGGCTTCGTCACTGACTGCTATTCTGAATGGTGTGGATATTCTTGACACAGCCATCTTGAACTTCGCCGGAGGTCCTGCAGCTCCTTCGTTCGAACTGGTTCAGATTTGCTGTACCAAATTAGGAATTGAAACTGGAATCAACCTTGATGCAGTTGTCAGAATCAACAAAATACTGAAAGAGATTCGCTTGGAAATGGCTGACGTTGACAGCTACAAAGTTTATCCGATTGAATTTGACATTACAAAAGATAAATTACCAGCACACATTGACAAATATTTCGATGATGCCATCGAATATGCAAAAACAAATGATGAAACCAATCTAATGGATGTTTGTGGAAAAATTGAGAAATATTTCAATTTTCCAGACCCTGACGAAAAAGTAAAATTTGCAGAAGTTCCCGGAGGAATGTACACCAATATGCTAGCTCAATTAAAACAATTGAAACAGGAAGATTTATTACCACGTGTACTGGAAGTAATTCCAACCGTGCGTTTAGCCGCTGGTTGTCCTCCGCTGGTTACACCAACAAGTCAGATTGTTGGCGCACAAGCCGTGAATTGCGTGATTGACGAAAAAAACGGAAAAACCTTTTACAGCAACAACTCCATTCAATTTGTTAATCTGGTAAAAGGTTCGTACGGCAAAACTCCAATTCCAATTGATCCTGATTTCCGTGAAAAAATCGCCGGAACACGTCAGGAAATTCCCTACAATACAGCTAATTATCTGAAACAAGCAAATCCTTCTTTCCCTAAATATGGTGAGAATGTAAAATTGGCCATGAACGAAAAGGAAGAATTACTTCTTGAGTTATTTCCTAATGTAGCAGACAAATTTCTCCACAACAAAGTGGAACGAATTTATGAGACCAAACTGAGGGAATCTGAACTGAAAAAACAACGCGCTTATGAAGCTGAACGTCAAAAATATTTGAGTCTTTCTAATGATGAAAAGAATGCGATACTTGTTGATGGATTATATCACTGGAATTGTTAAAAGGTCAAATTCTTAGTTATCAAAACCAAAAATGTTGTTTTTCGTTCTTTACTCTTCCTATCAAAGGAAAAGTTTTTGTTGAGTTTTGCGAATACAACATTAAATAGATTCTTTCTAACCAAAAATAAAGGCATCCAAATTTGGATGCCTTTATTTTTATTTTTAACTTGTCCAATAAATTATTCCCATTCAATGGTTGCCGGTGGTTTTGAACTGATATCGTAAACTACGCGATTGATTCCACGAACTTTATTGATGATTTCATTCGACATTTTAGCAAGGAACTCGTATGGAAGGTGAACCCAGTCGGCGGTCATCCCATCAGTGGAGGCAACTGCCCGTAAAGCAACTACATTTTCGTAGGTGCGCTCATCGCCCATTACGCCAACAGATTGCACTGGAAGCAACATTACTCCGGCCTGCCATACTTTATCGTATAAGCCCCATTCTTTTAACCCATTGACAAAAATGGCATCGGCTTCCTGAAGAATGCGAACTTTTTCGGGAGTAACATCACTCAAAATCCGAATGCCCAATCCAGGACCAGGGAATGGATGACGACCCAAAAGTTCCTGCCTCATTTCCAAAGCCTTCCCTACTCGGCGTACTTCATCTTTAAATAACAACTTCAATGGTTCAACCACTTTCAGGTGCATTTTTTCAGGTAATCCACCCACATTGTGGTGCGATTTGATGGTTGCCGATGGACCATTAACTGAAATGGATTCAATCACATCTGGATAAATAGTTCCCTGTGCTAACCATTTTACATCTTGTATTTTGTGTGCTTCCACATCGAATACTTCGATAAAGTCGCGTCCAATAATTTTACGTTTTGCCTCAGGTTCAGTAACTCCAGCCAAGTCGTCCCAGAATTTTTGCCTTGCATCAACACCAATAACATTCAATCCCATGTGCTGATACGAGTCGAGTACCTGCTGAAACTCGTCTTTACGCAACAACCCATTATCCACAAAAATACAGGTCAGATTTTTACCAATTGCCCGATGTAAAAGCACGCCGGCAACCGATGAGTCCACTCCTCCGGAAAGGCCAAGCACTACCCGATCGTTGCCTAGTTTGGCTTTCAATTCTTTGACAGTCGTCTCGATAAACGAATCTGGTGTCCAGTTTTGTTTACAGCCACAAATATCAACTACAAAATTCTGCAAAAGCTGAGTTCCTTCGGTGGTATGATAAACTTCTGGGTGAAACTGTATCGCATAAGTTGATTCCCCTTCAATCTGAAAGGCTGCATATTCAACATCAGCTGTACTCGCTATTACATTGTAATTTTCAGGAATTCGCACAATAGTATCGCCATGCGACATCCATACCTGAGTATGCTGACTGATACTTTTAAGCAACGCATTCGAACTATCAACAAATCCCAGATTGGCACGTCCATATTCACGTGAATCAGATGGCGCCACTTCTCCACCAAAATAGTGAGACAAATATTGTGCTCCATAACAAACTCCCAGCAAAGGCATTTTTCCTTTTATCAATGACAAATCAGGCTTTGGTGCATTAGCATCGCGAACTGAGAAGGGACTTCCGGAAAGGATAACTCCTTTAACTGTCTCATCAATAGCCGGATAATGATTATATGGATATATTTCGCAGTAAACGTTTAATTCCCTGACCCGACGGCCAATTAATTGAGTGTACTGCGAACCAAAATCGAGGATTAGGATTTTTTCCTGCATAGGATGTGTGTGTTTGAATTGGCGCAAAGATAACCAAAAATCAGTCGCCCGATAGAGAATGTAATGACTCAGACTTGAAGATAAGAAAAAGGTAAGGTTGAAAACAGACTTGTTTCCAACCTTACCTTTTTCTTATAATTAGCTCGCTGATTTGAATCAATGAGAAGTATTTCAATTATGTATCGATTTCGTCCTTTGGATTACAAATCAAGTTCTTGCATGATTACGTCAATTTTATCGTCGGCTAGCTTTTCAACGGCATCGTAATCGGCACGTTTGGTAAACTCACCTGAAACCTCAAAATAGAATTTAATCTTTGGTTCAGTTCCTGAAGGACGAACAGATATTTTTGTACCATCCTCGGTAAAAAACTGAAGGACGTTTGAAGTAGTTTTCTGATTGATTGCCTTTTCTTCACCAGTCAGTATATTCTTTTCAATATTCACTTCATAATCCTTTACAATCTTCAGTTTTGACCCACCCAAAACTTTTGGCGGATTTGATCGGAAATTATCCATCATCTGCTGAATTTCTTCGGCTCCGGTTTTTCCTTTGCGCACTACATATTTCATTTTTTCGCGTGAATAGCCATATTCCAGATAGATATCCAAAAGCATTTCGTAAAGCGACTTGCCCTGATCTTTTGCCCAGGCAACGATTTCGGCCATCAAAGCACACGACGAAACGGCATCTTTGTCGCGAACAAAATCGGCAGGCATAAAACCAAAACTTTCTTCGCCACCACCGATGTATACTTTTTTGCCTTCCAGATCACGAATTACTTCGGCGATATATTTAAACCCGGTAAACACATCGTAGAAATCAACATTATTACGCTCTGCAATTTTTGCAATCAGTTCGGTGGTTACAATGGTTTTTACGATAAACTCGTTACCTAAAAGTTTGCCGCTTTCTTTACGCTTACTGATGATGTAATAAATAAATACCAACGCAGTCTGATTTCCATTTAGGATAATGAACTTTCCCTTATCATTTTTAACGGCAACACCAATACGATCAGCATCAGGATCTGAAGCCAATACAACATCGGCATCAGTTTCCACAGCTTTTGCAATTGCCATCGCAAGTGCGGCTGTTTCTTCCGGATTTGGTGAAATAACCGTTGGGAAATTACCATCCACCACGTCCTGTTCAGGAACATTGATAATATTGGTAAATCCAAATGCACGCAATGCCGCTGGAATCATGCGAACACCTGTTCCATGAATTGGGGTATATACAATTTTTAAATCTTTTTGTCTTTGAACAACTTCAGGAGAAATTGAAACAGTTTTCACTTTTTCGAGGAACCGATTATCCATATCGGCGCCCAAAATGGTAATCAGGCTTTTATCACCCTTGAATTTGATGTCGGCAGCTTTTACTTTCAACACTTCGTCAATAATGTTTTCGTCGTGTGGCGATACAATCTGTGATCCATCGTCCCAGTATGCTTTATAGCCATTATATTCCTTCGGATTGTGTGAAGCAGTCAGGATTATTCCACTCTGGCAACCTAATTCGCGAATAGCAAACGACAATTCCGGAGTTGGACGCAAATCTTCAAACAGATAAACTTTGATTCCGTTGGCCGAGAAAATATCAGCACTTGTTTCAGAAAACAAACGGCTGTTATTTCGGCAGTCGTAGCCAATCGCCACTTTAATTTCAGGAAGGATCGCAAATTCTTTTTTCAGGTAATTACTTAATCCCTGAGTTGCAGCCCCAACGGTATAAATATTCATCCGGTTTGTTCCAGCCCCCATTATGCCGCGTAAACCTCCGGTACCAAATTCAAGATCGCGGTAAAAAGAGTCAATCAATTCGGTTGAGTCTTCGTTGTTGAGCATCCGGCGTACTTCAGCCTTTGTTACTTCATCATATACATCAGTCAGCCATTCAGAGGCCCTAAGTTTTACACTTTCTAATACTTCCTGATTCGTTGCCATATCGTTAATTTATTTTCTGAAAATATGCTATTAAGCTATCCCTCCAGTGCGGAATTTGTAATCCAAAAATAAGTTTAATTTTCGATTTATTCATGACGCTATATGCCGGCCGCTGGACTGGAGAAGGATAATCTTCGGACGCA
>Ga0302292_1002860_pt1 | contig 10093 bp, 8 predicted proteins | sample III_Fen_N2_1_FD_194553 | JGI IMG/M metagenome (GOLD analysis project Ga0302292, IMG submission 194553) | Peat permafrost microbial communities from Stordalen Mire near Abisko, Sweden - III_Fen_N2_1 | ecosystem: Environmental > Terrestrial > Soil > Wetlands > Permafrost | place: Sweden: Abisko...
AAGCATTGGAGCATTTTTTTGGAAATATGCCCAACGATACCGGGATGGCATTTGTGGTTATTCAACATCTCGATCCCGACCACCCGGGTATTATGCCCGAATTACTTCAGCGGATTACAACCATGAAAGTATTTCAGGCAACTGACAAGTTGGTGGTAAAGCCGAACCAAGTATATGTGATTCCTCCCAATAAAAGTATGTCCATTTTGCGGGGTGCTTTATTTTTATTCGACCCCATCGAAGCACGAGGACTACGACTTCCCATCGACTATTTTTTCAAATCTCTGGCGAATGACCAGAAGGAGAAAAGTGGCGGAATTATTCTATCAGGAATGGGTTCCGATGGGAGTTCGGGACTTAAAGCAATTAAAGAAATGAATGGTGTGGTACTGGTGCAAGAACCAACCCATGCAAAATTCGATGGAATGCCCCGAAGTGCTATAAATGCTGTCCATGCTGATATTGTAGCACCTGCAAATGAAATACCCGCAAAACTAATAGCTTTATTAAAACACATTCCTGTTGCCAGTTCCGAGCTAATTACCGATATTAAAAACACAAGTAATCTCGAAAAAATAATCATCCTGCTCCGTGCTCAAACCGGACATGATTTTTCGTTATATAAGAAGAATACCATGTTTCGGCGCATTGAAAGACGCATGAATGTGCATCAAATAGACAAAATACATAATTACGTCCGCTTTTTGCAAGTGAACCCAACCGAAACTGAAATTTTGTTTAAAGAATTGTTGATTGGCGTTACCAATTTCTTTCGCGATGCAGCTGTATGGGAAAAACTAAAAACAGATATTTTTCCTCAAATGTTTGAAGAATTTCCGAATGGCTATACCTTCCGGGCGTGGATAACAGGATGTTCGACAGGAGAAGAAGCTTATACCTTAGCCATAATCTTTAAAGAAGCGTATGAAAAAATACAACCGGAAAAAAACTTCAGTTTACAGATTTTTGCAACAGATCTCGAAGTAGATGCCATTGAACTGGCTCGAAAAGGGGATTATCATTCTAATATTGTGACCGATGTTTCTCCTGAACGAATCAATCAGTTTTTTACGGTTAACCCAACTGGTTATAAAATAAATTCTTCTATTCGCGAGATGGTGGTTTTTGCACCTCAGAATGTGACAAAAGATCCACCCTTTACCAAGCTGGATTTCCTTTCGTGCCGGAATATGTTGATTTACATGGAACCTGAATTGCAGAAAAGGTTGATGACTTTATTTCATTACAGCCTTAATCCGGGAGGTGTTATGCTATTAGGAAGCGCCGAAAACGAAAGCTCCGGTAATGGCTTTTTTACATTATTAGATTCAAAATTGAAATTCTTTAAACGTTCCGAATTACCTAAAAGAGCCGAATTATCAAATTTCCCGAGTTCTTTCTCACAACAAAAAATCCCATTAACTGAAGCTCAACAAAAACCCATGATAGAAATAGAAAACATTCAAACGCTTACCGACAAGTTATTGCTTCAGCGTTTTTCACCGGCCAGCGTACTGATAAACGATCAGGGTGACATTCTTTACATTACCGGAAAAACAGGAAAGTATCTTGAGCCCGCAGCCGGCAAGGCAAACATGAACATTTATGCCATGGCACGCGAAGGATTAAATAGCCTGTTGACAGGTGCTATCCGCAAAGCCAAGCAAAACTACGAACCTGTACTATTGAAAAATCTAAAAGTTGGAACAAATGGCGGAACACAATATGTGGATATTACCATTCAGCAAATTGATAAACCGGAAGCTCTAAAAGGCTCAATAATGATCGTTTTTTCGGATCTTATAAAACCAATTCACGAAATTAACACAAGAAAAACAACCGGAAAATTAGCAACAACACGGCAGCAAGAGCTTGAAAATGAATTACAACATGCGAATGAAGAAATTCAAAGTACGCGTGAGGAGATGCAAACTTCGCAGGAAGAGCTTAAATCAACCAACGAAGAACTGCAATCGACCAACGAGGAACTGCAATCGACCAACGAAGAGCTGACTACTTCGAAAGAAGAAATGCAAAGTCTGAACGAGGAACTACAAACTGTGAATGCCGAGCTCCAAAGTAAAATAGGTGATTTTGTTATGGCTAACAACGACATGATAAATCTTCTCAATAGTACCGACATTGCTACACTTTTTCTGGACAAAGAATTAAATATCCGCAGGTTCACGGAACAATTGTCGAAAATAGTGAAGCTCAGACCTACTGATGTTGGCCGACCATTTACCGATTTGGTAAATACCCTCGACTATCCAGATATTGCCAGTCATGCTAAAGAAGTGCTGCGTACACTTATTTTTAAAGAAACAGCCATTACAACCAATTCAGGAAACTGGTTTAATGTCCGCATTATGCCATACCGAACCTTTGATGATAAGATTGATGGGCTGGTCATCACCTTTGTTGATATTACAGTAGCTAAAAAGTTGGAAATTGAACTCAATAAAACAGTTGAATTACTTCGCGAACATAATCTATACAAACCATGAAAAAACAGGATAAATCTGTAGATGAAGCTACGCTGCTCAGGCTTATAGCTGAAGAAGAGTTGAAAAATGACAAACCTGTTTTTTTAGATTTGGATGAATTAGATAATAGGAAGTTGATACATGAATTACAAGTTCACCAGATAGAACTGGAAATGCAGAATGAAGAACTGAAAGCAGCTCATGCCAAAGCCTATGAAGCTATTGAGAAATATATTGAGCTTTATGATTATGCACCTTCAGGCTATCTCTCACTTACGAAAGAAGGTGTTATAATTGAGTTGAACTTTTCTGCAGCCAATATGCTTGGAAGAAATCGCAATAACTTGAAAGGTACACGTTTCGGACTTCACATTTCGCACGATTCATTGAGTACTTTCAATAAATTATTAGATCGGTCATTTAAGCTCAACGAAAAAGAAAGCTGTGAATTGATTTTACTTCACAAAACAGATACGATTGAAAAATTAATGTTGGTTCACGTGGATGCTCAATTATCGAAAGACAGTACTAAATGTATGTTTACAATGACAGATATTTCAGAACGCAAAAAGATGGAGATTGAACTCAATAAGAAAGTAAAATAGTAATTGAACAAAAACTATAATGCCATGAAAAATCAAGAAAATGATAAATCGGAAGCAAAAGAACTTCGCCAAAAGGCTGAAGAAACATTGAAAAACAGAAAGTCAATTAAAATTGTACCTGAAGTTGACCATCTCAAACTTATTCATGAATTGCAGGTTCACCAGATTGAACTTGAAATGCAGAATGAAGAACTCGTGGAAGCCAGAGAGCATGCCGAAGTAACTATGGAAAAATACACTGATTTATATGATTTTGCACCTTCCGGTTATGTAACGCTTTCGAAAGAGGGTGATATTCTTGATTTGAATTTTTCGGCAGGCGAGATGTTGGGAAAAAATCGCAGTCAATTTAAAAACATACGTTTCGGACTTTATGTTTCGCATGATTCATTAGAGGATTTTAATCAATTATTTTCTAAAACTTTTTTATCTAATCAAAAAGAGACCTCTGAATTATCATTGCTTCCCAGGAATGACAAGCCGTTGTATGTTCATATTGATGCAATTGTTTCCAAAAATACAAATGTATGTCTGATTACTCTGATTGATGTTACCGAACGCAAGAAAATGGAAGTTGAATTACAAAAAGCATTGCATCAATACAAAGAATTAAACAGATATTTTATGGACAGGGAAATGAGAATGTTGGATCTCAAGAAAGAGATTAACGAATTATTGCTGAAATCGGGTTGTGAAGAAGAATATCTAATTTAATGAACCGACTTGGAAGTCGATTTTCCTGTTTATCTACCGACTTGGAAGTCGGTTCTCCCTATCTATTCTTCATTGACACGGGTTGTCCGGTGGTTTCGAGTACATTCCACCACAATTCATCGTTCATGTCAATTCTTTTTTGTTTCGCAACAGCAATGGGGATAGGCAACAGCGTGAATAAATGATGCCAGTGGCCTACCACAAAATCAGTTTTGCCAGCCATAGCAGCATGAACGGCATTTTGAGCCAACAATCCACAAAACTTACTATCGTTGGCATTGGCCGGTGCACTGCGGATAATGTAACTGGGGTCGATGTATTTGACAGTAAATGAAAAGTTGCTTTTCCGAAATTCTTCCGAAATTTTATCTTTCAAATAAAGCCCAATATCTTTGTTTTTGATATTTCCCGAAGCATCTTTCTCAAAGGTTTCACCTTCAAAAAATTTTTGTCCGGCACCTTCGGCCACCACAATCAGTGCATGATGTCTATCTTCCATGCGTTTTCGTAATGCTTGTAACAAACCATTCGGTCCTTCCAAATCAAAATCCATTTCGGGAATCAACACAAAGTTGGCTTCCTGAAAACTGAGTGCGGCATAAGCAGCAATAAAGCCTGAATTACGCCCCATCAGTTTCAGAATGGAAATGCCGTTATACACTCCTTTGGCTTCGTTGTGTGCATCCTGTATGATCTCATTCGCAATGCTGAATGCCGTTTCAAATCCGAATGATTTATCAATCAAATCAATATCATTATCAATGGTTTTGGGGATTCCGGCAATGGAGATATTCAAATTACGGCTTGTAATTTCCTGATAAATAGCGTGTGCACCGTGCAGCGTGCCATCACCGCCAATACAAAACAAAATATTTACGTCGAGTTCCACCAGTTTATTTACAATTTCGTGTATGTCCTGCTCACCCCGGGATGATCCAAGAACGGTTCCTCCGAAGAATTGAATGGTTTCAACACTTTGTGGCGTCAGGTCGATAACCGGATGATTGTAAGCTGAAATAAAACCCTCGAAACCGTATTGAATTCCAATGATTTTACTCACTTTATAACGGTAATATAACTGATTTACCACACTTCGGATTACATTGTTGATCCCAGGGCACAGACCACCACAGGTTACAATCGCTGCTTTGGTGGTAGCAGGATCAAAATAGAGGTGTTTGTGTGGACCCGCTTTTTCAAATGATAGTGGTAATTCAGCATTCCGAAGATTATGCTTAAGCGTATCGAGCGACGAATCCAGTACGATCCGATCATTTTCAACAAACCGGAAGGACAAACCATCCGGATGAAACGTAGGTTTCAGGGGCGATTTTACAGTTCGTTCGCCCAGTTCCTTTACAATAAAATCTTTGTGAGTCATGGAATGTTATTTTTAATACACATTGCCTTGATTGAATTCAATCAGGAATCACAAAGTTACTGTTTTTTTCGCGATTGAAGTACTATAAAAACACCCACTACCATAATCGCCAAACCAATAAAAGGAGTCCAAGTGAGGTTGTGTGGTTTCGTAGCTCTAATCTCGGTCATGCCGATACTGACTACTTTTTCACTGGTGAAATACGTGATGGTTGTGAAAATGGTCATCGCCAATCCCAACATGGTAAGAATATATCCTGCTACTTTCATATCGATTTATTTAAAGTATGCTTTTACAAAAGCATGCATTTGTTCGTTCGTCAATTTATCAGTATCCACAAATTCAATTTTAATTTCATTAAACAGATGATTTCCTGACAACAGGTTATGCAATTCATTTTTAGCATCGGTTGGGCCAAATAATACCACTTGATTATAATTACGTATGATATCGCTTATTTCAGTGAAATAGGCTTTCTGAAGTTGCTTTTTCTCGGAACAATTAAATCCCAAAAAATGAAAGTTCTGAGAACTCTTTTTATCCGTTTCTTTCCATTCAGAAACTATGTCCCGCGAAATAATCTGGTCAGCCTCCAATTCCATAAGAAAAGCATGCGTATGATCCATGTAAATGCCAAGTTGTCTAAAGTTTTTCATTTTTTGTGGTTGATTGGTTTAGCTTTATCTTCTTTCCGGTACCGATGGTTCAGTTACCTTATCAGGTTCTTTGGCTTGTTGCTTTTGTACTTCCTGTTTTATCGTTTCCTGCTTTTGAGCCGGTGCTCTTCTGTTATTGACTTGTTTTACATTTTGCCGTTGAACAGGCTGAGTTTTGGTTTCAACACTTGCAGGTTGAGTGTTCCGTTGCTGATTGTTATTCGGTTGATTCGTATTCCGATCTGGAACAGATTGTGGTTGATTATTTTGTGGCATTACATTCCTTTGTTGAACCGGTTGTGGATTAGTGTTTTGTTGTGGTGGAACATTGGGTTGTCTCACCGGCCTGCTGTTGTCTGCCGGAGTTGATCTTGTGGGTTCAACTGTTCTAATAGGTTGTTCGTTTGCCGGAGGAGTCGTTCTGTTTTGTTCCTGAACCGGCATTGTCACTTCCCGTCGTGGGTTAGTGGTATTTGGCTGCTGTTGTACGGGTCTGTTATTTTGAGCCGGACTCGTTTCCGGTTGACGTGTATTGTTTTGCTGATTCCGAATAGTTGGATTATTAGTTCCATCATTTTGTTGAATAGAGGCATCTCTTCCCTGCGATTTCTTCACATCCCGTTGGTTTGTAATAACAGTAGGTGCAGTTTTCACACTTTCGTTTCGCTTTTGAATTTGCGGACGATAAATCTGCATCTGTCCGTTATTAATTTGTTGTCCGGGTCTATTGTTTTCTGAGATGGTAAGCGGAACAATCGTTCGTCCGGTGGATCGTTGAACATCAGTTCTCGAAGGGCCTGTAACATACGTCACTCTTCGGGTATTATCCACGTAGGTATTATTAATGATGATTGAATTTCGTACAATGCGGTCACGATCTCCACGATTCACATAGTAATGATTTATATCGGTTCGTTCAAAATCGCGGTTACTAACAAACAACCAGTGATCGTTGTTACTATCGTATCCTCTGTTGAAACTCATACTGAGGCTCATTCCAGGTTGCATTGGTTCCCAACCGTAATATCCATCGGCTTCGCGCCAGTTTACCCAAGCCGGACCCCATTCATTATCGGGAACCCAAAACCAACCGAATGAATTATTGAAACTCCAACGACCATAATGAAAGGTTGCCCAACCCCAGCTATAATCTGAAGCCCATGTCCAGCCATAATTGGTCGAAACCCAATGTCCATTGGACGAATAGGGTGCAAAGTCAGCGTCGGAATTAGGAATCCAGACGTAACCATAATTGGAATCATCCACCCATTGACCATACGGACTTAACTGGTCGTAAAAGACCTGAAAACTAACGGCTGACTGTTGTCCTGAAATACTGCCGGGATACGTTATGCACGATGTCAACATCACACACAATACAGTTATAATTCTAATTTTTGCTTTCATATGGGTATTTCTTGACGAAAAAGTTCAGGTAAAAATATTTTTATTTAATATGTCAAAGATACGGGTGTGTGCTTCCCAACGTGTTACAGAACTTTTGAAAAAACTTATATGATTCACACATTTATTGGATATTCTTAAGACTAAGCCACTATAAAAAGTTGTAGTACAACTTAAAGTCGTGTTACAACTATTAAACAAATTCAGGGAATGACTTAAAGTCACCCCCTGAATAAGATTCACTATTTATTTTGTAACTTATACGATAAGAAACTTTAAATCTGCACAACTAAGTATTTGGAAACACTCCAAAACTTTGAAGGATTAGTAATTTCAATCGTGATATTCTTGTCGTCACCCGTTGTCAGGTGATAACTATCGATGGCGTGTGATGAAATAATCTTCGCATTTTTACTATTGGTAGGTATGGATAAAACGTTTCTCAAATCGCCCTGTGTAAAGGCTGATTTATCGAAGTCGGTATCCAATACCTTCTTGGCCTGAAAGAGTCCGGCACTCGAAATAATCTTTGCTTCTTTGAGCTTCCTTGACGATGAAATACAATACCAAACTGTGTTGAGGTCGGCATCCTGTCCCTTTATAGTCGATTTTTGTTGTTCGAGCAAGTTCTGCTGATCGGCAATGTTTTTGTTTTGTACAAACACGGTAGTGTTCAGATCGTTGATTTTGATGTTCTTCTGTTCAAGTTCAGCCTGTAATGATTGAATTTGTACTCCCCTTTCATCCAGTTCGCTTTGCAGGCGAATAATTGTTTCGGTCAACTTGTTGTTGGTTATCTTGTTTTTAGATGCCAATTGTCGAAGTTCGGCAATTTTTGCCTTGTTTATATCCATAGCTTCTTTCAAAGCAGTCATTTGAGCAGCAATAATTTGCTTTCTGTCACTTGTTTTACTCTCTGCTCCTTTGAGATTAAGTTTCATCTGGCTTTCGCTTTGACTTATCTTTGAGAAACCGTTTTCAATATCGTTCAAGAGGGCAAGCGTTTGGTTATAATTGGAATCCAACGTTTGCTTTACTTGTTCTACCGAATCACGCTGTGCAACGACTGCTTTGTATTTCTCCGATTTCTCGACACATGATGTTGCGACAAATGCCAGTGCCAACATAACGGCATAAAATTTAATTGTTTTCATTTTTTTGAGTTTAATGTTTTTTTTGATTCATTCTATTTCAGCAAAGTTCCGTGATTTTAAGACGTTAAGTGTTACATAACTTTGAAAAATAATTACATGATTCACAGGTTTTGAACTGTAAACAATATTGGAAACGAATGGTATAAATCTATCGAAAACTTATTGATCTAACAATTTATACAACTCGTTTAAATCAGGTGATAAAATAACTTCAGTTCTGCGGTTTTGGGCGCGTTCTTCAACTGTATCATTTGATTTTACAGGACGGAAATCAGCTCTTCCTGATGCTGAAATACGTTTTGAGTCGAAACCATTGTCTGTAGTCAGAATACGTACTATCGAAGTAGCCCTGGCAGTACTCAAATCCCAATTATCTTTGAAAAGTCGTGTTTTAATAGGTACGTTATCGGTGTGACCTTCTATCAGTACATTAATGTCTTTAGTGTTGTTCAGTACCACAGCTAATGATTTCAATGCACTTACTCCAGCTGGATCAACCACATCACTACCCGATTTAAACAATAGTTTTTCCTGAAGCGATACATATACGCTACCATCTTTTATAGAAACTGAAAGTTGATCGGTTTTATATTTCATCAACGCATCAGATATTGTATTTTTCAATTTATTCAATACATCTTTTTGTGATTGTATCATATTTTGAAGTGACTTTAACCTGTTTGCTTGTTCGGCAATGGTCAATTTGGACGAAGAATTAAGTGCTTTCAAATCATTTGCAATTAAAGCATTTTGATTTTGTAAGCTTGTCTTTTGATTCGAAAGGTCACTAACTTTCGAATTACAATCATTTAATAATCCATGAGTATCTGTACTGTCAATTTGCAACATTTTTACATGTTGGCGCGATGCTACCAGTTTTTTTCCTGGTCCGCATGAACTTAGTATCACACACATTATCAAGCCTGTGAATGAAATAAAATAGGTTGTCCTTTTCATTATTTTTATTTTTTTAGTGTTTAATAATAATGAGACAAAGTAGCGGATTTTTCATAAGTTAAGTGTTACATAACTCTGAAGAATAATTACATGATTCACAGGTTTTTTTAATACAGTGAATGGTAATATAATTAAAACGGATACCCGATAGCAATATTCAGAATCAGGTTTTTATTTCTCCACGCCGGATCGGCAAAGTTGATCTGATTTATCACCCAACGTTGATTTTCGGGCAACCAGGGTTTACGCAACGGTATAGCCAAATCGAACCGCAGCACAAAGAACGAAACATCAACCCGTAAGCCGAATCCCGCTCCCACTGCCACTTCATTCATAAAAGAGGAAAAGACAAATGGAGTTCCGATATTCTGTGCATTTGATTTTTGAAGCCAAACGTTACCGGCATCAATAAATAAAGCACCTTTCAGGAAACGGTAAATGCCAAAGCGATATTCGCCATTCATTTCCAGTTTAATATCACCGCCCAATTGCAGAAACTCCGTGGTTCCGGTGTTTTGAAGATATGTTCCCGGTCCGAGTGAATTAATCTGAAAAGCACGAATGCTATTCGGTCCACCGCTGAAAAACTGTTTGCTGTAAGGCAATGTGGACGAATTTCCATACGGATCGCCCACTCCCGCAAATACGCGCAGCGCGATTTTATTATCGTCCTTAAAATTATAATAGGCTCGTCCGTCCACACTTATTTTGGCGTATTGCGAATAAACGGAACCGA
>Ga0302292_1002864_pt1 | contig 10083 bp, 3 predicted proteins | sample III_Fen_N2_1_FD_194553 | JGI IMG/M metagenome (GOLD analysis project Ga0302292, IMG submission 194553) | Peat permafrost microbial communities from Stordalen Mire near Abisko, Sweden - III_Fen_N2_1 | ecosystem: Environmental > Terrestrial > Soil > Wetlands > Permafrost | place: Sweden: Abisko...
CATTTCAAATTACAGTATCAAGCACCGGAGCAGAAACTGAAAGTAAATTTAATGCCTCGCTTATTGATAAAGCAAAAGTAATTTTTCGTCCCGGTATTGATTTGAGGGAGAAAGTAGCGACTTTGAAATTCGAGAAAATTTGATAAGTCAAATGGAGTTTTTTTTTGGAGAAAAAGTGACGCCCCCTTTTGTGTATAATGAATGAACCCAGATTTGGGTTTACGCCTCCTTATTTCCCTTCGGTCGCTGGCCGTTGGTTTCACTTAAAGGGGTGATTTTTCAATCGGCTTTGATTGAATCTGTTTTAGGTAGTAACCATTTAAATATCTTGTTATGAACTTTTTATTATTTATTATCATCGGAATCGTTGCCGGCTTCCTGGCCGGTAAATTAGTGAAAGGCGGAGATTCTGGCCTTGTGATCAACTTATTAGTTGGTGTTGTGGGTGGTTTATTAGGCGGCTGGTTTTTTGGATTATTGGGTGTCGGTACCGGCTCGGGTCTTATCGGTGGGTTAATAACAGCTACGATTGGTGCCGTTGTCTTCTTATGGATTCTGTCTTTTTTCAAAAGGTAATTGTGTTTATTGGTCTTCTGTAAAGGGCGAATGATTAAATCCTTTGTCGGCGGAGAGAGACAACTCCGTGCTCTCTGTGCCTCCGTGGTGAAAAGATATAACCACAGAGACACAGAGAACACAGTGAAAAAGAAGAATAAACTCCGTGCGTTCCGTGCCTCCGTGGTGAAAATGAATAACCACAGAGACGCTGAGAACACAGAGAGAGAAAGAAAAAATACTTGGTGCCCTCTGTGCCTCCGTGGTGAAAAGAATAATTACAGAGATACTGAGTACACAGAGAGAAAGAAGAAACACCGTGACTTCTGTGCCTCTGTGGTAAATAAAAAAACAAGCTGATCGAAATTTACGACCGGTATCTATATAATAAGTTTACAACGTTACCGAGCGATTTGCAACGCACGAGTAAATAAAGAATAATAAAACAACACTAAAGTGAATAGTATGAAGAAGTCTTTACTCCTCCATTTCTGGACAATAGGAAAATATAATCTTATTGTCAAGTTTTTTGCTATTTGTTTGCTTTTAAGCGTGACAACAAACACAGTAGAAGCACAGAATACCTGTCCTGTTTTCATCCCAAAACCGGCTACATATGTTTCTGCGACCGTAACAGCCACAGAAGGTAATATGAGTTATGTACTCGACGGTGAAGGAGCTACAGGCTTGGTGTCGGACGCTGCGAAACAATACGGAGTGTATTGGATGAAGGCCCAGAATCCTGTTACATTTTATATCAATATGAATGCACCTTCTACTATTAGCAGAGTGAAATTTTATTCTGCCTGGGGGAATGATGAAGGCGCTAAAAATGTTACCATCAGATTGTACAACGGAGCTACCCTCTTAGGAACCGAGAATATTGTTTTGCCTTATTTGTATGCATCAGGTTATGTTGCAATTCTTGGAAATACCTATACAAACGTTACAAAAGTGCAATTGGTGATACAGGATGATTATGGGACTAATTTTGCATTACGTACCTCATTAACGGAAATTGTATTTGGCGATACAGCTTGTGATGATGTAGATGGAGACGGTGTAGCTGACTATTTAGACTTAGATAACGACAATGACGGAATAAAAGACATCGATGAAAATTGTTCCGGATTTTTAGCTCAAAACACGTCTGGAACCTGGAAAGGAAAAACTTCTTCCACGCTGACAGCCACATTGACAGGCGCTACTGCCCAACCGAATGTACATGGATTCTCCGATGGGCAAATCCGGTATTACGTGAATCAAATGGGTGGGGATCCCAGATACACAAAGAAGGGAGATATCAGTTTTACCTATTCATTCAGTACTCCGGTACCTGCAAAAGAAATCGCATTTTTTATCGATGATTTAGATGCTACAACAGGAAGTAGCTCCGCAGCTGTCTTAACTCTTAAAATAAATGGTGGACACCCTAACGGAAATTTCGTTTTGACTGATTATGGGACAACCCCATATTTAAATTACAATACGATAACGGGTAAAATTACGCCTTCTAGTACTACTGCTGATGACCAAAGGCTAATAATTAAGGGTGTTGGAAACACCTTAGTCAGTACTATTACAATTACCAGCACTGGAATTGGTTCTGGCGATGCACTTGCATATTCGTTGTTTGCCAATCATCCCTGTGATACTGATGGGGATGGCATACCTGATATTTTAGATTTGGATTCGGATGGTGACGGTTGTCCTGATGCCATAGAGGGTGGCGCTAATTTTTCGAAAGCCGATATAGTAAATTCTGCAATGCCTGGTGGTAATAGCGGGACATCATACACCGGAACATATAGCTTACCGGTAGTCAAAAATTTAGGAAATGTGGTTGATGCAAATGGTATTCCTGTCATTGCGGCCGGTGGTCAAACTATAGGAACGAGCCAATTGGTTGGAGCTCAAGATGCGCTATGTTGTACAACTCTTATTATGGGTACAGTTTTCAACGACCCCGATGGAGGAAATGTAAATAATAGTTCAGGCTCTGCCAATGCTATTCCTTCGGGCTTATATGCCAATCTGATTAACAACACAACAGGCCTTGTGGTAGCATCTGTTCCCGTAGCTACCGATGGTACTTACACTATTTGTGGCAATGCACCTGGAACCACCTGTTATATAAACCTTACCAATGCGCAAAGTACTGTTGGCGCTACAGCTCCGGCAGCAGCGTTGCCGTCATTTTGGATGAATACCGGAGAATTTATTGGTGCAGAGAACACGGGAACCGACGGAACTATTGACGGGAAAAGCGCCACTTTTACCATATCGTCGTCCGACCAGAATAATGTGAACTTTGGGATTAAACCGGTTTGTAACAATGGTACGATATATTCTTTAAGCACTAATGGAGAAATCAGGGCATTTACAGATCCTGCAAATTCCGGCAACTTAGGTACGGTGATAAATTCTACACCCTATGGCACAACAACAAATGCCAATGCATTAGGCTATAGTCCGGTGAATGGCAAATTTTACTACTTTCAGATCTGTCAAGGGACTGAGGCTCAGAAGAAATTTGTAAGTTATGACCCGGCAACAAACACCTATACTACATTAAGTACTACGGGAGCGGGCGCTGGTAACTCTATTTACAGAGGCGCTGTAACGAATGATGGTTTAGGCTATTATGCGTTAACAAGCAATATCAATAGGCTATTATATTACAATATAAGTAATGACACCTGGACTACAATAGTGGCAGACGGTACTCATTACAATGACCAATACGGTAATCCTCTTCAAGCCTTACTAAATACGTTTGGAGGGGGTGATTTAACTATAGATGGCGATGGAAATATGTGGATATTAGGAGGGACATCGAGTGATTCTAAATGCTACGTATTTAAGCTGCAAGGACCTTTACCAACCACCACAGTAACAGGCTCGTTTACATTAACTCAAATAGCTACTCAAAACATTGGGACAAATCCTAATGGTATCGGCTTTGATAACTTAGGACAACTATATATCACCAATGGAGCAAACGGGGGAAGTTTATACAGAATGAATAATGATTACACGATCTCGCCGGTTGGGGCACTTTCCACTCCTACAGGAGATTTAGTAAGTTGCGCATTCCCTACGAATCCTCTTTCGGCAATGGATTTTAGCGATGCTCCTGATACCTATAAAACTTTACAGGCAAGCAATGGCGCCCGTCATTTACCGGCTCAATTTGATGCGGTTGCCAATATATCGACCTTAATGTTGGGTAGTAAAATTGATATTGAAATAGGAGGACATCCATCAACAAACGCCGATGGTGATGACTTGAATAATGTTGATGATGAAGATGGGGTGTCGGTATTTCCGCCTCTCACTACAAGTTCTACGAACTATAATCTTACGGTAAATGTAACCAACACTACAGGAAAGAGTGCAACGGTAAAAGGGTGGATTGATTTCAACCGCAACGGAGTTTTTGACAATTCGGAAGTTGCCACAGCTACAGTCGCCAATGGTACACCAACAGCAACCCTCACATGGATAGGCCTTAGCGGACTTACTACAGGCAAATTGTACTCTCGTATTCGTATTGCTACCAATGCCACTGAAATAGCCAATCCGGCAGGTGTAGCCAACGATGGTGAAGTAGAGGATTATCACCAAATCGAAGTTGTTTTGCCTCCGTTTGTATGTAACAACTCAATTTATTTGTCAATAGGCACCGCCACCGCAACAGACCCTGTAACGTTGTATTCAGTTAACTACGACGTTAAGCCTTTTACAGTAACTGCGATTGGGGACAATAGCCACGGAGTTGCTTACAATGGAATTGCTTATAACAAATCAGATAATTATATTTATGCCGTTTCGCGTAGCGGTAATAATTTATATCGGATTGGTAGTAACGGATCTGTACAAAATCTTGGTGTAGTGGCTGGGTTACCCTCAGATAGTTATGTTTCGGGCGAAATATTGCCTGATGGAAAATATATAGTTCGGGCAAATTCAACAAGCAAGAGCCTATACATAATTGATATAAATAGTGTTTCTGCTACAATGTTAACGTTTGCATCCGGCGTTAATATTGCCGATTTGGCATACAGTAGCAAAACCGGGATGCTTTATGCCGTAGCACAAAATCCTACTCCGGAACAATTATTAGCAATTAATCCCAATACCGGTGCTTATACTCAGGTTGGGCCAACCGGGGTGGGCGGTGCCTTTGGGGCTATGTTTGCAACATCTGATGGTGATGTTTATGGAGTTAGTAATGGAGGAGACCTCTGCCAATTCAATCTATCCACAGGGGTAGCTACTAAAATTCAATCTGTCACTACAGCTACCACTCAACTTGATGGAACTGCCTGTATTGAGCCTCCACTCTTCAAGGTGGACTTAGCGGTAACTAAAACAGATAAACAAGACACCTATACTCCCGGCTCAACTGTTACGTACGAAATAGTTGTAACGAATAATGGTCCTGCAAATGTTATTGATGCTTTGGTGACGGATTTGATGCCTGCCGGAATTCCTGTAAGTAATATCACCTATACGGCAAGTGTTACTAACGGTGCCACAACTTCAGTGACGGGCACTCAAACCGGTGCTATATCCGATAAAGTATATGTTCCGGTAGATGGTTCTGTCGTTTATACCGTAAACGTAAATGTCCCATCTAATTACACAGGCAATTTAGAAAACACAGTTAATGTAACAGCACCAACAAATTGTACAGATGTCGATTTGACAAATAACGTGGCTAAGGATATAGATACTTTTGAACCAAAAGCCGACTTGAAAATAGAAAAGAAAGTAGATAATTCTACTCCTTATGTTGGCTCAGATGTCATATTTACAATGATAGTAACTAATGATGGGCCAAGCGATGCTACGGGTATAGTTATTACCGATGAATTACCCAATGGTTATACGGTGGGGACTATTAACAACGGAGGAACACAATCGGGAAGTACGATTACCTGGAATGTGGCTAATCTGGCGGCAGGAGCTTCCACATCGGTTACTTTTACGGCTAAAGTTCTAATAACAGGTTCTTATGCGAATGTGGGTAAGGTGACCGGCAATCAATATGATCCGGATTTGACAAACAATCAGGATACGGAAACTCCAGTGCCTTCATGTCCTGCTATTGCAGCGCCGACTGCCAGCGTAACGGCTCAGCCAACTTGTGCTTTAGCCACAGGAACTATTACCGTAACCGCTCCAACCGGTGCAGGGTATACTTATTCGGTTGATGGAACAACTTATCAGTCAGGCACAACTTTCAGCGGCTTGACAGCGAGTAATTATAATGTGACGGTGAAGAATAGCGATGGTTGTACTTCGGCAGCCACAACTTTGACTGTCAACGCGCAACCGGCGATACCAATAGTGAGCATTAATGCTGTAAATCCTATTTGTGCCAATTCTTCTTCATTTATACTTAGCGCAACACCTGCTGATGGAACGTTTAGTGGCACTGGCGTTAGCTCGGCAGGTTTATTCTCTCCATCTACTGCCGGCGTTGGTAGCCATACAATCAGCTATAATTATACCAATGCTGCCGGTTGTAGTACCATTGCCACCACTACTATTGAAGTGTTAGCTGCTCCGGTCTTAACTATTCAACCTGCTTCGCAAACCATATGTGCGGGTAGCCCGGCTTCTGTGTCGGTTGCAGGTGAGAATAGTGGAACAGTAACATGGAGTTCTAATTATTTCGGACTAACAGGTACGGGAACCAGTTTCGATACGGGTGTATTAACTAATTCGGGAACTGCTTCATATACCTTGGTTCTTACTGCAACAGCAGCATTGGGTACCTGTCAGGATAAAGTAGTAGCTACGGTTACCGTGTTACCTGAACCGCGGATTATTCCGGTTTCGAAATCGACAACTATCTGTTCGTACGAAAATCTACATGTAACCCTTTCGTCGGTCATCGTAGGTACCAGTATCAATTGGTCAATTATAGACAATAGTAATACCCAGACAATAGCAAGTGGTACGGGGCCGGACAACGTGACAATAACGAACAAGTTGTCTGCAGGTTCTTATACAATTAAAGCTACAGGTACCAAAGACGGATGCACCAGTGGTGTTATGAGTGTTGCGGTAGTTGTGAATTGAAAATAATCCTCCATGTCCTCCAAGCTGAACATATATAACCATAGAGACACAGAGAACACAGAACTTAAATAAAATCATTAAATAGTGCCGGAAGGTATTTCCTTGCAGGTTGCTGACAAATATAATCAAATTAGAAGGAGAACGATATGAAAAAGACAAGTAGTTTTCATGCAAAAAGTAGCATGTTCAATTTAAATACAAAGAGAGAAGAACCGATTCTTACTCTGGTAAAGGCGAAAATCCTATTTTTAGTTTTTGTCTTGGCCTTTTTTGTGCAACATGGTTATGCGCAGAGTCCTGCTTGCGACTACACAATCAGCACAAACCCTGCCTCACCCAATGGAACATTGATATTGGAAACAGGTAAGATAACCTGCATTACTGAAGATCTTACCTTCAGCGATATTTCGTGGGCAGATAATGCTACTTTGCGCGTGGCGCCGGGGAAAACGTTGACAATTTCAAACAATATGGGTAATAATAATAGCTCATATACATTGAACATCGAATTATATGGTACATTGAAAATGGGAAATCCTCAATTTGAGCCAAATAATTTAACGATGAATATATATAACACCGGAAAATTCATTACTACTGGAAATTGCACATTTGATGGGAATAATGTGGTTATAAATAACCAAGGAGCATTCGATGTCTCTGTCCTGAGTCTAAATGGAACTGGATCTGCCAAAATAGTAAGTGCCAAATTAGCTACATTCAAAACAACAGGTAACTTAAATATTGGTAGTAGCAAAACCGTGATTTTTGATAATCAAGGGGAATTAACGATTGGAGATACATTTGGGCTTTCTTCTTTTAGCAGATATTCAAACTGTGGTACTATTAATACTTCCGGATTCAATTTGCAAGGAGGTAAGCTCTATAACACTGGAGTCATGACCATTTCCAACTATTTGGACGGAGTAGGAGAAATCCATAATTACGGGACAATGAGCATCGAGAGAATTCAGGGTAGTGGGAAAAAGTTTTACAATAATGGTGTCATATCGGTTACATCCAGTACCATTGTGGATATGGAGATCTACGGACCTACAACTAATTATGGAAGGTTTGAGTGGGAAGGGCAAGCAGGGGGTGTTAATAGCGTTAAGGTTTATAACAACCAACTTTTTAAGAATACAACTGGTACTTCATCCTTGTCTGCTATGTTTTCAAACACAAGCGCATTACAAGCTCAAACGGGAGCAAACATAGCTTGGGATCCATGTGCAACGTGTACGGTTGTATCGTCAGTGACCGGCTGCATAGACCCCGAAACCGGAACATTGGTCAACCCCTGTGTCCCTCCCTCTCTTGGAGGAGCTACAAGCGTATGTGCAGGTTCTACAGCCAATGTTACTCCGGCAACAGGGGGTACATGGACAAGTAGTAATAGTACAATTGCCACAATTGACAATACAGGATTAGTAACTGGAAAATCGGAAGGTACCGTAATACTAACATACAACGAGACTGCGACGGGTTGTACAAATACAGTGAGTTTTACGGTAACTGCTTTACCTAGTGCTGGACAAATTGGAAATAATCAAAATGTTTGTTCGGGAACAGCAGCTTCAACCATAACCTCCGTGAGCAACGGTAGTGGATCTGGAGTCATCAGTTATTTGTGGGAACAGTCTATTGATAATGCTGCTACATGGACAATAGTCTCAGGAAATACAGGTGCTACTTATGATCCGGGGATCTTAACCGTTACCACACAATTTCGTCGGACTACACTGGCTGGAAGTTGTAATTCGTTACCCTCTAATCCGGTGGTAGTAAATATCACCAACTGTAATCCTTCATGTAATGCAGTTGTTGATAATTTTGAAACTGAACAAAAGCTAATTCCTATCAAGACCTCTTATGCAAATGACTATTCAATAGTTACTGGTGCAGGTATACTTGGAGGAGAGAGAGATGTAGCTCTGGTTAATAAAAGTGGAACTTTGCCTCAAAACTACATAATAGCATTGGGTTATGGCTATATTGATTACTCTCAGGGACCCGGTAGTAAATCTACTTTGGTTGTTCAATGGGACGGCGTTGATAACGATGCTTCAACATTGAACCCGGTAGGTTTAGGTGGAGTGAGCTTCAGTAACGTCAAATCATTAGATTTTCATCTGTCTAAAGATGCAACAAACACAGGGTTACCTATTACAGTCGAACTGTGGACTGATGGTGGCAATGCATCATCTCTTACAAAGACATTTAATACGGGAGATAACTTTGATGTCAGTTTTAAATTTTCAGAATTTACCACTTTGTTAGGCTCAGGTGTTAATATAAATAACATTGGAGCAGTCGTTTTAAAAATTGACCCAAGTTTAGCCAGTGGTTCTGGTCTTGATTTACAGGTGAATAGTTTTAATTTTGGATGCTGCCCTGATGCTACCATTAAGTATAGCGATAGTCCTTATTGTCCCACAGGTACAGCTGTCGTAACACGAACAGGCGAGACTGCCGGTACATACAGTTCAACTGCTGGATTAAGTATTGATGCTTCCACTGGAACCATAAATCTGGCAGCCAGTACAGCAGGCACTTACACTGTAACCTATACGTATGGGAGCGGCGCTTGCACTAATGTAACTACAGCAAGTGTTACTATTAAAGCGAAACCAACATTTACAACCTCCACCTCTTCTACTACAATTTGTTCAGATGATAAGTTTATGGCAACTTTTACTCCGACTCCTTCGGATGCGACCATTATGTGGTCAAACTCGTTGGGAGAAAAGGGTGCAGGTAATATTGAAGAGGTTTTGACGAATACAACATCTGCCCCAATGACAGTAACATATACTGTAACGGCAAATTCGGCTTCAGGTTGTAGTTCCGATCCTCAAACGATTACCGTTACTGTAAATCCGACTCCGGTTATCACTCCATCGGTTTGTGAACAAACAATTTGTAGTGGTGAAAGGGCTGAGATAAGCTTCTTGACCTCGATTCCGGCGACAATTTCTTGGACGGGCAGTGATGGTACTAGTGGAACAGGGAATATTTCGGCTGTAAAAACTAATCCGGGAACAACTCCACTAACGATAAGATATACGATAACCGGTGTTACAACCGATGGTTGTACTTCCCAGACCAGAACATGTCGGGTGATTGTGAATCCATTGCCAACGGCGACCATCTCTTATGCCGGTAGTCCGTATTGTGCAACCGGAACAGCTACCGTAACGCAAACCGGTCAAGCAGGCGGAACATATACTTCAACCTCCGGGTTGGTGATTGATGCAGCCACTGGAGCTATCGACTTGGCAACGAGCACTGCAGGAACTTATACTGTTACCTACTCGTTTGGTAATGGAACATGTAGTAATACCACCACGTCAAGTGTAACGATTAATGCATTGCCAACGGCTACCATCTCTTATGCCGGTAGTCCGTATTGTGCGACAGGAACAGCTACGGTAA